>Ga0097691_1000337_pt1 | contig 42657 bp, 35 predicted proteins | sample NGESurdeep072012_8_FD_72858 | JGI IMG/M metagenome (GOLD analysis project Ga0097691, IMG submission 72858) | Arctic peat soil microbial communities from Barrow, Alaska - NGEE Surface sample 210-1 deep-072012 | ecosystem: Environmental > Terrestrial > Soil > Wetlands > Peat ... | reverse complement strand
CGGCTGGTTCATCACCTTCCCGACGGGCCTCAAAGTGCCGGTCAGCGTCATGGCCTCCGCAGACAGCCTGGTCGAAACAACCGGCACCTTCGCCAGTCAGCGGCGAAAGGGAGTGAAGGTTCACACGGAGAGCACATTGAGGATGCAGGGTGGCAAACTCGTCGGGACGACGCTCGCGCACTACACGAAGGCTGGTTCGGACTCAGTGCTGCGCCTGCGCACCGAGGGAACGAAGATGCCGAAATGATGTCGGTCGGCGGACAGGCCGAGAAAGAGCCTTGGGGTTTGTCGCCTCGAGTGATGGCGAAGGACGCAGCCGTACAACCGTCGAAGTTCGTCATTCCGGTAGTGGTGGAAAGGGCTGCTCCGAAGCGCCCAACTTCTGCAAACGGCGGCCGTGGGCCTGAGGTCTGAAGCCTTGGGCTTCAATCAGTGAGTTCCGCAACGGCTCGGGCGGGACCAAAGGATTGAAGTTCATGGCGCAAAGCTTCAAGCGCACGGCCGCCAGTTGCAGATTCTGCTCTGATCGCGATCAGGACATGCCTATTCTTGATGTTCGGCGTATCAGGCAAATCGAGTGTGCCGTCCTGCTCCATCGAGATGCCCGATGGTCCCCCTAACGCACCGGGGGTTTAGCTTCGGCGATCAGCTTTCACCATTCAACCAATAGCTCCGCAGCACCAGGCGCGGCAGGCGACGATTCCCCTACCTCGCGCGCGGCGCCTGGGGCAACTCATCGTTCAGAGAGCAGCGGCTCGTCATGAACGGGGCTCTCCTCGTCTCGAGGGTGACGCGCATGACCTTCGTGGCACATCTGAGCCGAGTGCCGCCACTGCACGCGATACGCGCGATCGCGTGCTTGCTCTCCATGTGGTCGTGGTGTCAATTCTCCTGCTGCACGGTCGCAGCGTACCTCGGCGCGCCAATGCCAGGCGCTGCGGGCGATAGACATTCGGTGTTCCACAATGAACCTGCTGCGGATCGCTCATGGCAAGACGCAAACTGCCTCTTTCGTTCGTTTTTCTGTTGCTCGCCACCTGCAGGGACAGTTCCGCGCCCGCGAGCGGGACAAAACCGAATCCGAATCCGAATCCGCAGTCTGTGTCAGTACTGACGCAGCACAATGACAACAGCCGGTCAGGCTGGAACGACAACGAAACCGCGTTGACCACCACCAATGTCAACGTTCAGCAATTTGGCCAGGTGTTCACGCTCCCCGTGGACGACCAGGTGTATGCCCAGCCGCTGGTCGTCGGCCATGTCAACATCGGTGGCAGCGACCACAACGTCGTCCTCGTCGCCACCGTCAACAACACGCTTTATGCGTATGACGGAGACAACGGCACGCTGTACTGGCAAAAGAGCTTCACGGCCCCGGGCATGCGGCCGCCGCAACACGGCGACATGACAGGGGCGTGTTCTGGCTCTTACCAGGATTTCAGCGGCAACATCGGGATCGTCGGTACCCCGGTGATCGATGCAGGGACGGGGACGATGTATTTCGTTGCCCGCAGTACCACGGGCAGCACGTTCGTTCAGTTCCTGCATGCCGTGAACATCGTCGATGGGAATGACATCCCCGGCAGCCCGACGAAAATTACTGCCACCTCCAGCGGGAATGGCGACGGAACCGTCAACGGCGTGATTGCTTTCGATGCACAGCGCCAGAACCAGCGTCAGGGATTGACGCTGCTCAACGGCGTCGTGTATGTGACTTTCTCATCCCACTGTGATTGGGGCCCGTACCACGGATGGATACTGGGCTACGACGCTTCGACCATGCAACAGCGGGTTCTCTACAATGCCACGCCCAACGGATACGCGGGGGGCATGTGGGAAAGCGGTACCGGCATGGCTGCGGATGCCGCAGGCAATCTGTATGTGGTGACCGGCAACGGCACGGTGGGAGACGCTGGTGATCCGACGAGCCCAACCAATCGCGGCTCAAGCGCCCTCAAACTCACGCCGACCGGTTCGACTCTGCGGGTGGCGAGTTACTTCACGCCCTTCAATTACCAGTTCCTCAACGACAATGACCTGGATTACGGAGGGATGGGTGCGTTCCTGATTCCCAATTCAGGCCTTTACCTGACCGGGGGCAAGGACGGGAATCTGTATCTGCTGAACAAGGATGCCATGGGCGGCTACCTGCCATCCTCCAACCAGGTGCAGCAAGTAGTTCCGCTGAGCAGCAATGCCAACATGCATTGTCAGGCTGCCTACTACAAAGGGAGCTCGAAGGAATTCGTCTACGTATGGTCCGAGAATGATCCGTTGCGTGCCATCCAGTTCGACCGCGCCAGCAACTTGCTGAGCCCACAGGGCCAGGTTGTGTCCAGCGCAGCGGGACCGACCGGGCAAAGCGGGGCGGTCTTGTCGGTTTCGTCCAACGGCTCCCAAGAAGGGACCGGCATTCTGTGGGCGTCATACGCATCCAGCGGTGATGCGGAACATGCCATAAGCCCTGGAATACTGAGAGCGTTCGACGCGAATGACATAAGCAAGGAGCTGTGGAACAATCAACGGAGTCCCCGCGACGCCGGAGGCAATTACGCGAAATTCGCCGCTCCGACGATCGCCAACGGACACGTGTACCTGCCGACTTTCTCCAACCGGGTCGTCGTGTACGGATTGCAGTAACGGGAGGGATCCAGGGCGCTTACGCTTCGATGGAGGGGGCTGAGAGCATTTCGGCGAACCGTTCGATCTGGAGCTGTTACAACCCTCTATATAGCAACGAGACATCACAAACGGGCACTCCCATTCGGTAGTGTCCGTTTTGCTTTCTGCTTGACTGTTGCCTGAGAGACTAATAATTCTGGCTCTCGTGAGGTCGCTTCTCTCGCTTGCCCCAGATCAAGGACCGCTGAATAAGGAGTTGAAAAACTTATGACGAAGAAGATTAATCGCCGACAATTCATCGAGTCCTCCGCCCTGGCTGCCGGCGCCACTATGTTCGCGCCAGGGATCCTTGAAGCTCTGGGTATCGGGACGAGAACTGCAATGGGGTATCCTGCTGGTCCGAGACCACTCTCTTCTTACGATGGGCAAGTGCGAGCGTTGCTCGCCAGAATGACCCTGGAAGAGAAGATCGGCCAGATGACCCAGGCCGAGCAGGACGCCCTGAAAGATGTCAACGACATTCAGAAATATTTCATGGGCTCTCTCCTGAGTGGCGGAAGCTCGGACCCCAAGGCGGGCAACAGCCTCGCTGCCTGGACTGACATGTGTGATGGCTATCAGGAGCACGCACTGAAGACCCGTCTCCGCATTCCCCTACTCTACGGAGCAGATGCTGTGCACGGCCATAACAACGTCCTCGGCGCGGTGATGTTTCCGCACAACGTTGGTCTGGGCTGCACTCGCAATCCGAAGCTCGTTGAAAGCGCCGCGCGGGTGACGTCGGAAGAAGTGCGCGCCACCGGCGTCAATTGGACGTTTGCTCCCTGCGTCGCGGTTCCGCGCGATGAAAGATGGGGCCGAACCTACGAAGGGTTTGGGGAAGCGCCGGAGCTCGCCCGGACCTTGGGAGAAGCCGCAGTCAGGGGTCTCCAACGCGACGATCTCGGTGATCCTTTGAGCGTTCTGGCGTGCGCCAAGCACTTTGTTGGTGACGGCGGCACCACGATCGGGACAGCTGGGTTTGCCAACCCCGAGGGAAAGCACCTGCTCGACCAGGGCGATACGCGACTGAGCGAAGCGGATTTGAGAAAGATTCACATGCAAGGCTACATCAGCACTGTAAAAGCCGGAGTCGGTTCCATCATGCCCTCGTACAACAGTTGGAATGGAGTCAAGGTCTCAGGCAGCAGGAGGCTGCTCACTGGCATCCTGAAACAGGAGCTGGGCTTCGAAGGCTTCCTGATTTCCGACTACAAGGCCGTCAATCAGATAACCAAAGACTATAAGGAAGCCATCGGCATCTCGATCAACGCAGGTATGGACATGGTGATGGTGCCGACCGACTATGAACAGTTCTTCAATCTGCTGCTGGAGCTGGTCAAGGAAGGCAAGGTGCCCATGGCGCGGATAGACGATGCCGTCACGCGCATCCTGCGAGTCAAATTCGCCATGGGATTGATGAATAAGAGCCGATCTCCGCTGGCTGACCGGCGTTTGCACAAGACCTTTGGCTCGGCCAAACATCGCCAGGTCGCGCGCGAATGCGTGCGCCAATCATTGGTGCTGCTCAAGAATGAGAAGCGCACTTTGCCTTTATCGAAGAAACTTGCGCGCATTCATGTCGGAGGCAAAAGCGCCGACGATATCGGCAACCAATGCGGCGGCTGGACTATCGAGTGGCAGGGCAAGAGCGGTGAGGTTACCCCTGGCGGGACGACCATTCTCAAGGCCATTCAAAACACGGTTTCGCCGGCGACAAAGGTGACGTCGTCGAAAGATGGTAGTGGCGCCGGCGGCGCGGACGTCGGAATCGTCGTGATCGGCGAAACACCATACGCCGAAGGCGTGGGAGACAGGGACGACCTCGCGCTCGCCGCGGAAGATGTGACGGCGATCAACAACATGAAGCAGGCGGGCATTCCGGTTGTTGTTGTGCTCTTTTCTGGACGCCCGATGATCATCAACGACGCGCTGGGGCGCTGCGATGCTTTTGTTGCAGCCTGGTTGCCGGGGACGGAAGGGCAAGGTGTGACGGATGTGCTCTTCGGTGATTACAAACCAACGGGCAAACTATCCTTTTCGTGGCCCCGGTCCATGGCGCAGATTCCGATTAACGTAGGCGACAAAAATTACGATCCGCTTTTCAAGTACGGCTTCGGATTAACCTTCGCTTAACAGCGTCTCGAAAAAGGCAACCTGACGTAGGACAACCTTTCCCTTGCGTCCCAAGCTGCCGCGTCAAGGTAGTCGGCGCAAATACGCTTGGGCGGACGCCTCAGGCCCGGCGCTTGCCCTGATAAATCGACGAAGCACCGCTTGTTTTGGGCGGCCAACCTTCAGTCGGGAGATGTATGACCATCAACAAGCGCGGTCTCGAGAACGAGACAAAGGGCAACGCCCCCAACGTTTAAGGAGTAGCCATGTTTCTCACTATAGCGCTGGTGCTAATCGTTCTCTGGGCATTGGGGTTCTTTTTATTCCCGGTGGTTGGTGGACTAGTTCACATCCTGCTCCTATTTGCGATCGTAGCAGTCATCTGGCATTTCCTCAAAGGTCGAAACGCTACCCCGCGAGTTTGATTCGGCACCACCGTTTCTGGTCAGGCGCGCGGGAGTCGGAGACAGGTCCGGCTCCCGCGTGTCACTCCTGGTTCCACTGATCAGCTCAATTTTGCGACTCTAGGGCGGCCTCTCCCTTGCAAACAGAGCAGTATGCCCGATTGAACAACAAGGGCACCCACCTAAGCAATCGCAGGGAGTAACCATGATCGGAACCAACGCCATCAAAGGAATCACACTCGCGTTCGCGCTCGCCGTCGGCTCGGCTTGCGCCGGCGTCAAGAAGACGACCACGAACGTCAATCCCAACATGAGTCGCGCACCGACGTGCGCGGCCGCTATCGCCGTTTACAACAGCCGCGCGGATGTCCCGTACGACTACTACGAGCTGGCGTGGATCGAGGCGTCTGGCAATTCCGTCTGGACGACCGATAACCAGCTCCAGCAGCAGATCCGAAATGGGGCGGCCAAGGTCGGCGCCAACGCTGTAATCGTCAACCCTGTCCAGCAGAACAAGACTACGGTCAAGGTGCTCGGCGAAGTGATCGGCACGAAGTCGGCTACACAGAAAGCCAGCGCTCTCGCGATCTACATGCCTCGAGAGGCGGCGCGGGTGAGAACCGCCTGCGGCGGCTAAGGCAGCGCGAAGTCGAATTCAGCGCGGCAAAAAAACGCGGGTTGGTGGTGATCCACCAGCCCGCGTTTTTTTTGCGCCAGCTCCGCGCCGCATTCTGTAGTTCCGTCCGCCTTTGAGCTCTCGCGCCGTTCGACACGACTCAACCCGGGTGCGAGATTTGCCCCAACACACAACTCCCGCCACCGGTGATTTCCATGAAGAAGACACTTCTGTTCGCCTGTGTTCTCGCTGGATCCGCTCAAGCCCAGAACCGACTGCCACCGGGCCTGCGGCCCCCGGGATGCACCGCGGGACTCCAGCTGCCGGACGGTTTCTGCGCCACCGTCTTCGCCGACGGAGCGGCCGGGGCCCGACATGTCGTCGTCGCACCGAACGGTGATGTCTTCGTCAATACGCGGGCTACGCGCGGTGGCCGCGCCGCGCCGGGCGCGAGCGCACAATCCAGTACCGGCGGAATCCTCGCGCTCCGCGACACCAACGGAGATGGAAAGGCGGACCTTCAACAGCGCTTTGGTGTGGGAGGCGGAACGGGCATCGCGCTCGCCGGGAATCTCCTTTACGCCACCGCGGGAAATTCAATCGTCCGGTACCGCCTGGCGGCGGGCTCGCTCACGCCCAGCGGAAATCCCGATACGATCGTAACCGGTCTCCCGATGACCGGGTCGCATCACTCCCACAACTTCGTGCTCCAGGGCCAGACGCTCTACGTCAACATCGGCTCCGCAACCAACTCATGCCAGCAGCGCGATCGCCAGCCCGAATCTCCCGGATTCAATCCGTGCACTGAGCTCGACACCCGCGCCGGAGTTTGGGAGTTCGACGCGAAACGCTTGCGCCAGCGGCCGAGCGATGGCCGGCGGTACGCGACGGGCCTGAGAAACGCCGTGGCGCTCGCGCGCAATCCATTGGATGGCTACCTGTACGCCACCGTGCACGGTCGCGACCAGCTGCACGACAACTGGCCGAAGCTCTTTACTGCCGAAAAGAGCGCCGAAAACCCCGGCGAGATGTTGGTGCGAATAGATCGAGGCGCCGACTATGGATGGCCGTACTGCTACTACGACGTCGACAGCCGGGGATTGGTGCTCTCTCCGGAGTACGGAGGTGACGGTCAGAAGACCGGCCAGTGCTCCAGCAAGGCCCAGGTGCTGATGGCGTTCCCCGGCCATTGGGCTCCCGACGGAATGCTTTTCTACACCGGCAGTCAGTTCCCCAGCCAGTACCGCGGCGGCGCCTTCGTCGCGTTTCACGGCTCATGGAACCGCGCCCCGCTGCCGCAAGCCGGATTCCGCGTCGTGTTCGCGCCGTTCCGATTCAACCGGCCGATGGGGTCCTTTACCACGTTTGCCGATGGATTCAATTCCAACGCCGCTTCCGGAAGAGCGCAGCAGGCCCGCCGGCCAGTCGGCCTGGCGCAGGCTCCGGATGGCTCGATCTTCATCACCGACGACACTGGCGGCACCATCTGGAGGGTCTCGTACCGGACCAACGGGACGCTGACGACCCGTGCACGGAGGCCCTGACCCGCACGGAAATCATTGCGTCCACGCGGTATCGGTGAGAGAATGAGAGGCAAGTTGACCTCTCCTTCCATGGTGACCCAGCCGCTGAAGCCATTCGGTACCTTCCTGAGGCGCCTGCTTGGGAGATTCAGGTCGCGGCCGGCTGAAAAAACGCCACCGGTTCGCCACAACGGGCTCGACACAGAGCGGCGCCTCAGCTTCATGTTGGAGTCGGTGCCGGTCAACCTCTGGTCCACCGACGCACAGCTCAACATCACGTTTTCGCAGGGCGCCGGTCTCCACCTCATCGGCACGAGCGCGAACGAACAGGTTGGGATGACGCTGTACGAGGTGCTGAAGACGCGCGACCCCGGCTTTACTCCGCTCGCGGCGCACCTGAGAGCCCTACAGGGTGAGCTCGTTCGGTACGAGACCGACTGGCGGGGACGATCATTCGAGACACGAGTCGAGCCCCTCCGCGCCGCCGACGGAAAAATCTCCGGAACGGTTGGAATCGCCATCGATGTGACCGACCGCAAGAGTCTCTATGAGGCGCTTCAAACGCAGAAAGTCTATTTCGCCACGCTCTTCGAGAACGCCCCGGAGGCGATCGCGATCCTCGACGAGCACGATCACATCATCCGCATCAACGGCCAGTTCACAACGATGTTCGGCTACACGGAGGACGAGGCCCTCGGCCGGAACATCAACGATCTGATCGTCCCCGGGGAGGGGGTCGAAGAAGGCGAAAAGCTCACCGCGCGCGTGGCGGCGGGAGAGAAGCTGCGAGCGGAAGCGCAACGGCGTCACAAGGATGGCCACACTCTCTGGGTCGCCATCGCCGCGACGCCGTTTGGGGTTGTGGATCAGCCGGGACGAATCTACGCCATGTACCACGACATCTCCGCGCGGAAGTACGCGGAGGACGAGCTCAAGGCGCTCCTGCTCGTCGACCAGCTGACTGGGCTTCACAACCGGCGGGCGTTCATCGCGCTCTCCGAGCAGGCGCTCAAGCTGGCGACGCGCCAGGAGCGCGACGTCCTCATGATCTTCATCGACGTGGATCAGCTCAAGCACATAAACGACACTCACGGACACCTGGTGGGCGATCGCGCGCTCATCGACACCGCGCGCGTGCTCCGCGAGAGCTGCCGCGAAGCCGACCTCATCGCGCGGCTAGGCGGTGACGAATTCGTCGCGCTGATGACGGTCGATTCCGATCAGACCGCCGAGCTCGTGTGTGAGCGCATCACGGCGCGGGTGGCGATCCACAATCAGGAGATCGACCGCGGGTACGAGCTCTCGCTCAGTCTGGGCGCCAAGAGGTCAAAGGCCGAAGGTACGATGCTGGTGGATCTGCTCGCTCAGGCGGATACCGCTCTCTACGAGCAGAAAAGAGGACGCGGGCGCCCTCACGCACTCTCGCGATAGTACTCCGCGAGGCACCAGGCAACCATGTCGGCGAGAAGAATCTGCGTGCGCTCGGACGAGGGAAAGCGCGCACCGACTTCGTTGACGAGACTCTGCGCTGCCTTGACCACGCCTTCACCGGTCTCTCCACCGGTTTTCATCTCGGAGACGAAAATGCACACAGCGGTCTGCAGCTCGTCCTTGGTGTAGACGCCGGCGGAGAAAACCGTCGCCAGCGCCGCGGCGAGATTCATGTAAGCCGTGCCTCTCGCGTTGCGCGCGACTCTCTGTTCGCTGCGCTTGGCTCCGCCTCGCGCGCTTCGCGCGCCTTCACCGCCTGCCGCTTTACGTCGAGGGCGACCCGTCATGCGTGGAACGTGCGGCGGGTCGCCGAGTGTGTCAAGAGATTTCGGCGATCAAGGAAGCGCTCGCACTACCCCGCATGCGATGCGCGCGCCGCTGTTGCCAGCGGGATTCGTGACCTGGTCGTCGGCACTCGCGTGAATCACGAGTGAGCTGCCATCGGCATCGAATAGCGAGCGGGTTCCCGGCGTGAGCGAAACGCGATCGGAGTTGAACGCGACCGTTCCGACGCCGCTGGCCGGGATCACGAAGTTCGGATTGTCGCCGGCGTGGGGTCCCTTCGGATTCTGGAGCCCATGCTCCATCCCCATCGGGTTGTAGTGCCCCCCCGCAGTGGCAAATGCGCCGCTTCCCTCGCACTTCCCGACGTCATGGAAGTGGATTCCATGCGTGCCCGCCGGAAGCGAGATGGTGGCTATATCCACATGGACAAGCCCGTTCTTGTCCTGCCAGATCTGGGCGGTGCCGATCGGCGTACCGCTGGCGTTGTACATGATGGCGTTCGCAGCAGCAACGGAATTCTGCATTCGCTGCGCCGATGAACAGGCGCCGCAGAACGCGACGATGGCGGCGATGTTTAACACTAGGGACCTGCTCGGCATTTTCATCTTCGACTCCGGCGTAAGTTATTGCTGTGGGTTAATCCCGAATCTTGAACTTCGTCCAGATGACGATCGTCGTGCAATCCTGCATGCCGCGGGTGTACTGGGCGGGCGCGCCGGGTCCGGCATAAACCTCGACACCCACAACTTCATTGGCGTTGACGAAGTTGTTGACGTCCCCAGGCGTCGCCGACTGCCATGGCATGTCGTCAACGTAATACTGCACGCATCCACCGCCACCCGTGAGGCTCGTTGTCCCCCGCGAGCTGCTTACCTCGTCGCCGTTCGGCCCATAGTTGATGCGAAGGCTCGGTACGCGTCGCAGAATGTCGGTGAGAGCGTTCGGATGCATGTCCTTGAGCTGATCCGGCCCGAGATAGTATCCCATTCCCGACCTCTTCCTCATGTTGAATCCCACCTTGTCGAGGCTGGCCGCACGGCGGGCGGTAACGACAACCGGATCCATTGTCGCCACAAACTTCGGCAGCTTGATCGTCACCTGCTTCGGCTCGTGCGACGAGAGATCGACAGGGACAGTCTCAGCGCCAAAGCCGAGGTGTCGCGCCAACAGGACGTGGGTGCCGGAGGGCAGATTCTTCATCGTGAACTCGCCACGCTCGTTGGTCAGGGTAACGACGTCGGTTCCCACGACCTCGACGCGGCTGCCGGCGTTGGATGGGGCGCCCTCGAGAACGATACGGCCGGACACGGTTGCATTGCCGGTTTTCGCTCCTGAATCCGCCCGCGCCAGCAGCATCGTGCGCGCGAAGAGCTCCGACTCCTGGTCGCCGAGCGAGATCGGGATCTCCGACGTGACGGCGCCGGCTTTTCTAGCCTGGAGCGTCGCCTGCATCGAGTTCGGGAGTCCGCAAAGCTTGAACGCGCCCTGCGCATCGGTGCTGTCGCGAATTACGCGCGGCGTCCGCCTGACGCCGACCTCCTTTGACACCTCGAGCTGGATCCACGCGATCGAAACCTCGGCTCCCGCGACCGGCTGGAGCGATTCCGGATCGGTCACGTGTCCGATCACGGCCGACGTGCCTTGCGGGCGGAAGCCTCGCACCGGACAGGCACTCCGAATGATCGTCGTCGCCGACGGCACCGCGAGAAAAACAAAACTCGAGCTGTCCGGCCCGATGTGAAATGGCCGGCTCGCCAGTGAGATGCCAAGCGTGTCGAGCAGCGGATGGAAGACGCCGACCTGATAGGTGCCGGGCGGCAGGCTGTCGATCCTGAACTTCCCGAGAGAATCCGTCACGAGCGACCTCTTCGCGCCCTCGATGATCACATCCGCTCCCCGGAGATATCTCCCGTTCAGGCTATCGACGACGACGCCGGCGATTGCTGCCGTCCCTGCCTTGGCGGCTGAGGCTGGCACGGGCGTCGTCTTCTGCTGGGCGAAGAGCGGTGCACCGCCAGCGGAGACGGCGAGAGCCGCGACGAGCAAGACTGGTGTCGCGAGTCGCATCAATCTTCCAGCGCGGGTTCGTAAGCAGTCTCGGTCTGCGGTGCCACGTGAGCGTGCGAGCTGATCAGACGCGCGCACGTGTTCCATCTCAGAATCGGAGAACAGCAGCGGCGAGTAGAACGGCGAGAGGTAGTTCCCGAACGCGTAGAACTTGTTTTGAAACGCCGCCCACGTCGCGTACGCGAGAAAGCTGGCGAGCACTATGAAGACCACGAGCGGTTGAACCCACCACGCGTCGCGGCGCGTCGTCTGGCCGAAACCGCGGCGCGTGAGCTGGACAACTTCAGATGCCATTGATCAGGTACCTCGCGCCTGGGGGGCGCGTGAGCAATCGGGCTGAACGAGTTCCGTTCTCGCAAAATTAGTTTTCGCGGCCATGCGGGGATAGTCTGAGAGCAGATGCAAAGAGCCTCCGGCACTTTTCAGCGCCGGAGGCTCTCTGCGTTCTGTGAGTTGCTGCTTCTTACGACTTTGACTTCGGAACGGTGGAACCCTTCTTGTCCCATCCCTTGTTTGCGCCCTTTGCACGGCGCTCGCTCATTGTCTTTTGGCGGGCGTCGAACTTGGCACGCTGGTCAGGCGTCAGGATGCCGCGAATATCGGCCATTTCCTGAGTGTGGGTGGACTGGCCACCCTGCATCACCTGGCGGGCCTTCAGCATGTTGCTGCGGGCCGCAGCGGTATCACCCTTCTGGCGAGCTGCGCGGGCCGCGTCCATGAACGGCTTGGCCTGGGTGCGCAGCGCTTCGTTCTGCGGCTGGTACTTCTGGTGGATCGCCTTGACCTGCGCCTTTTGGGCGTCGGTCAGGTTGAGATCACGTCCGAATTCTCCGCCACCGGGGCCCATGCGGCCGCGCATCTGGCCGGCGTGGGGACCACGACGATAGGAACTGTCGGACCGCGAACGCGGGGTCGCGGTAGACTGAGCTGCGGAGACTCCCGCCACTCCAACGATCATCAAGGCGCCGAGCGCCAAGGCACGAACTGACGACATTTTAAACCCTCCACAACTGTTGAGCGCCGCGCGCGGAAATGCTGCGGCTGAATAGTTAGACGGGCGTCCAGGCTCGTCGTTAAGAGGCCAGTTTAGATCGCGGCTCTGGGGCCGGCATTTTCAATACTGAAGCAGGGAGCGGGCTGCTAACTACGCTAAAAGGCTGGGAGCCTTCATACACGCGTTAGAGGTTCGCGCGTTCGAGCGAGACAGCGTTGGCTCGGCGCCGGCGCAACCAGCCCAGACTCAACCCGCTGCAGCAGCCGGTACGGTGCCGAACCTTCTTTCTCGTGAGTGGAATTCATTCACTGCGCTTTGAAGGTCAGCGGCGGTGAAATCGGGCCAGCGGCGATCAGTGAAGTACAGCTCGGCGTAGGCGGATTCCCAGAGTAGGAAATCGCTCAGACGCTGCTCACCGCCCGTTCGGATCAGAAGGTCGACATCGCGAGACTCGCCGTCCCAGTGATAGACGTCGGACATCGCTCGCGAAAGATCCTCGCGCGTGATGCTCTCGGCGCCACTCAAGCGCTGGGCAGCTCTCACCAGCGCGTCGCGGGCGGAGTAATCAACTGCAATTCGCAGATCGAGCCGGGTGCCCTGCTTGGTTGCGTCCTCCGCGGCTCTGATCGCGCGAAGCAGCTCGGCCGGGATGCGGTCGCGACGTCCGATGATCCGCATGCGCACATCGTTCGTCACGCACCGGTCGGTCTCGGCCACCAGGTAGCGGCGGAAGAGCCGCATCAGCAGCGCGACCTCGCGCGACGGGCGCGCCCAGTTGTCCGCGGAGAACGCGTACAACGTCAGCATTCCGATCCCGCTATCGGGAGCGGCTTCGACGATCTTTCGCACGACGCGCGCGCCGGCGATGTGCCCAGCGGCGCGCGGACGCCCCCGCGCGTTCGCCCATCGTCCGTTGCCATCCATGATGATGGCGACGTGAATTCCGGATTGCGCCGGCGTAGGCTGCGGGTGCCCGCTTGCGGGCGGATGACGGGCGTGCGTGTGCTTCATTGCGTGGTGTGTGGGGGGCACTCTGTCAGCGCTCCCGCGTGGCGCGAATGAGCGCCTCCATGTGATCGAGGTAACGCTCGAGCGCGCGGCGCCCCGCGGCGGTCAGCCGGTACTCCGTCTTCGGCATCCGCCCCTCGAAGGACTTGGTGCACGCGATGTACTCCGCTTCCTCGAGCTTCCGGGCGTGCACGCTCAGATTGCCGTCCGTCGTCTTCATCAGCTTTTTGAGGTCGCTGAAGCTGAGCGAATCGTTTACAGCAAGCGCGCTCACGATGCCGAGCCGCAGGCGCTCGTGAATGAGCCGGTCGAGGGAGTCGGCTCGCGATGCAGCCGGGCCCGCATCCGATTTCCCGCGAACGGTACGCAAGTCTCCCACCGTTGGGCGACGGTCATCACGCGCGGTTCCGTGCTTAGCCACCGTGCCTCCGCGCAATCGGAATTCCAAACGCGATGTGAAGACCGCCGAACGCCGCGGCCATGATCCAGTCGTTCCACGATGGCGGAGTGAAAATCGCGACCGTCCCGGCCAGCATGAAGCAGATCCCCATCACCGGCACTACTCTCACCGAGAAGGCGCCACCCGCCACGACTCCCGTACCATATAGCAGGAGCCACATCCCCGGAATCGCCTGGACGACGCCGGCGCGGTAAAGAACGATCGTCAGCAGCGCGCCCACGAGCATCGGTGGCGAAAAGCTGAGAATGAATTTGCGGCCGGGCCCCGAGAGCAACGGCATGTGCGCTCTGCGCGCCTTTTGCACGATTGCCCACAGCATCACGGCGGGAGCGAGAACCGCCGCCGCGATCCAGACGTAGAGCGATCTCAGCGCCGAGTGCTGCGCGTAGGAGATCGTGGCCGCGACGGTGGCGATGATTCCGACCGCCACCATACCCCACCCCGAGACTGCCGTGAAGGAGCCGGCCGCCTCCATCGTGTCGCGGATGAAAGCGAGGTTGTCCATCGCGCGCACGTGCAGCGCGGGTGGTTCGGACGCCGGAGCGCGATGAAGAGGTGTGACCGAGGCCATGGCTGCGAAATTAGGAGTTGGCACGACTATTGTCAAGTACTTTGCGGTACAAAGCGGAGCCGCTTTCTTTGCGTATCCCTGCCCATTCTACCCCAGAGCAATCGGTCCCGGTAACGGGTCGCTGGCCGGGAAGCTCTGCTCTACCATCTTGTCCAGGCGCCGCTCGTCGATCGTGTCGGCCAGCAGCTCCACCAGCTTCGCGCAGAAAGCGGGAAGATCGTCGGGCCTTCGGCTCGTGAGGAGCTTCTGATCGACCTGCACCTGCTTGTCCACCCACGCCCCGCCCGCGTTCCTGACGTCCGTCTCCAGGCTCGGCCACGATGTGATCGTCCTTCCGCGGACAGCGTCGGCTTCGACCAGCAGCCAGGGGGCATGGCAGATCGCCGCCACGGGCTTGTCCAGCTCCATGAACTCGCGGACGAAGCTCACCGCCACTTTGTTCGTGCGCAGCTTGTCGGGATTAGCGACGCCACCCGGCAGCACCAGCGCGTCGAAATCCCGAGCCGTCACCCTGGATACCTCGACGTCCACGCGGAGCTTCTGTCCCTTCGCGTCGTGGTTCATCGCCTGGATCTCGCCCGGTTTGTCTGAAACGAGCACCACGTCAGCCCCCGCCTGCTTTAGCACATTCCAGGGCGCGGTGAGCTCTACCTGCTCCACCCCGTCGGTGGCGAGGAATGCGACTTTGCGCCCCTTGAGCTGGCTGGACATTGCGATCTCCTGTTGCGGTTGGTGTCCGAAACTGATGCTCTCATTCAGGTCAGAAACTGTGCCAGCGCCGGAACATCGCAAGGCACCTGACCCGAGACGTCGCCATAGCCATATTTCGACGTGCCGATCGTCGACCTTTACGGACATGAACAGCTGCGCGAGCGGCTCGCCGAGAGCATTCGCGCCGGAACGTTGCCGGCGAGCCTGCTGCTCCAGGGGCCGCGCGGAGTCGGCAAACAGCGTCTCGCTCTCTGGCTGGCCCAGCGCCTGCTTTGCGCAGAGGCGGACTCGCCATGCGGCGCATGCAAGACCTGCCGCTATGTCGCCGAGCTGACGCATCCGGATCTGCACTGGATCTTTCCCCGGCCGCGGCTCAGAGACTCCGACCCCGATCTCGAACAAGTGCGTGACGACTACGCCGAAGCCACGGCTGAGCGCGCCGCGGCAAACGGACTCTACGCGGCTCCATCCGGGACGGAAGGGATATTTGTCGCCACTGTTCGCTCTCTCGTTCAGAGGGCGGCCATCTCACCGGCGATGGGAAATCGGAAGATCTTCATCATCGGCGATGCGGAGCGCATGGTCTCCCAGGAAGGCGCCGACATGGCGGCGAACGCGTTCCTCAAGCTGCTCGAGGAGCCGCCCGCTGACACGACCATTATCCTGACATCGAGCGAGCCGGGAGCGCTCTTGCCGACCATCCGCTCGCGCGTCGTAGCCGTCCGGGTGCCACTGGTTCAGGACAGCGCGGTCCGCGCTTTCGTGGAGAATCCGGTCGTCAAGAAAGCGCTCGACGCCAAAGCGAAGATGACCACGTCCGAGCGCGTGCGCGCGGCCGCGGGTGCGCCGGGAAGACTCCTCACCGGGGAAACCGACGCCAGGGCCACGATCAACGCGCGCAAAATCGTCGATGCGGCAACGAGCGCGCGTCCGTCTGTGGTTTATTCCACGGCTCTCTCGCAGGGATCCACGGGCGCGCGCGGCGCCTTCGCTGACACGCTCGAAGCGCTGGTCGAGCTACTGGGTGAGCGCGCGCGGGACGCGCTTCACAAAAAGGATGTCTCCGCCGCCGCGTCCGCGGCTCGCGCGGTCGATGCGGTTCTCAAGGCGCAGACCTACGCCGGTGGAAACGTCAGCCCGCAGCTCATCACCTCGAAGCTGATTCGCGAATTGTCCGCGACGCTGAAATGAGCGAGCTTACGCACCTGGACGCCGAAGGACGAGCCCGCATGGTCGATGTCGGCGGGAAAGCGGAGACCGCGCGCACCGCGCACGCGGAAGGCTCGATAACGATGAGCCTCGAGGCGCTGGATGCCATCGAGCGAAACGCTCTCGCCAAGGGCGACGCCATCGCCGCCGCGCGCATCGCCGGAATAATGGCCGCGAAGCGCACAGCCGAGCTCATTCCGCTCTGTCACCCGATTGCTCTGACGGACACCGGAGTGGATCTGGAGGTGGATCGATCGCTACCCGGGCTTCACGTCACTGCGTGGGCATCGACGCGCGGAAGGACAGGAGTCGAGATGGAAGCGCTCACGGCCGTCACCGTCGCGTTGCTCACGATTTACGACATGGCGAAAGCGCTCGACCGCGGGATGGAGATCTCGGACGTGCGCCTCACCGAGAAGCGCGGCGGAAAGAGCGGGGACTGGAAGCGATCCTAGCGGGCGGGTTCAAATCGCCGGCGGGTTAAATCGGCGGCGGCCTCAAATCGGCGGCAGGCTCAGCACCGGATCTTCCACCAGTTTTCCGCGATCCCGATGAGGCTCCATGTGAACGAGGACGCCGACGACGCTTGGAATCGCCCCCAGAATGGCATACTTGACCGTCGCCGCGATCTCGTGCGCGTCCTCGAGAGATATCGCGGGGTCAGCCTGCACGTGAAGGTCGGCGTAGAACCCGAGCCCGGAGCGTCGCACTTTCAGATTCTCCACGTTTCGGACGCCGGCCACCGAGCACGCCGCTTCCAGCACGCGTTCCTTGACCGAGCGGTCGGGCGCTTCATCCATTAGTCCCGAGATCGCGGGACGGAGCGTTCGCACGCCATTCACGGCAACCACGATGGCCGCGACGAGCGCCGCCCAATCGTCAGCAGCTTCCCAGCCGCGCCCGCCTATCAGCGCGATGCTGATTCCGATGAACGCCGCGAGTGAGCTGATCGCATCCGCGCGGTGATGCCACGCGTCGGCGGTGACAACGGTGCTCCCCACATCTTTGCCGACGCGCGACACCCTTCTGAAGAGAGTTTCCTTGACGATGATTACGCCCGCAGCGACGAAGAGCGTGAATGGCGCCGGGAGGTGCTGCGGCGAGTGAATCTCACGAATCGCCATGATCGAGATCCCCACCGCCGCGCCGAGCAACATCAGCGAGACCACGGCGGCGGCAAGCGGCTCGGCCTTGCCGTGGCCATAAGGGTGATCTTCGTCGGCGGGGCGGGCCGCAATGCTCAAGCCCATCCAGACTATCAGCGAGGAGAAAATGTCGGACGACGACTCAACGGCGTCGGCCACCAGCGCACTAGCGTGACCAATGATGCCCGCAAAGAGCTTGACGAGCACCAGGACTGCATTTATCAGCAGGCCGGCCTGCGCCCAGCGGATACTCCGGCGCGTGGCGCTATTCACCGCGGCAGCCGACTCTAAAGGTCCGCCGTCTCCAACCGCTCGGCGGCCGCATTGACGCGCCCCGCGTAAGCTTCCGGATCCTCTCCGGGGACGCGAAGGGGAATCACGAAATCGGGATTCTCCGGCGGATTGGAGAAGGGGGTGTTCACGAAGAGGTCTCCCCCGCGAGCGATCACCGCCGCCTCGAAGCGATCGATGGCGGTCATCAGGTCGTCGAGCTGGCCGCTGGCCTCGCGTCCAGTGAGGAGCACTCCCTTCTGCCGCAGTCGCCCGGCGAGCTCCAGCGCAGCTCCATCTCGCTCCTCGCGGCGATGCGGGTCGAGTGCCTCCTGCTGCTCCTCAAAGGATTCTCTCATCCAGCCTCCATGGTCTCTGGATTGCGAATATAACCTGCAAGTCCCGTGATACCCGTCGTGAAAGCTGCGACATTACAGCAATTCCGTCGAGGGCAGTCGCAATGTCGCGAGCATTCGTGAAAGAAGATGCTGGGTGGGGTGATCCGGGGAAACGCTATTCCCTTCCCGCCCGCAGCGACCCCGGCTACGATGAGGCGGCGGCCGAGGCGTTGCTCGAGGGCGCGCGATCGGGCGACACGGGAAGCGCCGAGAGCGCGACTGGATACTACTGGGGCGAAAAAAAGCTGCGCCCCTACGTCGAGGCGATTCGCGCGCGAGCGGAGCGCGAGGGAGACGAACGGCTCACGCAGCTCGCTGAAAGGTTTCTCCGCTAACGGTCACCACTTGCCGAGCGGTTGGAGTGTTTGCTACATAGTAGCGGCCACTCACCCTCGTCCGCCCGGAGAACTGATTCGTGAATCCTCGCGCCCTTTGCCTGTTGGTTGGCGCCGCTCTTACAACTGTATCCCTGCTTCCGTCGTCCGCCATTTCACAGCGTCAGCCGCTTCCCGGACGCGGGATTCCGGGCACACCCACATTATCGTCCCCGTACGACACCAGTACCTTCGCCGCCCTGCGCTGGCGCGAGATCGGCCCGTTTCGGGGAGGACGATCGGTCGCGGTAGCCGGATCGGGCAAGCGTCCCAATGAGTACTACTTCGGAACGACCGGGGGCGGAGTCTTCAAGACGACCGACGGCGGAATCACCTGGGCGCCGGTCACCGACAAATACTTCGGCGGCACGATCGGCGCGATCGGCGTCAGCGAGTCGAATCCCGATATCGTGTACGTCGGCGCCGGCGAGTACCCGATTCGCGGAAACGTGTCCCATGGCGATGGAGTCTGGCGCACCAGTGACGGCGGAAAAACCTGGATGTCGCTCGGCCTCGCCGACACGCGGCAGATCTCGAGAGTGCGCGTAAGTCCCACGAACCCCGACGTCGTCTACGTGGGCGCGCTGGGACACGTCTTCGGCCCGAACGCCGAGCGCGGCGTTTACAAGACCACAGATGGCGGGAAGACGTGGAGAAAGATTCTCTACCGCAACGACTCCACCGGCGTCACCGATCTCGTGCTCGACCCCAACAATCCCGAAATCATCTACGCGGCGTTCTGGCAGGCGTGGCGGACTCCGTGGCAGCTGGTTTCGGGCGGAGCGGGAAGCGGGATTTTCAAGTCCACCGACGGTGGGGAGCACTGGACCGAGCTGACGCGCAATCCCGGCCTGCCCCACGGTGTCATAGGCAATATCGGGCTCGCCATCTCTCCAGCAAGCGCGCCTCTCACCGGGTCGGCGAGCGAAGGCTCGCGGGCGCGAGCGAGCTCGAACATCGTCTGGGCGATCATCGAAGCGGACTCCGGCGGAGTGTTCCGGTCGGCCGATGGCGGCGCGACCTGGACCCGCACCAACAGCGATCGCAGGCTACGCCAGCGCGCGTGGTACTACACTCGCATTTTCGCGGACCCGAAGAACGAGAAATCCGTCTACGTGCTCAACACCGGAATGTACCGGTCATCCGACGACGGCAAGACATTCCGACCCATCCAGGTTCCCCATGGCGACAACCACGACCTGTGGATCGCGCCCAACGACGCAGAAAGGATGATTGAGGCGAACGACGGCGGCGCGAACGTGTCGTTCAACGGCGGAAAATCGTGGACGGAACAGGACCAGGCGACCGCGCAGTTCTACCACGTGGTCACGACCAGCCATTTCCCCTATCGCGTCTGCGGCGCGCAGCAGGACAACTCGACGCTGTGCGGGCCGAGCCGGAAGAGCGGCGGCATCGACATCAGTGACTGGTACGATGTCGGTGGCGGCGAGAGCGGCTACATCGCGGTGCGTCCCGACGCGCCCGACATCGTGTTCGCCGGATCGTACGGCGGTCTCCTCACCAGAAAGGACATCAAGACCGGCTTCGAGCGGGACGTCAATCCATGGCCGAACAATCCGATGGGCCACGACGCCGCCGACGCGAAGTATCGCTTTCAGTGGACCTACCCGATCGTGATCTCGCCGCATAATCCGGGACGGATGTACGTCGGGAGCAGCGTGATTTTTCAGACGGACGACGAAGGCCAAACATTCAAGCCGATCAGTCCGGATCTCACCAGGCACGACCCGCGCACGCTCGGCGCGTCCGGCGGTCCAATCACCAAAGACCAGACATCCGTCGAGTACTATGCGACCGTCTTCACGATCGCCGAATCGCCGCGCACCGCCGGAGTGATCTGGGCCGGCTCAGATGACGGATTGGTCCACATCACTCGCGACGGCGGAAAAACCTGGAAGAACGTGACGCCGGCCGGCTTGCCGGAGTGGGCGCGCATCTCGATGATCGACGCGTCGAATTTCGCGTCGGGCACGGCGTATGTCGCCGCAAACCGGTACCAGCTCGACGACATGAGGCCATACCTGTACAAGACCAATGACTACGGCGCGACGTGGACGCCGATCACGAACGGGATCCCCGCGACGGAGTTCACTCGCGTTTTGCGCGAGGACCCCGAGCGCGCGGGCCTCTTGTACGCAGGAACGGAGAGAGGGGTCTGGGTATCGTTCGACGACGGCGCCAACTGGCAATCGCTGCGGCGCAACTTGCCGATCGTTCCCGTTCACGATCTCGCCGTCAAGGAAGGCGACCTGATCGCGGCGACGCACGGACGCTCGTTCTGGATTCTCGACGACCTCTCCGCGCTCCGTCAAATGAGTCCGGAGATCGCTCGCTCTCCCGCGCACCTTTTCAAGCCGCGCAAGGTTTATCGCGCCGGCTTTGGCGGTGGCGGAGGAAATGGCGCGGCGGGCGGACATCCGACCGGCGCGAATCCTCCGTCAGGCGGCGTCGTCTACTACTCGCTCGCGCAACCGCGCCAGCTGGTGACGATCGATTTTCTCGATCCGCAAGGAAAAATCATTCGCAGCTTCACCAGCCAGCAGGACCCGATGGTCGCGGCTGATTCCGTTCGCGCCGACAGCGTTCGCTCGGCGCGCAACGACAGCTTGCAACGCGCAGGCGTCGCCCCGGACACGACGGCCCGCGTTGAAGCGAGGGGCGAAGAGGCGGCGCCCAGCGAGGAAGGCCCGGTGCGGCGGCCGCCGCCACCGCGTGTGGCGAACAAAGCCGGACTCAATATGTTCGCCTGGAATCTGCGCTATCCTGATCCCTCCGTATTCGCAAACATGATTCTTTGGGCAGGCAGCATTTCAGGCCCGGTCGTACTGCCGGGAACCTACGCCGTCCGCCTCAACGTGAACGGTCAGAAGTACACGCAGCCTTTCACCATCGTGAAAGATCCGCGGAGCACCGCGACCGACGCCGATCTGAAGGAGCAATTCGACTTCCTCGTGCGTATTCGCGATAAGACCAGCCAGGCGAACGATGCCGTGAAGACCATTCGCAACATGAAGGCACAGCTCGCAGATCGCGCGAAGAGAATGCCGGCGGACAAGAGTGTCGCGTTTTCTCGCATCGCCGCGGACCTGTCGAACAGGCTCTCCGCGATCGAGGGCGAGATATATCAGGTGAGGAATCAATCGGGCCAGGACCCGCTCAACTACCCGATCAAACTGAACAACAAGATCGCGGCGCTCTCGGGTGTCGTTGGGGGGACCGACGCGAAACCGACGAGCCAGTCGTACACGGTGTTCAACGATCTCTCGGCGCAGCTGGATCGACAACTGTCGGCAATGCGCGGCGCGCTCATCTTCCTGCCGTCGATCAACGCGACGCTGAAGGCGGCCGGCTTGCCGCCGATCGTGCCAAGCACCGAGGAGATCAGGACTTCTCCGGCCCGCGTTCCCTCGGCTGCTGACGCCGACGAAAACGAGGGCGGGAAATAATCTCTATGCGCGTGCGCGTTCTGTTGATTCTGATTGGCGCGGGCGCCACCGCGCTGAGCGGCGCCTGCAACGGTGACAGCGACCGGTCGAGCACGCACATCCGGGTGATCGATTCCACCTACACTGAGTCGTGGCAGCCGATGGAGGACACCGGGACCGTTTATCGGATCGAAGTTGTTTCTCCGCTTGGCGCGGACACTGTCCGGAACGTCATTCCACCAGCGCCGATTCTGGTGGGCGACAGCCTCGTCATCGGGCTCCTTCAGTTCTCAGAGGATTCGTCCACGCCGCAGCGCCAGATCTTCCGCCTGCGTCTGGGAAAACACCGCATCGAAACAAGCCCGATACCCGACGACGTCTGGTCTTCGTATCAGGATCTTCTCGTCTCCCCCGATGGGCGCTACCTCGCTTACGTCGGCGAGGATACCACGCCCGCAAATCCAGGCACCTATGGAATCGTGCGCGATCTCAAGACCGGAGAGATCGTGATCAAAGGACCGGGAGGTGGCGGATGCGACTGCGATGAAGACTTCAACCACGCGCGCTGGTTTGCGCCCGACAGCTTCGAGATCGCTGTTGCGCACACGAGCAGCAACGGCGGGTGGCAGCGGCTAGCCGGCAAGGCGTCCGCGAGTCGGATTCACGTGGACACGCTTAGCGACGAGCCGGACTGGCACTGAAAGATCCCACGCGCGTTTTCCTCCGCCACACGCTCGCCACGATCGCGTATCGTGCGGCCAAAGTCGAGCGTCATGCGCCGCCCGGATTCGGCAACTTTCAGCTCGGAAAGGCTGCTCGCACTCCGGTGCAGATCATCGCGCACATGGGTGATCTCTTCGACTGGGCCCTCAGCATGGCGCAGGGAAAGTCCGACTGGGTGCAGTCCAAGCCGCAGGCGTGGAGAAAGGAGGTCGAGCGGTTCCACGCTTCTCTTCTCGCGCTCGACAGGTACCTTGCGTCCGATGCAGCCCTCGGCGTGACCGCCGAGCATTTGTTCCAGGGCCCGATTTCCGATGCACTGACGCACATCGGTCAGATTGCGATCTTGCGGCGGCAGGACGATTCACCGGTGCGCTCCGAGGTTTATGCCAGGGCGGACATCGCATCTGGTCGGGTCGGCGCGGAGCAGCCAAAGAATCCGTTCGAGTTCGACACGCCGCCGGTGGGGAAGACGGCCGGCTGATTCCTGTAACCTCACGCTCCTCGAACTCGTAGAGATTAGCTATGCAGACGTCCGTTCAGGCACCCGCGCGTCCTACCACTCCCGTCGTGGTCGTTCCAGGAGCTCAAGGGTCCCAGACGATCACGATTCCCATGCCGCGCACCGCCGCGGACATCGACGCGCTCAACGCGCGCCGTGAGGAGCTTTCGACGCAGCTCAAATCGGTTGATAGCCGGCGCTCGAAATTGATCAGCCAGCTGAAGCAAACCGGGGACGCGACGGCAACCCAGGGATTAGAGGCTCGGCTCGCGCTGCTCGACGCACGGCAGCTCCAGCTGGAAACGGATATTCAGCTGACTGGACAACAGCTTACGAGTCCCGCCGCCGGCGTGATCGCCAGCACTTCGGCCGCGCCGGTCTTCGCCGGCCTTGGATCGAAGGAGATAATGACGCTCTCGGTACTGTCGATCGTTTTGATTTGGTTTCCGTTGGCTTTCGCCGCCGCCCGCGCGCTCTGGAAGAGATCCAACAGACCCGGGCCACCGCACGCCGTATTCACGGAGACCGCCCAGAGGCTGGAGCGGTTGGAAGCATCGGTCGATGCAATCGCGATCGAGATCGAGCGGGTGTCAGAGGGGCAGCGCTTCGTCACCAAGCTCCTCTCCGAAAGCCAGCCGGCGCCCGTGCTCGGCGCCGGCCAGCGCACTCCGGAGACCATCCGCGGAAGCTAGACCGCCGGGGAAGCGATTGATTGTGCCTTGACCGGCGCCTGTGAAGTCCGGACGTAATCCGCCTGCTGTACGGCGCACGTCATCCCCGTCACCGGAAACGAGATCGAGGTTTCCTTTTCTGCCACGAGCCTGGCTGTCACGTCAGCACCCCTCTGTGTCTCGATCAATATACCCCCCTCCCCTATGTCAATGGGCCCAGTACCGGCCCCGGCTACGTGACAGCATATCTCTTGCGTTGTAGTGACGTTGGAGGTTTTCGTGCTTCTTCAAGGAGGCTAAATGGCTGCATCGCAGGAATCGCTGGCCGCCGACGCGGATCTTCCGTTCGAGAATTCCACGCTGGCCAAGGCGGTGGCGGACAGGATGCGCTACAGTAGCGAGGAGATCACTCGACGGTGGCTCGATCGAATCAATGCGCGGGTCAGGATCGACCCCAACCGCATTTTCCCCACCGACGCACTCCTGGACCACGTTCCGCTGCTCATACGCGGGATCGCCGACTACATCAAGAACCCGGAGAGTGTGCTTCTGTCCGAGGGGCCGATAGTCGCGAAAGCGATGGAGCTGGGAGAGCTTCGGTTTTTGCAGGGATACGACGAATATGAGTTGCTGAAGGAGTACGAGATCTTTGGCGGGATTCTCTTCTCCTTTCTCTCGCGCGTCGTCGACGGCATCGAGGAGTCGTGCAGCCGGGGAGAGCTGCTGGCGTGCGCGCACCGCCTCTTTCTGGCCGTGACCCTCATCCAGCAGGCGACGTTGACACGCTATCTGAGCCTCGTCAAGGAACGGTTGAGCGAGCGAGAGCAGAGACTTCGCGGCTTCAACCGGGCTCTCAGCCACGAGCTGAGAAATCTGATCGGGACCATCTCCGGGGCAGCCGAGATTCTCGAGCTGGGTACTTTCTCGCCGGAACAGCAGCGGAAGATGACGTCCATGATCATTCGCAATAGCACGAACATGAAGGTGACACTGGAAAATCTCGTCGAGCTTTCACGGCTGGACGAAGATGCGCGCCAATCGCGCCACATCGCTCTCCCTGAAGCGGCGGCGGAAGTTGCTCGGCAGCTCCGGGAGTCGGCCCGCGCTCACGGCGTCGAGATCAGGCTCTCGACCGATTTACCCTCGATTGACGTGAGCGCCGCCGCGTTCGAGCTGTGCCTGTCGAACCTGCTGGCGAACGCGATAAAGTATGCAGACCCCGCCAAGGAGAAGCGGTGGGTCGAGGTCCGCGTCCACGTCACATCCCCGGACGACGGGGCGCAGCCCGAAACGGTGGTGGAAGTGCGTGACAACGGACTTGGCGTTCCCGAAGCCAGACGCCCGCATCTTTTCAAGCGGTTTTTCCGCGCGCACGAAGACAGCAACGGAGAGATCGACGGAACCGGGCTCGGCCTGAGCATTGTGCTCGAGACGGCCGTCTCGCTCGGAGGAAGAGCGTGGGCCGATTTCCTCGAAGTCGGCACCGCATTCTGCTTCACGATGCCGAACCGCCGGTCCGACGACGAGGCAGCGGCCACATCGCCTGACGTTACTGTATCGCCGGCTACCGGATCGGGCGATCGAACCGCAGAGGATTCGGCACGTTGAAGCTGAAGTGCCACCACTCCTGGTCGTAGTTCACGAATCCTTCGCGCTCCATTGCGCCTTTGAGCCTTTGCCTGTTCGCCGCTGCTTCGCCCGACGCGCTCGCCGTGTGAGCCGCCGCTGAGAACGTATCGAATGGCGTGCCCATTTCGAGCTCCCGGCCAGTCGCGAGGTCGATCAGAGTAAGATCGATGGCGAGGCCGAGGTTGTGCCGCGAGCGGCTTGCGATGTAGCCGTCCTTGAGGAGATCGGGCCGGTTGACGCGCTCGGTCCAGTCGACCATCGCCAGCGTCGCCCGCACCGGACGATACGCGTCGAAGACTTTGATGCCGAGTCCCTGCGGCCCGAGATCGCGCTCGACCTGCGAGAGTGCGGCCGCGGCCTCCCGTCGCAGAAATGCGCGGTTGGCGAGATATCCCGGGAGCGGAGCACCGGTGAAGTTGTTGGACGTCGCGTAGCGAAGATCGACGACGATCCTCGGGCTCAGCGTCCGCACGTCGGTGAGAAGAGTGTCGGCGACCGCGTCGGGCGCGATCTCCGTCTCGACGGTGTTGACGGGCGGAGCGACCGGCGCTGGCGGGCTCGCGACCGGCGGGGAGACGCACGCGAGCAGCAGCGCGCCAGCCAGGAGTGCGGAAAGTTTTCGCATTCGGGAAGAATACACCGCGCCGCGGGCGATCACGAGACATTCCTGTCACATTCCAATTGGCGCATATTTTCGCATGGCAAGCTCCAACGCGATAAGCCCTTCTTCACTCGTGCAGGCCGCTCCGCGCGGCCACCGCGCCGCCGTCCTCGCCAGCTTCCTCGGCTGGACGCTCGATGCGTTCGACTTCTTCCTGGTCGTGTTCTCACTCACCGCGATCGCGAAGGAGTTCCACAAGACCGATGCGGAGATCGCGCTCGCGATCACGGTGACGCTCGCGTTCAGGCCGATCGGCGCGTTCATATTCGGATTGATGGCGGACCGGTACGGCCGGAAGCTGCCCCTGATGATCGATCTCGTGTTCTTCTCGATCGTCGAGGTCCTGACGGGGTTCGCACCCAGCTACACCACGTTCTTCATCCTGCGCGCTTTGTTCGGAATCGGCATGGGCGGCGAGTGGGGCGTCGGAGCATCTCTCGCCATGGAGAAGGCACCAAAGGGGCGGCGTGGCGTTCTCTCCGGAATGCTGCAGGAAGGGTACGCGACTGGATATCTCCTCGCCGCCATCTGCTATTTCTTCGTGTTCCCGCGCTGGGGTTGGCGGCCGATGTTCTTCATCGGCGGCCTGCCGGCGCTCCTGGCCATCTTCGTTCGCTTTCGTGTCGAGGAGTCTGAGGTGTGGCAGCGCACCAGGCATAAGGACTGGCGCAGCCTCGGCCGCGGCATAGCCTCTCACTGGAAGCTCTTTCTCTATCTGACGCTGCTCATGGCCGGCATGAACTTCGTCTCGCACGGAACGCAGGACATGTATCCGACTTTCCTGCAACGCGACTGGGGATTCTCGCCACAGAAGCGGGCCGCGCTCACGGCTTTCTCGATGGTCGGCGCGATCATCGGCGGCATCACCTTCGGCTATCTCTCCGACAGGATCGGGCGGCGGCGCTCGATCGTGATCGCGCTCGCGCTAGCGATCCTCATGATTCCTCTGTGGGCGTTCTCGCCATCACTCACTGGTCTCGTGATCGGCGCATTCGCCATGCAATTCATGGTTCAGGGGGCGTGGGGAGTCATTCCGGCGCATATAACGGAGCTGTCGCCGGATTCGGTGCGCGGCTTCCTGCCCGGCTTTGCCTATCAGTGCGGCGTGCTGATCGCAAGCTCGGTCGCCTATCTGGAAGCGATCTTCGCAGCGCGCACGAGCTATGCGGAATCGATGGCAATCGTGGCGGTGACGGTTTTCTCTGCTGCCGCCATCATTGCCTGGGCAGGGCGAGAGAGGCACGCCGTGGAATTCGGCTGACGCCGAATCTCCGATCGGGTGGCCTGAGCCGGGCTCAGGTTGATTCGATCTCTTTCGCTTTTGCGACGAGCCCGTCCAGGAGCGCGCGGACGTGCTCAGCGCCGGTGCGTGGATTCATCATCGTCACCCGCAGCACCGGCCGGCCGTCGAGCACCGTCGCCGTGATCCAGCCAGTCCCTTCCCTGTTGTAGCGCGGTCGAAGCTCGCGATTGAGCGCGTCGATCCGCTGCATCTCGCCCGCGGGTGAACTTGTTTCTCGGCGCAGCTTCCGGTCCCCGCCGAGATAGCGGAAGCAGAGAATGTTCGACTCCGGCTCGTGGAGATTCTCGAAATCGTCGCGCTCCTCGATCGCATCGTAGAGGAGCCGCGCGGTGTTGCAGAGGTGGTCGTACATTCGCCCCAGGCCGTCGGAGCCGAAGCGCTGCATCACGAACCACAGCTTGAGGACATCGGCGCGGCGAGAGCACTGAAAGCTCCGAATCCCCTGATCGATGACGCGCGCGGACTTGCCGGCGTGGAAGAGATACGGCGCCTGCTGCGCGAACGCGCGCTCCAGATCGCCCTCGTCGCGAGCCAGCACCATGCCGGCCGCGAGCGGCAGCAGCATCATCTTGTGCGGATCCCACGCCAGCGAGCGCGAATGACGCAGGCCATTGAGCGCGCGCGGCGGCCGCGATGATAGCAGAGCGCTGGCGCCGTGCGCCCCATCGACATGTAGCCAGATTCCCCGCTCCTCGCACAGCGCACCAACGGCTTCCAGATCGTCGAACGAGCCGGTTGCCGTCGTGCCGGCGGTGGCAACAACCGCCATTACACTCTTGCCTTCTTCGCGCAAGCGGTCGAGAGCGCCAATGAGAAGATCGACATCGATCCGGTAATCTCGCGAGGGAATAGAAATTCCCCGGCGGCGCCCCATCCCGAGCTGACCAATCGCGCGCGTCACCGCATAGTGCGCGTGCTCTCCGTACACGACGACCGGAGGATCGGCACCGAGGCCGTCTTCCCAGGCATTCGGGACGGCTGCGGTTCTCGCCGCGAGCATTGCCGTGAAGTTGGCCTCGGTGCCGCCGGACGTGAGCGTGCCGCCTGCTCCCGCGCCGTAGCCCGCGAGCTTCGCCAGCCAGCCCACGATCTGGTGCTCGATCATCGTCGCTGTCGGCGACATCTCCCACACCGCCAACGATTGGTTGAGCGCGCCGATCACACTCTCCATCCAGACCCCGACCGGAAGCGGCGCCGAGGTCTGATGTCCCATGTACATCGGGTGGTAATATTTGTTGGCGTCAGCGAGCACTTCTCGCTCGAGGCGGGCGATGATCTCCGCCACCGGACGTCCTTCGCGCGGAAACTCTCCGTCGAACCGCTGCGCCAGCTCCTCCGCCGATCGCGGGGTCGAAACCTGACCCTTGCCGGCGCGAGTCGATGCGAAGTAGCGGGCCGTCACCGCCGCAAATTGTTCTCCGACTTCGAGCGAGGTGTCCGCCTCGAGCTCGGCAAGAATGTCGTCGATCATGCCCGCAAATCTACTGCGGCTATCCGTCGAGCAGCCCCTGCTGCCGGATGAAGTCCGCCAGCTCGCCCCTCGACCCGACATTCACCTTGAGAAAAATGTTCGAGAGGTGGGTGCTCACCGTGCGTGCCGAGATCTCAAGGGCGCCGCCGATCTCCTTGTTCGATTTCCGGGAGGCGACCATGCGGGCGATTTCCATTTCCCGGCCGGTCAATCCCGCTGCCCCGCTCGTCGCCGACTTTGGCGGCGGCCTGATGCCGAGCTCTCGCATCTCCTCGCGCGTTCCATCGAGCTCGACGGTGGCTCCGATGCGTGCGAACACGTCGTGCGCCTTGCGGAGCTCACGCATTGCTGCCTCCCGGTCGCCCACTTCGATGAACGCGCCGGCGAGTCGTCGCCTGATCTTGGCGGCCTGCGGAGGAAACGGCAGCGCCTCCAACTGGTCGACCGACGATTGCAGCAGCTCGATCGCTCGCGCCGGGTCGCCATCCCGAAACCTCGCGAGCAGACCATCACACGCATCTGCGTAGGCAAGCCCCAGGCGGTGATGAAAACGGCCAGCATCGCGTCTCATGCGCGCCAAGTGCTTGGCGGCTCTGTCGAAGTCGCGAGCGAAGAGCGCCGCTTCCCCCACCGTCGGCAGGAGCCACTGAAGCGCCCACACGATGTATCCGGTTCGATCTGCGATCGCGAGTCCCGCCTCACCGATGCGAACTGCCTCCTTTGGGTGACCCTTGGCGAGATAGTACGACGCCATGCCGAGATGTGCCGGAACGATCGAAGGGACGTCTAGCGCGCGTTCACCCGCGCCTTCCAGCGATCCTGCTTTCTCGGCACCCGCAAGCTTCCACGCTTCATCGAAGTACTCTTTCGCCTTGTGGTCGGAGCCCCGCCAGAGATAGATGAGACCCGACCACACGTAGAGCCGCGGCAGCAGCACGCGCTGGTTCAGACTCTTGGCAAGATTGATCGTGCGCTCCGCGGTTTCGATCGCCGCATCCCAGTCGCCGACGCTCGAAGAGTATTGCACGAAAAGCTCCGCCGACCAGAGCGGCAAAAGCAGCGAATGCATTTGCTCCGCGAGTCGGTCGCTGGCGCCGAGATGTTTCAGGAACGCTGGGGCATCTCCGGAAATGCCCTCGAGCAGCGCCATCCCCCAATGCGCAGTCCACTCCAGCATTCGCTGGCCAGCGGCTTCAGCGTGTGCGATCGCCTGCATCCCGTGCTCACGCGCGAGATCAAGCGGACCTGCCCACGCATAGAGAAGAAGAAGCGCCCTGTGCGCACGTGAAAGTAGAGCGTCGTTCCGGATGCCACCTTCCTTCGCCGACGCGAGCGCGGCCTCGACTTCAGCCTGAGCTTCCTGCAATCGGCCCAGATCCTGGAGAGCGATTCCTTTGGCAAGACGCAGCCTCACCGTAGTCGACCGGTCGCTGGATCCAGACGCCTCGAGAAGTCCGGCTTCGTAGTGCGCCAAGGCGTCGGCGTACCTGCCGCTCCAGTAGCAGGCAAGTCCCATACGGTGGTCGATGTCAGCGAGCGCGCCCGTCTCGCCTCGGGCTGCGGCTTCTCCGCGCGCCCGCGCCCATAGCTGCATCGCCGCATCATACTCGCCCAATCGCTGCCGCGTGCGCGCGAGAGTCGTAAGAATCTCCTCGCGCGGCGCATCGATGATCATGGGATCCTTGTCCAGGTGCTCAAGAGCCGCCGCTAGATAATTCGCCGCCTCCCGGTTGGCGTACTTCTCGATAGCCCCGCGTCCGGCGGCGTAGAGGTACCTCACGGCCTTTCGCGCCAGCGCCTGTGAATGGGCACGGGCGAAGTGGAGTGCTAGTTCGTCCGCGTGGTCGAGTGCGGCGTCGCCATAAAAGCTCTCGAGGGCTTCGGCGATCGTCGCGTGCAGAAGGCGCGCGTGTGCCTGCCCCAGCTCGGTGTAGATCACCTGCTGAAGCAACGGATGAGTGAAATCATAGTGGATCGCATTGGCGTGGATCGCATCAATGCTTCCGGTTTCCGCCAGCACTCGCTGAACGAGCAGCTCGTCCACGGCAGCGATGATTTCCGTCTGGGCCAAGCCGGAAACTTTGGCCAGCGTATCGTACTCGGCACGCGTCCCGATGACGGCGGCGAGGTTCGCCAGGGTTCGTGCGTTTGGTGACAATCGCTCGACTCTCGCCTTGACCACGTCGCGGATCGTGGATGGCAGGTGAAGGGTCTGCATTTCCCAGCCTGTCCAACGACCGTCCTTCTGCGTCAGCGCACCCGAATGCACCAGCGACTTGAGCGTCTCTTCGACGAAAAAGGGATTGCCCCGGGTCCAGTCGTACAACATTGGAGAGAAATGCCGCGTCGCGGCCTTCTCAACACCGAACATCTGCTCGATGATTTCCTCCACGTCCGCTTGCTCGAGAGGACCGAGCTTGTGGACAGTGAGCGATCCGAGACCCAGCAGTGATTTTTCCGTGCTCCGCAATATCGCGTTGGAGTCTCGTTCTGTCTCGTTGTAGGTGCCGAGCAGAATTATTTTCTGGCTCTCGATCTGCCGCGCCACGAAATGCAGCAGTTCGAGCGACGACGCGTCAGCCCACTGAAGATTCTCGAGCACGATGAAGAGGGGCTGCCTCGCTGAGAGCCGGCAGAGGAACTGAGTGAAGTTCCACAGCAGGCGCGCCTTGATCTCGGACGGATTCGCGCCAGCCGACGCCCGCTCACGGTCCGAAGATCCCCCGAGATTTGGAAACACATACCCCAGCTCGGCTGTCCCCCCTCGAGACAGGACGGAAAGCGTCGCGGGCTCGAGTGTCCGGACGAGCGGCAGAAGTGCGTCGGAGAAGAGCGCGTACGGAACTCCGGTTTCCACCGGATACGAGCGCCCGACCGCTACACTCCATCCCCGCTTTGCCGCGCGCTCGGCGGCGGCGGTGACCAGGCGTGTCTTCCCTATTCCGCCCTCGCCCACAACGAAAACAGAGCGACCAGCGCCCTTTGCGGCTTCATCGAGCGTCTTGGACAGGAAAGCGAGTTCTGCGCTCCTGCCGACCAACGGCGCCTCTCCAGGCCTTGGCATCGAGGCCTAATGTACGAACATCAGTACTAGGACGGCTCTACTCAGTCGCTTTCTGATCGAGTGGTCCGGGAACCTGCGCGCCCGCCACGTCACCGGCGCGGCTCACTTACTTGCCCCTCTTTGAAGGCTTCCTGGGCGGTTTGTGCGACAGATCGAGCATTTTGCCCTCGCCCAAATATTCCACTGATTCGGGAACGCCCAATTTGCGGAGACGCTGCACCGTCGCGGCGATCCTGCTCGACGCGGAGAGAATCTCGGACGCGATTTCGGGTATCTCCTCCGGCGACGCGCCGTCCGCCAGAAGTTCGGCATTCATCATCAGCACGGTCAGCACGTTGTTCATTTCGTGAGCGACCGCGATCGTCGTCTCCGTTATGCCAGCTAGCCGCTCGCCGTGCGCCCTTTGCTCCTCCATCTCGCGCTCGCGCGTGATGTCCTGCATCTGGCCGATGAAGTAGCTGGGAACGCCTTCCGCGTTGTGCACCACGGAGACTGCAAGAGAAACCCAGATCGCGCGGCCATCTTTTCGCAAATAGCGCTTGATCCGGTTGTAGCTACTGATCTCACGCGTAACGAGCCGGTGAAGCTGCTCGACATCCTGGTCGACGTCCTGGGAGTGGGTGATGTCCGCGAAGCGACGCTGAAGCAGCTCTTCCTCCGAATAGCCGAGCATTTCGCAGAGCGCGCGATTCGCCTTGAGCCAGTGTCCGTTGGGACTGACGAACGCCATTCCGTGGGGAGAATAACGGAACGCATTTCCGAATTTCTCCTCGCTCTCGCGCAGAGCGCGCTCCATTTCCGCCCGCTCCCTGATATCGCGTACCAGCCCCAGGAAGGCCTGCTGCCCCTCGAAAATGATGGGTACCGAAATGACCTCGGTGGGGATTACGGCACCGCTCAGGGAGACGAAGCGCACTTCCAGCGGTCCGCCCCCTTCACCGCTCTTCAAGGCATCGCGGATGCGGTCGATGACGACGGGAACCGAATCGGGATGCACAAACTCCATGATCGGACGTCCGACAAGTGACGCCGGATCAGAGCCAAGTTGCTCGGCCGCGAAGCTGTTGAGGAAGAGAAACTTCTCCGGCGTGTAGACAACGATCGCCTCAGGCGCCGATTCGATGATCGTCCGATAGTCAGGGGTCGTTGGGCCGGTCGACATTCGTCATCATGATGTATACAGCGGCAATAAACAAGCGTCTGCAACGATTCCCCCTGCTCGGACCTCGATAGTAGTGCGCCTCGATGCATTAATTTCCAATTGCTCGGCGGTTAGTTGCGGCCCCCCCAGCAGCATGAGGACCACGGTTCTGAAAAAAAGCACGAGCGGCTCAGGAAAGGACAAGCAGCAGGCGACGGCGATCGACCTCGCCGTACGAACCCACGATCTCGAAGAGGCGAACAAGACGGCCAGCTTTGTCGCACACGAGCTCAATAACCTTCTCACCGTAATTCAGATCAACACCGAGTTCCTGCTCGAAACCGCCGGCGAAAACCCCGCCAGCGCGCAGGAGTTCGCGGAGATCCAGAGGGCATCGAGGCGCGCATCGATTCTGGCGCGGCAGCTGCTCGCGTCTTCGCGGCTCGAGCCGTTCGACGCGAGTCTCGCCGAAGCGGCCCTGAAGACAAAATCGGCCGCCGCCATGGGAAAATCAGCAACCACCGCCCTCGAGAAGACTATCCGCGCCGCCGAGACGATTCTTCTCGTCGAGGACGAGGCCGCGGTAAGGATACTCGCGAAAAGAATTCTGTCCCAGAAAGGCTATCGTGTCTTCGACGCCTCCGACGGCGCTATCGCCCTGCGCGTTGCCGCGGCTCACGTGGGCGAGATCGATCTCGTGCTGACCGATGTAGCGATGCCTAACCTCGGCGGACGCGGCATGGTCGAGGAGCTCAGGGAGCTGAGTCCCGAGATACGCGTCCTGTTCATGTCGGGCTACCCAAAGGAAGAGGTATTCCCGGAGAAGGGGAGCGCCAATCGCATCCCATATCTCCAGAAGCCGTTCACGGGAGAGACGCTTTTCTCCGAGGTCCGCGCGGCGCTCGGCTACGTGAAGTAGTCGGTCCCTATTGCCAGCTGCCGAACGTTGGCGCCGGCTCGCCGATCAGGCCGGCGCCACCTGACTGGTGCAATGCGGACAGCGCGTGGCGGCTGGGTCGATCGACGTTCGGCAGAACGGACAATTCCGCTTCGGTGCTTCCGCCGCCGGCTTGATGAAGATCTTCGAGATCCGCCAGGCCACGAGCCCGATTATTAGGAAGTTAATCACGGCAGCGATGAAGTCTCCAACGCCAAACTTCACCGAGCCGACGCTCCATGTCGCCTTCTGCCAATCGCCGCCGGGGCCGATTGCGACGACGATCGGCATGATGAAATCATCGACGACCGCTTTCACCAGAGTGTTGAGCGCCGTACCCACCACGACAGCTATCGCCAGCGCCACGACGTTCTGCTTCAGCAGGAAATCCTTGAAGTCTTTCACCATTGGCAGATTCGGGTTGCAGGGTTCAGGCTGAGAGCGATAAGTTAGCGCGTCCGGATGCCGACGCGCGAAGTGCGGAGAGTCTTCGAATCGCGGCGATTCCGGCTACCGGGCCCAGGGCGAGGATTGTAAAACCCCAGCGCCAGCCTGCTCGCTGCGCAATGAGCGGGACCATCTGCATCGGCAGCATCGTCAGTAGAAATCCGAGCGAAGTCTGAACGGTGAGCGCCGTTCCAACCGCGTGCGCGGGAACCGACTCGGTCACGAGCGTGCTGAATTGGGCGCTGTCAGCAATCACGAAAAATCCCCACGTCATCGCGAGAGCGCCGAGTATCCAGATCGGTCCGCCGAAGAGAACTCCGCTCAGCAGACAACAGCTTCCGCTCATGAAGAGGGAGATTGACACCAGCCGCTCCCTGCCCCGTTTGTCGGCGAACAGCCCGCCCCAGACCGATCCGAAGCCTCCGATGGCGATGGTCGTGAACGCCAGGAGCGATATCAACCGGGGCGCGCGGAATCTTCCGCCCGACGCCGCGGCGACGCTCGCGGCGAGAAACGCCGGAATCCAGGTCCAGAACGCATACAGCTCGAACATGTGACCGAGATAACTTGCCGTCGCGAGCCTCCACTCCCGCACGCGCACCACATCACCGACGTGCCTCCACGAGAATGGGCGGGACGCGAACGGGAACGGCCCTTCGCGGTACCCCAGGGCAACGAGTAGCGCGGCGATCACGGCCCCGACGCTCGCGGTGAGCACCACCGGCCGAAGGCCAACGTGCGGAATCGCGCGCACAAGATAGGGAATGGCTTTTCCGACCGTCAGCGCGCCCACGATCACACCGATCGCCAGCCCCCGCTCCGAGCGGAACCAGGTCGCGGTCATCTTCATTGCCGGCGGGTAAACCCCGGCGAGAAAGAAGCCAGTCAGGAACCTCAACGCCAGCGCGCCCCGATAGCCGGGACCCGCCAGAATCGCGGCATTAGCCACCGCTCCGAGCAGCGCGCAGGCGCTGAAAAGTCTCCCTGCCGGAATGACATCGGCTAGGTTGAGCACCGCGACTACTGCCGTTCCGCAAACGAACCCGAATTGGACGATGGTGGTCAGCCAGGCCGCCTCCGCCGTCGTCAGTCCCCAGATCTGTTGCAGCTGCGGCGTGACCGCACTGGCCGAGAACCAGAGCGACATCCCAAGCAACTCGGCAAGACCGAGTAACGCGAGCACCCGCCAGCGCGTCGAGTATGTGTCAGCGAACATTGTAAAAAATTAGCTTCGGCGAGACGCAACTTCGACATTGCGGCGTGCGGGAGCATGTTGAGTATTGAAATGCTGCTGCGACACTCCAACTTCCGGTCTCCCCTGAGGCGTACGCGTACGCCTCACCCATGACGAACCCGTCACAGGCAGCTCCGCCGTCCGCTCCAGCCGCACCTTCCGCCCCCGCTCCACGGCCGGCGGTCGCCACTCTGTCGCGCGAGCTCGCCGATTTTCTCGTCGAGCTATCGATCACGTTGAACAAGCACGCCATCTACCCCCAAAGCCACCCACTCCTTCACGGGGCGGTCGACGGCGTCGCGACTCGTCTGGGGACGTTGTTCGTCGGCGAACGGGAGTCGCTGTCGATCGGAGTTGCGCGGCGCCAGTTGATCATTGAAGGCGTCGCCACCGATCCGCTCAACGCCGTGCTCAAGGAGCTTGCCCAACGCCTGCACGACCACCACGTAGGCGCTGTGAAGTTCGTACGCGGAATCGGGCGCGATGAATTGGGGGACGCGCTGGCGGCACTCGCCGTCGATCCGGTTCGGTCCGAGAAACCCATCGGGCTCGACATCGAGCGCGTCGGCGAGCTGTGGCAGCACGTGCGATTCTTCCCGCTCACCTACGATCGCCTACAGCTCATCGAAGACGAGCCGGGCGGCGAGCCCCCCGGAGCGGATCAGATGGCCTCGGGACGAGCGACTCAGCTCTGGATCGGACTCGCCCGTGCCGCGCTCGTATCGGATACCTCCCATCCGGCCGCATCGCGCGAAGAGTCCGACGATAGCACCGCGCTCGAGCCGGCGACCGTCGCCCGCGCAATCGACGAGCACCAGCGCGAGGAGGCGTACGACCAGGTCATCGTTGGCTACCTGCTCCAGATCGGCGAGGAGCTCAAGACCGCCGAGGGACCCGAAGCGGTGGGATTGCAGAGGCGAGTGTCGCGTCTGGTCGGGTCACTCAAGGAATCGACGCTCGAGCGGCTTCTCGAGATGGGAGGCGACAAGGCCCAAAGACGGAGATTTCTCCTCGACGCTTCGCAGGGGATCACCGTCGAGGCGGTAATCGACCTCGTGAAGGCGGCGTCCGCCGCCGAAGGACAGACAGTCTCTCACTCGATGCTGAGAATGTTGTCGAAGCTTGCCCATCATCCGTCGTCCGGCGGACCGCGCGCCAGGACCGACCCGACGATTCGCGACGTGATGCGCCGCCTCGTCGATGACTGGACCCTCGACGACCCCAATCCCGAGGCGTATCGCCAGGCGCTCGAGAGCATGTCCAGTTCCAGAAGTGCCACCCAAAAGCCGTCGAATGACGTGCTGCCCACGGAAATCGAGCCCGAGCGGATGGTTCAAATCGCGATCGAAGTTGGCGCCATGGGACCGCAGGTGCGCGCCGCGATGGTCGACCTGTGCAAAGCCGGTCGCGCCGAAGTTTTGCTGGACCTGGTCGAGCGCGCGCCCAGCGAAGAGGCTGGCGCATCGGTTTGGGAATTTCTCAAAGGGAAGCGCATCCTCGAAGATCTGCTCCAGCAGCCGCGGGTCGACATGCCGCTCGTCGCGCGGTTCGTGAAGCGGCTTGGAATCGGCGCCGCGCCAACACTTCTCTCCGCCGCGGCGGTCTTCGACGACGCGAAAATCCGCACCCAGTTTTACGATCTGGTGCAGTCCGCCGGGGATCAGGTGGGCGAAGCAGTAGTCGAGCGGATCCCCGACGCCCCTCCTGTTGTTCAGCGCGAGCTATTGTCGCTGCTCGGACGCCTGAGCACGCTGCCATCCGGTTTTTCCGCGATTAACTACCTCGCCAACGAAGAGGCGCTGGTCCGCCGCGAGGCGGTGAGGCTCCTGCTTCGCAACCCGGCGGAGCGTGACGAGACCATCATGAGCGCGCTCACAGACACCGACGACAGAGTCGTTTTCGCCGGTCTTACGGTTGCGCAGGAGAGATGTCCTTCCACCGGAATCGAGTTGATCAAGCAGCGTGTCGATCGCGGTGAGCTCGATTCCCAGCTTCGCACCATGGGAATCCGGATCGTCGCACAACAGCGCACACCCGAGACGCTCGCCTGGCTTCTGAGCTACGTCGTTACCGTAGCTCACTGGCCGAGGAGATCGAGGCTGCGCCCGTCGACGCCGGAAATGCTGGCGGCGCTGAGCGTGATTGCGGCGTACTGGGGCAACGACCCCGCGGCGGAAACCGTTATCACGCTCGCCGAACGGAGCAAGGACCCGGAGGTCCGGGCGAAGATCGCGCGCAGAGGCGCGATGACCAAGCCCGTCACGGCACCGAAGAATGAGTGATCCGATTCGGTTTCTCGTGTCGTTCGGCCAAGCGGTCTCGACGATGGCTCTGTACAAGGACGGACATCCCGCGCGAGAGCGCGCGGTCGACAGATCGTTCCGCTGCCTCCAGGACCTCCAGGAGCACGACCCCAATCCGCGTTTCTCGTTTCTTGGCGAAGAGACCATCTACCAGGAGACGGCGCTTCGCGAGCTCGGCGACTGGGAATGGGGAACGCGTCTGGCGCACGCCGGTGTGCAGCGAATAGAGCTGGACACCAACGTCACCCGCGAGCAGTACGAAGAGTTCCTCGAGGAGATGATGGCCCGCATCACCCTCTCCGTCATCGACACGTCGGAAGCCAGGACCAACCGCCCCACCGGGATCAAAGTTGGTGCGCTCGGGATACGGGGAGAAACGAGGGAGCTACAGGAAACCTTCGATGCTACGGCGCCCATCGCCACAATCTCGTACTCGCTCGGCGAGGAAGCCGCATCGATCCAGTCGATGCACCGGGAAGTTCAGGAGCGCGGCAAGCTGCCTCTGGCCGAGGCGGAAGCGGTTGTGCGCTCACTCTCGATGGCGATGCATGGCGATCAGGAGATGATACTTCCTCTCCTCCAGCTCAGGGAGTTCGACGAATACACGACCACGCATTCACTGAATGTCTCGGTACTTGTAATGGCGCTGGCGGAATCCCTCGGGCTGGCGCCGCAGGATGTTCGCACATTCGGCGTGGCGGGACTGCTGCACGATCTCGGCAAGGTGCACATCCCCCAGGATATTCTCAACAAGCCGGGCAAGCTCACGGACCAGGAGCGTCAGGTGATGCAGCAGCACCCGGTTGCGGGGGCGCAAATGATCATCGAAAGCGGGCGTCGTCTCGACCTTGCCGCGGCGGTGGCGCACGAGCACCACATCATGATCAACGGCCAGGGCTACCCGACGCACCACTACCGCCGCGATTGCCACAAGGCGAGCAAGCTGGTTCACGTCTGCGATGTGTACGACGCGCTGCGGACTCGACGTCCCTACCGGGATGCGTGGGAAAGCGAGCGTGTGCTCACCTACCTCGAGGAGCGCGCGGGAACGGAATTCGAGCCCGAGGCCGCGATCGCCTTCGTGAGATTGATGCGCAAGGTGGACAGCGGAATTCAGCGGTCGCCAATGCCCCCGGCGAATGGTGCCGAGCCTGCGACTTCGCCAGTCGAAGACAAGGCCGATTCCGCGCCACCCCCGCAGCCCTAATCAGGTGATAAGCGGTTGGAATGGGAAAGGGACGTCGCGAGACGTCCCTTTCCCATTTTCACCGCGTGGCGCCTACCGACTCTCTCTCTAGCGTTGACTGCGTCCGGACTTCGCCCCGGCGCGCGACCCGCGCTTGTCGAGGAACGGCTTGTCAAAGAGCATCCGCGAGGGAACCCGGGACAGGCCCGACGCATCCAGCCATTTCTCGAGGCCGTTTGCCAATGCCCGACGCTCCGACTTGCGCAGGATATCGAATCCATCGATTAGATCTGTCTGGATAACGCGCCTGGATCTTTTCACGAGATTCGCGCCCTGGCGCGTGAGGCGAAGCACGGCGCGGCGCCCATCGGACAGGTCGGGCGTGCGCGTCACGAAGCCCTTCGTGATCAGCTGACCGACAACCTGCGACACCGTGCTGTGCGTCGTCATCGTGATCATCGCGAGATCCTTGACAGACTGATTGGGGACCTGGCCCAGCTCCCTCAGCACGAACAGCTGTGCCGCGCTGACGCTCAATTCGCGCTCGACAGCTTCGGCCGCGGAGCGAAGACCGCGCACCATTCGCCGCACCGCGTTCAGCGCGCGCGAGAGGTCGGGCTGCCTTTTTTTCTTCGGCTTGGGCATGAGAGACCCGCGACGGTTTCGAATCTCGGTTATTCGCATCGAGGTCCGACCAGTTCCAGACCTCAAGAACTAATGTAGTTCCGACCCGTGCGGCAGAGCCAGTCGACGTTCGCCGCCAGGAAACCACTCTTCATCCTCTGAAGCCATACCGCCGGCGGGAATGGATGAACATTGCCCTTGACTGCCATTGGTCCACCGATACACTCTATCCCCGACGCAGGCTTCTGCTGCCGCCGAAAGCAAGTCCGGCCTCCCAAACGTTCTCGCTGTTGAAAGCTCCACCAATACCGGGATGCGACTATTCGTGATGAAGATATCTCTCGGTACCGACAAAGACTGTGTGCCAAATCTTATCCGCCTAGACACGACGGCTCCATCACCCTAGCCGTCTTCAGGACTCCGCGGCACTTCGCCGCGGAGTGATCGTCGGGTTATAGCGACCCGAAATTGGAGGAAAAATGACCCATGGTTCTGTGAGAAGGACACTTCGACTGGCACTGGCAATGGCGGTATCGCTGTTGTGGTACGCCGGCCCAGCAGCGGCGCAAGATGCAGGAACGATCACCGGCCGCGTCGTCGACGCAACCTCGCGAGCGCCGATACCGCTCGCGCAGATACAGATCGTCGGAACTACTCGCGGTACCGTGACGGGTGACGACGGCACGTTCCGGATCGGTGGAATACGGCCCGGACAGTACCAGGTGCGCGTTCTACGTCTCGGCTTCCAGGCCTCGGCGAGGTCGGTCCAGGTGACCGCCGGCGGCACAAATGAGCTCGACTTCGCACTCGTCCCGGCGGCGGTGAGCCTCGAGCAGGTCATCACCACAGCGACCGGCGAGCGGGAGCGGAAACGCGAAATCGGATCGGCCGTCGCGACGCTCCAACCAAGCACCGACCAGATCACCAGCGCCCAATCGGTGAGCCAGCTTCTCACCGGAAAAGTCTCCGGGGTGGATGTCGGCCAAGCCGGCGGCACCGTCGGCGGCCCCTCGCGCATTCGAATCCGCGGCGCCAATTCCATTTCGCTCGGCAACGAGCCGCTGATCATCGTCGACGGCATCAAGTTCAACAACAGTGTCGGCCAGGACAACGTCAGCGGTGCGACCACGATCGGCGTAGGTGGCCAGGTGCCGTCTCGTTTCAACGACATCAATCCAGAAGACATCGAGTCCATGGAGATTCTCAAGGGCCCCGCGGCAGCCGCGCAGTACGGTACGGCCGCCGCGAATGGTGTCATCCAGATCACGACCAAGCGTGGACGGACCGGCGCGGCGCGGTGGAGCACTTTTCTTGAAGGCGGCCAAATCAAGGATGTAACCGCTTACCCGGCGAATTTCGCCCAGACCGGGACGCGCCCGAGCGGCAAGCAGACAGGATTCTGCGATCTCGACAGCCAGACGCTCGGACTCTGCACTCCGAATGCGGGCGGACTTACCTCGTTCAATCCGCTCGAGCAATTCAGCCCGTTCATCACCGGCCATCACGGGGCTTACGGAGCGAGCGTCACCGGCGGGACCGACCAGGTCACGTATTACATCTCGGGCAACTTCGACAAGCAGCAGGGTGTTTTCGAGATAAATACCGAGAATCGCGCATCGGGACGTGCCAATCTTTCCGTTCAGCTACGGGATAACTGGAATGTGCAGGTCGGCACCAGTTACCTCGCCGATCACCTGCGCCTGCCACAGAACGACAACAACATTCTCGGCATCCTTCCTGGCGGTCTCCTTGGTGGCACGGCGGACGACTCCGTTGCGCACGGGTACCTCGCCGGCCAAACTCCGCAGGAGATTTTCGCGATCAACACGCGGCAGGACACCCAGCGCTTCGAGAACACCATCAACACCTCCTATCAGCCACTTTCGTGGCTGACGGCGACGGGTGTGGCCGGACTCGATTACCTCAACAGGTATGACAACGAGCTGGTTCCACCGAACAAGGTGTTCTTCGGTGATCTGCCCCAGGGACAGCGGACGTCGAATCCGTTCTCGATCTATAACTACACGGCAAACGGAACTCTCTCGGCAGCCTTTACTCCGTTCACGGGAATCAAGTCGACCACGAAAGTCAGTGGCCTGTTCAGCAAGGAGCTCGTACGGGGCACCCTTGCATTCGGAGCATCGCTGCTCGGCGGAACTGGCTCGCTGAACGGCGCTAGCGCCCGCTTCGCCGTCGGTGAGACTAACACGGACAACAAGACAGTAAGCAGGCTCATCCGCGAGGACCTTGCGTTCAGGGATCGTATTTTCTTCAGCGCCGCGCTGCGTAACGACAAGAACAGCGCGTTCGGGCAGAACTTTGGCAGCATCAACTATCCATCGTACACACTCTCCTGGGTGGTGAACGAAGAGCCGTTCTTCCCGAAGACCAACTGGGTCAGCTCACTGAGATTGCGCGCCGCGAACGGACGATCCGGCCAGAAGCCGAACTTCCGCGACGCGATCACGTTCTTCAACGCCCAGACGGTGACAGTCAACAACGCCGACGTTCCGGGAATTACAGTTGGCGGAACTGGCAACATCGACCTGCGTCCCGAGCGCTCCCAGGAAACCGAGCTCGGTTTCGATGCGGGCTTCTTCGGGGAGAGGCTCGGACTCGAGGTAACTCACTACAACAAGCGAACTGACGATCTTCTGATCGCGGTGCCCCTTCCCCCGTCTCTCGGCTTGACGAACACTCAGTTCAAGAACCTCGGATCCGTCAGCAACAAGGGCTGGGAGTTCCAGGCCAACGCCAAGGTTCTGGACGTGGATCCTGTCGCGTTCAACTTGACGTTTTCCGCGTCGACCAACGACAACAAGGTGCTCTCCCTCGGAGAGATCAGTCCGGGAGTGCCGGTGCCCCCGATTATCTTCGGCAATCAGCAGCATCGGGTCGGAGTGCCGCTCGGCAGCTACTTCGGTAGGAGCGTGACGTTCAACGACGCCAACGGCGACCACATCATCGCCGAATCCGAAATCGCCGTGTCGGACACCGAAGTCTATCTGGGAAATCC
>Ga0097691_1000336_pt1 | contig 42685 bp, 46 predicted proteins | sample NGESurdeep072012_8_FD_72858 | JGI IMG/M metagenome (GOLD analysis project Ga0097691, IMG submission 72858) | Arctic peat soil microbial communities from Barrow, Alaska - NGEE Surface sample 210-1 deep-072012 | ecosystem: Environmental > Terrestrial > Soil > Wetlands > Peat ... | reverse complement strand
GGTGGAGGATGGCTGTCATGGACCTCGCCGCGGTGACGAAACTGGTCTCCGGCGAGGGCTGGGGACTTCTGCAGTCCCTTCCCCCGTATGACGAGTCGTCCGCCCTGTCGCTGGGCGAGGGGCTGCGCCTGGCCGGTTTCGACGCGGACCTTGTCGCCGCGGCTTTGACGCAGTCCCGGCTGCGGGCCAAGGGCCATGACAAGTTCGGGGAGTTCGCCGACGGGATGTTGTTCACCGCCGACGGCCTGGAGCAGGCCACCAGGCTGGAGATCGCAGCCCGCCATGCCCAGCGCTTCCGCGGGGCCGGGATTCGTCAGGTGTTCGACCTCTGCTGCGGCATCGGCGCCGATGCCATGGCCTTCGCGGGGCTGGACCTGAAGGTGACTGCCGTCGACACCGACGAGGTGACCGCGACACTGGCAGGGGTCAACCTGCGGCACTGGCCCGGAGCCTCGGCGTTCATCGGAACCGCGGAGGGGACGCAGCTGCCCAGTGGGGAGGGCGCACGGTATACCGGCGCCTGGCTCGACCCGGCCCGGCGCACACCGGGCGTGAGCGACGCACGGGGCAAGACGCGCCGGGTGTTCAGCCTGGACTCCATCTCGCCGACCTGGTCCACGGTGCAGTCCATTGCACGGCAGCTGCCGGCCACCGGGGCAAAGCTCTCACCGTCCTTTCCCCACTCCGCGATCCCGGCCGGCACCGAGGCACAGTGGACGTCGCTGCGCGGGGAGGTGCTGGAGTGTGCGATCTGGTGGGGTCCCCTGGTCAACCGGGCAGGCCGGTCAGCCTTGGTGATCGGTTCGCAGGGACGGTCGTGGACGGTGCGTGAGGCCGACGCGGGCAGTGCCGGTGGTGCTGCTCCGGTGGCGTCATCGCTGGCGCAGATCGGCACCTGGCTGTACGAACCCGACCGCGCCGTCATCCGGGCCGGACTCACCGGGGCGCTGGCCTCCGCTGTGGACGGCTTCGAGCTCGACTCAGGGGTCGGATATGTGACTTCGGACAGGTTCGTCGACGTCGGCTATGCCCGAAGGTTCTCGGTGACCGAGTCAATGCCGTTGAACGTCAAGGCTCTCCGTGCGTGGCTGCGCGACCGCGACGTCGGCCGCGTGACCATCAAGAAGCGTGGGGTGGCCCTTGATCCCGATGAGCTGCGCCGTCAGCTGCGCCTGTCCGGGTCGGTAGAGATGACCCTGGTGCTCACTCGGGTGAAGAACCAGCAGATATGCCTGGTCGTCCGGCCTGCCTGACTACCTGGCACTGCGGCCGCGGGGCCTCGTGGCGCAGTGAGCATGGCAGCGCACGACCCGCTCGCGCCACCAGCGCTGACGATCCACAGGCGCCTGCCAGCGATTCAGCAGCTCCGCGTCCACACGGGGGTCCCGCAACACAATCGAGCCGGCTTGGGGCACGAGCGAGTCATCCGTGATGTCCCCCGCCATCAGGGCCACCGTACTAAGACCGCAGGCGAACGGCAGCTCTGGCAAGGCTGCGGCCAGGGCGAGGCCCGCGCGGATGCCCACACTGCTGTCCAGCGCACTGGACACCACAGTGGGAAGACCGCACTCCTGCGCGATCGCGAGCGCGGATCGCACCCCACCTAGTGGCGCCACCTTCACCACGATGACGTCGGCAGCCTCCTGCCGAACGACGCGCATCGGGTCAGGGGCTCGCCGAATCGACTCATCGGCCGCCACCAGGACCTCGATACCGTTGCGTGCCAGGGCAACTCGCAACGAAGCCAGCTCTTCAACGCTGGCACACGGCTGTTCGGCATACTCCAGGCCGTATGTCGCAAGCCTGCGCAGGGCGTCCACCGCTTCAGCAACGGTCCAGGCTCCGTTGGCATCCACCCGAATCCGGGCCCCAGGGTCCATTACATCCCGGACCTCGGCCACCCGGTCGAGATCGTCACGCAGCCGCTGGCCCCGCTCGGCGACCTTCACCTTGGCCGTCGTACACCCGTCGTACCCCGCCAGGATGCCGGCGACCTCGGCGGCTGGGACCGCAGGCACTGTCGCGTTGACAGGGATGGCGTTGCGGACCGGGTCCGGCCAGCCGACCCATCCTGCCTCGAATGCGGCCTCGAGCCATCGAGAGGACTCGAGGTCGTCGTACTCCGGGAAGGGAGCGAACTCGCCCCACCCCTTCGGACCAGGGATCAGCACCGCCTCGCGCACTGTTACTCCCCTGAACCTGACCCTCATCGGGATCTGTACCACCGACAGCGTGTCGAGCACTTCGGCGAGGTCGGGCAGTAGCGCAGTCGTCATGCGGCATATTGTCGCTGACGTGAGCGAACAGAGCGTGAGCGAGATCTTCGACCCGGCGGCATGGACCCTCGTGGAGGGTTTCGACTTCACCGACATCACCTATCATCGGGCGGTCCGCACGGGGGCCGTGCGCATCGCCTTCGACAGGCCACAGGTGCGCAACGCCTTCCGCCCGCATACTGTCGACGAGCTGTACCGCGCACTGGACCACGCACGGATGTCCCCTGACATCGGCACCGTGCTGTTGACCGGCAATGGCCCCAGCACGAAGGACGGCGGGCGGGCCTTCTGCTCCGGCGGCGACCAACGGATCAGGGGACGCAGCGGTTACCAGTATGCCGACGGAGAGACCGCCCGCACCGTTGACACTGCTCGGGTTCAGGCCCAAGGCGGGCGCCTGCACATTCTCGAGGTACAGCGTCTGATCCGCACGATGCCTAAAGTCGTCATCGCCGTGGTCAACGGCTGGGCGGCAGGCGGTGGCCACTCCCTGCACGTCGTGTGTGACCTGACCGTGGCCAGCCGCGAACACGCGAAGTTCAAGCAGACGGACGCAGACGTGGGCTCGTTCGACGCGGGCTACGGCTCGGCCTACCTCGCCAAGATGGTCGGACAGAAGTTCGCCCGGGAGATCTTCTTCCTGGGACGGACGTACTCCGCGCAGGACATGCAGCGGATGGGTGCAGTCAACATCGTGGTCGACCACGCCGACCTGGAGGCCGAGGCGCTCCGGATGGCCCAGGAGATCAACGGCAAGAGCCCCACCGCGCAACGGATGCTCAAGTTCGCATTCAACCTGACCGATGACGGTCTGATGGGCCAGCAGGTGTTCGCCGGTGAGGCGACGCGACTGGCCTACATGACCGACGAAGCCGTCGAAGGCCGTGACTCGTTCCTGGAGAAGCGCGACCCTGACTGGTCACCGTTCCCCTACTACTACTGATCAGGCTGCCATGAAGACCTCTGGGCCCCGGTTGCGTGCCCTGCCCGTCCCTTCAGGTGTCGCCGCGCTCAACGTCCTGGCAGACCTGCTGAGCGCTCTGGACGGTTCAGGTCCCGCCGTGGCGCCACACGCCGCGAACAGCCCCCCACAGCCCCTCTCCGACGGCTTAGGCGACCTCCCACCGGGCCTCGCCCTCACCATCGGCACGTCCGGCTCCACCGGACGCCCCAAGCTGGCAATGCTGACCGGCGGCGCGCTGCGCGCCTCGGCCGACGCCACTCATCAGCGGCTGGGAGGCCAGGGCCAATGGCTGCTGGCACTGCCTGCCCACCACATTGCCGGCATCCAGGTCCTAGTCCGGTCGTTGGTCGCGGGTACGACACCGGTGTGCATGGATCTGGCGGGAGGGTTCACCATCGCATCGTTCGCCCACGCCACCGCCCAGATCCGTACCCCTGCAAGGGCTTACACCGCCCTCGTACCTACCCAGCTGGTCCGACTGCTCGCCTCGGCCGATGGCTGCCAGGCGCTTGGCCGGTTTACCGCCGTCTTGCTCGGCGGTGCGGCAGCCCCCGCCAGCCTGCTCACCCGGGCAAGGAGTTTCGGGGTCCAAGTGGTCACCACCTACGGCATGAGCGAGACGGCCGGTGGCTGCGTCTATGACGGTCGGGCTCTCGATGTCAGCCGGGTGCAGCTCGAGGGCGACGGCCGGATCCGGCTCGGTGGCGACACCCTGGCACAGGGCTACCTCGGCGAGCCCGAGCTCACCGCAGAGTCCTTCAGCGCTGACATGGATGGCACGCTCTGGTTCCGCACCGACGACATCGGCCACATCGACCAGGGTGCCCTGGTCGTTGACGGCCGGGTCGATGACCTCATCAACACCGGCGGCCTCAAGGTGGTTCCGCGTCTGGTCGAGGCGGCACTGGTCCAGCTCGACACCATCACCGAGGCCATCGTGGTTGGCAGCCCCGACCCCGAGTGGGGCCATGTCATCAGTGCGGCAGTCGTTGTCGCACCGGGCAGTGCGCCTCCAACGCTCGACGAGGTGCGCGACCAGCTTCGCGGCATGCTGCCTGATCATCAGCTTCCGCGGCAGCTGGTGACCCTGCCTGAGCTCCCGCTGCGCGGCCCCGGCAAGCCCAACCGCGCAGCAGTTCGGAGGCTTTTCGACCACAGCAGCTAACCCGTGACAAAATCAGCAGAAGACATAGATGAGGCAACCACGCAAGGAGGTCGGGATGGGTGATGTGCTGCTCGTGCTCGTTCCACTTGCCATGAGCATCTGGGCGGTAATTGACGCGATCCAGACCGAGGACACCCGCGTTCTATTCCTGCCCAAGATCATCTGGATCCTGCTGATCCTGCTGTTCCCGACCGTTGGCGCCATCGCCTGGTTCGTCACGGGCCGCCAGCGCGGCCCACGAAGCGGGCGCCGAGGGTCCAGCTATCCGGCGGCACCTCGTGGCCCCGATGACGACCCGGACTTTCTTCGTAATCTGTGATCTCCCTTTCCTGACCTGACAAGAAGTGAGCGAGAAGCACTCCATGGCCACGTTGTCTCAGTGGGTCGAGGGCGCCCGGCCCCGCACCCTTCCCGCGGCTGTCGCACCTGTTCTGGTCGGTACCGGCGCCGCCTACGCAGTCAGCTCAGGCAACGCCGGGTACGCCCTCCTTGCCCTCCTGGTCTCTTTGGCGCTGCAGGTCGGCGTCAACTACGCCAACGACTACTCCGACGGCATCCGCGGCACCGATCAAGAGCGGGTCGGCCCGGTACGACTCGTGGGTCAGCGGCTGGCCGACCCAGGAAACGTCAAGTTCGCGGCGATGATCTGCTTCGCCAGCGCAGCCCTGCTCGGTCTGGCGCTTGTGGCACTCAGCAGTGCATGGGTCATGCTGCTGATCGGGGCCGCATCGATCGCGGCGGCCTGGTACTACACCGGTGGGAGAAGGCCGTACGGATACTCGGGGTTGGGTGAGGCCTTCGTCTTCGTGTTCTTCGGTCTGGTGGCGACCTTGGGCACGACCTACACTCAAACACTGTCCGTCAGCCCGGTTTCGATCGCAGGCGCGGTCGGCGTGGGCGCCCTCGCCTCAGCGATCCTGGTCGCCAACAACCTGCGCGACATACCCACGGATCAGTCAGTCGGCAAGAAGACGCTGGCGGTGCGGCTGGGCCAGACTCGGACCCGCGCGCTGTACGCGGCGCTGCTGGTCGTCTCGCTCGGCTGCGTTCTGGTGGCCGGCACCTTCTACCGGACCGCCCTCCTCGCCCTGTTGTCCTTCGCCCTGGCGATCCCGTTGCTTCGTCGAGTCCTGGGCGGCGCCCTCGGCAAGGATCTGGTCCCCGTCCTGTCAGGCACAGGCCGGCTCGAGCTGCTCTACGGCGCACTGCTGGCGATTGGCTTGGCGGCAGCCCCCACCCTGGGCTGAACGGCATCAGGGGCGGGCGGAGCCGTCGTCAGCCTCGGCGTCCTCGGCGATCTCGTCCATGGGGAGGGTAGGCGCCAGGTCTGCCCGTCGGGCACGCTGATCGACACGGCGCGCGATGCTGGCGCTGAACTGTGCCCGCGGGCCCTGCAGAACGAAGTATGAGACAACCACCGAGCCCACCGCCGAAAGACCGAGAAGCCACCAACGCTGGCCCGGATCGCGCAGACCCAAGAGCCATAAGGCGCAAAGAAGCCCGAAGAAGATCATCAACCTCAACACCGTGTAGCGCGCCATTCTCACATCCCCGAGTACGAGTGCTGGCCGACAAAGAACAGATTGACGACCGTGTAGTTGATCAGGATGGCGCCAAAGCCCGCGAGCGCCAGATAGTTGGCCGCCCGCGGCGACCACCCCGTTGTCGCGCGCGCGTGCAGGTAGGCAGCGTAGACGACCCAGATGACGAACGTCCACACCTCTTTGGGATCCCAGTTCCAATAGTGGCCCCACGCCTGCTCGGCCCAGATCGCGCCCGCGATGAGCGTGAAGGTCCACAGCGGGAATGCCACGGCGTGCAAACCGTATGCCGTCCGGTCCAGTGACCGCGAAGGAGGAAGAGCTGCGTTCACGGTGGTTCTAATGCGCGACATCTCCGTAGGGTCCTGCGCGTCCAGCCACGTCTTGACAACGTGCAGGATCGTCACACTGAACGCGATCGTAAACAGCGCGACAGCGAACGTGGCCACCGTGACGTGAATGACAAGCCAGAAGCTCTTGAGCGAGGGCAGCAGCTCACTGGCGTCGGTGTACCAGACCGTGATCGCCATCCCGAGCGTCAGCAGCACCGGACCGATGACGAAGAGCCCCAGCCAGCGGAGGTCCCGGCGCAGGCTGATCGCGACGAAGATGACAACCACGAACATTGACCCCACGAGGGCGAACTCGAACATGTTGCCCAGCGGCGGTCGGTCAACAGACAGACCCCGCATGGCAACAGCAGCGATCAGCAACAGACCCCCTAACCGGGTGAGCATCATCGCGATACCGGCAGCCTTGCGGGCTCGCGGCCGGTGCGGGTCCTCACCCAGGACCGCGGGAGCGGCCCCGGCCAGATCGAGCGCGAACGCGGTCATGGCGATGGTGAACACCGCCATGGCCGAGTAGACCGAGAGGTTGGCGTACTGCGCAAGAGTCTGGTTCGTCATGTCTTGGTGTCGCTCCCCTTCGTGCCGCTGCGCTGTGCGATGGTGGCGAGCAGGTCCTCGATGGCTGTCCCCAGCCCGGGGTCCTCACCCTTGGCCAGGCCGCCGATCGAGACCACGGTACGTGGTCCCAGCGGCCGGACGCGCACAAACATCCGGCGACGGCGGATCACCAGGGAGGCGATCAGCCCGGCCAGAGCGGCCACGGAGCCAATGAGTGCGAGCAGCTTGCCCGGATCGTAGCGAATCGAGAGCCCGGCCCAGCGCTGGACTGCGTCGAAAGTGATGCTCCCCCGGCCACCGGGAAGCTGGATGGTCTGACCCGGCTTGAGCAGCAGCCGTAAAGGCTCACCCCTGGCGTTCCTGAGCTGCGTCATCTTCTCGGTGCTGAGGGTGTAGACCGACTGTGGCCGCCCTTGCGGATACAGCTCGCCCTCATAGACCCCGAGTGCGAGAGCAGGATTCTTGAGGTCAGGGAAGAAGGATGACGGCCCAGCATCCTTGTCGAGGTACTCCGATGGCAGGAAGAACCCGAAGAACCCCAGCTGTTTGGGACTGGCTGCGGAGACCTTAACCGCGCCCACCGACTTGTAGTTGGCATCCTGTGGCAGGAATGGCGTCGCTTCATGCAGGAGCACCTGTCCGGCCGCATCACGCACGGTGATGACGGGTGCATAACCGTTCCCCAGCAGGAACACCGATGTCCCACCGAACGTCAATGGCGCATTGACCTTCAGAATCTGGTGGATCTGGGGAGCGCCGGGGCTGGTCTGCGTGCGCGTGTAGGCCGTGAAGTCGCGCGGGGCGCCGCGCTGCGCGCCCGTGCTGTGCTCCTCAAAGGTGACGACGAGCTTGTCGACGGCCACCCTGAACGGCGACAGCCCCTCGGTGTCGACCCAGGGGCCAGGGTCGAAGGTGTCGTAGCCCGAGATGGTGTTTGAGAAGCTCTTGCCGGTGACCAGGATGCGGTCGCCGCGCCATCCGAACAGGTGCCCCACAGCCACGGCCACGATGACGACGATCAACGCGGTGTGGAAGACCAGGTTGCCGCTCTCGCGCAGGTAGCCGCTCTCTGCGCTCAGCGACAGGCCATCAGAGCGGAGACGATATCGCCCGGCCCAGAGCTGTCTTCGCCCCAGAACATCCCGTGCGAGCTGGAGCACCTCCTGCGGCGTCCCGTTGACCACTGCCTCGCCATGTTCGGGGAGCCGCTCGAGGTGTCGAGGTGCTCGAGGGGGCTGCGATCGCATCGTCCTCCAATGGAGCTTGGAACGGGGCACGACGCAGCCCACCAGCGAGATGAACAACAGCAGGTAGATGGCGGCGAACCAGGGCGAGGAGTAGACGTCGAAGAAACCCAGCCGATCCAGCCACGGGCCGGTTGTCCGGTGACTGGCAAGGTAGTCCGCGACACGTCCGGCATCGATATTGCGCTGCGGCCAGATCGAGCCCGGTACCGCTCCAATCGCCAGCAGCAGCAGCAGAAAAAGGGCCGTCCGCATGCTCGTCAGCTGCCGCCAGGCCCAACGACCGGTGCCGACGAACCCAAGCACCGGCTGGTTCACGTCGCTCTCGTCGGGACGCGTGTCCATGCGGCTGCCGGTCATTGCCGGTCCCCCGCCATCACAACACCGTCCGGAACTGCTCGACCAGTCGAGTCTGCATCGAAGCGGTCACGCTCTCCCACAGACCGGTCACGAGCAGCAACCCGACGACCAGCAACATGACCCCGCCCGCGATCTGGATGCCACGGTGATGCTCTCGCAGCCAGCGTGACGCGCGACCGGCTCGCGAGTAGCCGCCGGCAATCAGGACGAAAGGCAGCCCGAGCCCCGCCGAGTATGCCGTGGCGAGCCCAACGCCGCGTGCGACGGCCTGTTCGTCGCCCGACAGGGCCGTCGAGAGGGCCATGATCGCCCCGAACGTCGGCCCTGTGCACGGCGCCCACCCCAGGCCGAAGACCATCCCGAGAACTGGCGCTCCGGCCAACCCCGCAGCAGGCCTCCACCGGGGCGCGAACGCGCGCCGGCTCCCGACGCCGAGGAACAGCAGAGCCATGAGGATCACGAGGACGCCGCCGACCCGCATCAGCACGCTCTGGTGCTCTTTGAGCTGCGCACCGGCCGCGGAGAAGGTCACGGCAACAACGATGAAGACGGCGCTGAAACCCAGGACGAACAGGAGCGCGCCGAGCACCAGGCGCCCTCGGCTGCGTTGCTCAAGGGTGACACCGGACAGGCCGGTGACATAACCGAGAAAGCCAGGCACCAACGGCAGGACACAGGGAGAGGCGAAGGAGACGAAGCCAGCCGCAACGGCCACGAGAATGGCCAACGGCAGTGCCCCGGACGTGATCGTGCCGCCCGCGTCAGCTATCACGCGGTCTCGCCGAGCACGTCCTTGACCAGCCCTGCCAGGGTGGCAACGGTGACCGGCCCCGAGACCCTGGCGGCGATGCGGCCCCGGCGATCCAGCACCAACGTCGTGGGCGTGGTGTTCGCCTTTCCGCGCAACGCCAGCAGCGTGCGTCCGCCGTCGTCCGCGAGCGACGGAAAGGTGACCTTGTTGACGCGCAGGAAGGCCTCGGCCGTCTCGGCGCCGTCGCGGTAGTTGATCCCCATGAACTGCACCGGTTTGCCGGCCGAGGAGATCTGCGACCAAACCTGCTGCAGGTGCGGCATCTCCGCGACGCACGGACCGCACCACGAACCCCAGACGTTCAGGACCAGAACCTTGTCCGCGGCATCCGTGACCTTCCACGGGCTGCCTTGCAGGGTGGTGCCGCTCAAGGTCAGGGGGGCCGAGCGCTGGTCCAGGGCCACGCGCTCGATGGTGCCATCCCCTGAGACGAATCCCTTGCCATCTCCGGACCTGGCCTGCGCCGCGATGGAGTTTGCGTCCGAGCTGCATGCCGAGACACCGGCGGTGAGCGCCACGGCGGCGAGGGCAGCCGTGAGCTTCGGGAGCATCGATCCGGCCAGGCTCATGCGCCAGCCGTTTTGTGTGCTCCCGGCAGCAGGGCCGCGGCCGGCTCGCTGTAGGAGATCGACTCGAGCTCGTCGCCCAGGAACGTCAAGGAGGTGAGGGAGGCCAGCGAGCACTCCCGCTTGCGAGGGTCGTGCCACAGGTGTCGGCCCTCCAGCTTGGAGCGCACGGTCCACACCGGTAGCTGGTGGGAGACGAGCACAGCCTCATGGCCCCATGCCATCCGGCGTGCATCGGCGATCGCCGCGAGCATGCGCTCGGCGATCTCGTCGTAGGGCTCGCCCCAGGACGGCTTGAACGGGTTGATCAGCTTGGGCCAGTACCTGGGGTACTTCAGCGACCCGTCACCGACCCCGAACGTCTTGCCCTCGAAGTAGTTGTCGGCCTCGATCACCCTGTCGTCCGTGGTGATCGAGAGACCGTGGGAGGAGGCGATCGGGGCCGCCGTCTCCTGGGCCCGGACCAGCGACGAGGCCACGACAGCCGTCACGTCGTGATCGGCCAGATGGGCACCGACCCTCTCTGCCATCTCGCGACCGAGCTCCGAGAGGTGGAAGTCGGGCAGCCGGCCGTAGAGCACACCGGTGGGGTTGTGCACCTCCCCGTGTCGCAACAGGTGAACGACGGTCCGGTTGGTGTCCCCGACGGCACTGGTCATGAGGGGACTGTCACAAACGAGTCCGTGACGGCCTGCGCAGCCGCGGGTAGCGCGGCGAGGACCCGGTCGAGCGCAGCGTCGTCGTGCGAGGCGCTGACGAACCACGTCTCGAACACGCTCGGGGGCAGGTGGACGCCCTGGCTCAGCATGGACTGGAAGAACACCGAGAACGCTTGCACCTGTTGAGCTCTTGCCTGGTCGTAGTTGGTCACGGCTCCCTCACGGAAGAAGATGCTGAACATGCTTCCGGCCCATTGAACAACGTGCGGAATGCCTTGGCGAGAGAACTCGGCGGACGTCGCGTCCGCGATCGTCCTGCTGACGACGCCCAGACGGTCGTAGACGGCCGGGGTGCAGCCCTTCAGGGTTGCCAGGCCGGCCGCGCTGGCCACGGGGTTGCCCGACAACGTCCCGGCCTGGTAGACGGGTCCGTCGGGGGCGAGCATGGCCATGATGTCGGCGCGGCCGCCAAAGGCCGCCGTGGGGAAGCCGCCCCCCATGACCTTGCCGAAGGTGAACAGGTCAGGCGCGCCACCGTCATACGGACCCTCAAGTCCATACCAACCAGAGGCGCTGCAACGGAACCCGGTCATGACCTCGTCGGAGATCAGCAGGGCACCGTGCGCACTGGTCACCCGACGAAGGGCCTCGGTGAAACCAACCAGCGGTGGAACGATCCCCATGTTGCCGGGGCAGGCCTCGGTGATCAGTGCCGCGATCTGGTCACCATGCTGGGCAAAAGCTGCCTCGAGAGCCTCAACATCGTTGTAGGGCAGCACGATCGTCTCGCCCGCGCTCGACGCCGGGACCCCCGCAGAGTCGGGCAGTGCGAACGTTGCAAGACCGCTGCCGGCCGAGACCAGAAACGCGTCGACGTGCCCGTGGTAGCACCCGGCGAACTTCACCACCTTCGAGCGACCCGTGAAACCTCGGGCGAGGCGTAGGGCGCTCATCGTCGCCTCGGTGCCGCTGTTGACAAGGCGCACCTGCTCGACCGGCTGGATGCGGGCCACGATCTCCTCAGCGAGGGCGACCTCGTTCTCGCTCGGTGTCCCGTAGCTGAAACCCTTCAGCGCCGCAGCCTGAACCGCGGCCAGCACGTCCGCATGCGTATGTCCAAGGATCATCGGACCCCAGGAGCACACCAGGTCGACATACTCTCGGCCGTCGACGTCGGTGAGGTACGGGCCGGTGGCACTGGAGATGAACCTGGGCGTCCCTCCGACGGCCCGAAAGGCCCGCACGGGACTGTTGACCCCGCCCGGGGTGACCGCAGTCGCACGGGTCAGGAGCGCCTGGGAGGCGGGCGCGTCATACGGGTATGGGGTCGTGGGGGCAGTCATGCGAGTCAGTATCTCAGTCGGGCGGCCTGACCCGGCGCTGCCTTAGGCGAGTTCTTCGGCCACCCTGACCTCTTCGCACGCCCCTGTGCCCTCGATGCCCCGGCTCACAGCCGCCATCGAACGGCCCAGGGCGAGGAAGTCCTCGCGCGAGAGGTGGCTCACCAGATTGTTGCGAACGCTGCCGACGTGGGTCGGCGCCATCCGGGCGATCTCTGCCTGACCGGTCTGCGTCAGCACGAGCTCAACCCCGCGTCGATCCCCGACGCACGCCTCACGACGCACCCATCCGCGCTTCTCCAGGCGGCCGGCCGTGTGCGTCAGCCGGGAGCGGGACTGCACGACGGCCTCGGCGATCTCGGACATCCGCAGGCGCAGGCCCGGCGCTTCGGAGAGCACCGAGATGATCTCGTACTCGGACAGCTGGAGCCCGTGGACCTGGAGGTCATGGTCCAGGACGGCTTCCAGCATCCGGCTGGCCCGGAGATACTGGCGCCAGGCGTACTGCTCGTCGATGTCCAGCCACTGGATCTGCCGCGTGTCCGTGCTCATGGAATGAATCGTACTCCTCTTTAGTTGAAAGATAAACTTAATCCTGCTAGCGTCATCGGCAGAACGAACTACCACAAATCGTGATGAACCAACCACAACCAAGGAGTACACACATGAACACCCTCTCAGACCTCAATCCTGGCACCTGGAACGTCGATGCTTCCCACAGCGAGGTTGGCTTCACCGCTCGCCACCTGATGGTGAGCAAGGTCCGCGGCCAGTTCAAGGACTTTGCCGCCGTCGTCAACGTCGCCCAGCCCTTCGAGGACTCAACCGTCGAGGCCACCGTCCAGCTGGCCTCGATCGACACCAACAGCGCGGACCGCGATACCCACGTCAAGTCCCCCGACTTCTTCGACGTCGAGAAGAACCCGGCCATGACCTTCAAGTCCACCAAGGTCACCAACACCTCCCTCGAGGGTGACCTCACCATCAAGGGCATCACCAAGCCGGTCACCTTCGACCTGGAGTTCGGTGGCATCAGCGCGGACCCGTGGGGCGGCACGCGCGCCGGGTTCGAGGCCACGACCGAGATCAACCGCAAGGACTTCGACCTCACCTGGAACGTCGCGATCGAGGGCGGCGGCGTTCTCGTCGGCGAGAAGGTCAAGATCGCGCTGGACGTCGAGCTCGTCCAGGCCTGAGCACTCCGCAGGCAGCAGCAGGGGATCGGCCCGGTACCGCGAGGGACCGGGCCGATCCCCTGCTCAGTTCGGCGGGGTTCAGCGCAGGAGGCGGGCGGCCTCGAGCGCATAGTAGGTCAGGATGATCTGAGCGCCGGCCCGTTTGATCGAGGTCAACGTCTCCATCATCACCCGTTCGCGGTCGATCCAACCGTGGGCTGCCGCAGCCTCGATCTGGGCGTACTCCCCCGACACCTGGTAGGCGGCGACCGGCACCGTCGACATGTGCGCCACCTCGGAGAGGATGTCGAGGTAGGGCAACGCCGGCTTGACCATGACGATATCCGCACCTTCGGCGAGGTCGAGGTCGACCTCGCGCAGGGACTCGGTCGCGTTGGCCGGATCCTGCTGATACGTCGCCCGGTTCCCCCGGAGGGTGGACCCCACGGCTTCGCGGAACGGCCCGTAGAACCCTGAGGCGTACTTGGCGGCGTAGGCAAGGATGATGGTGTCGGTGAGGCCGGCCTCGTCCAGAGCAGCTCGAACGTGCCCGACCTGGCCGTCCATCATTCCGCTCAGGCCCAGGACGTGCGCGCCGGCGCGGGCCTGCGCGAGGCCCATGGCGGCATACCGCTCGAGCGTGGCGTCGTTGTCGACGCGCCCCTCGGCGTCAAGGACCCCACAGTGACCATGATCGGTGAACTCGTCCAGGCAGAGGTCGGACATGATCACGAGGTCATCGCCAACCGCGTCCTGCAACCGGCCCAGCGCCACGTTGAGGATGCCCTCGGGGTCATCGGCTCCGGAGCCCGTGGCATCCCGCGTGGTCGGCACGCCGAAGACCATGATGCCGCCCAGACCGGCCGCAACAGCCTCGTGCGCCACCGCGACCAGAGAGTCAAGGCTGTGCTGAACGACGCCCGGCATCGACATGATGGGCTGGGCCTGGGTAGCGCCCTCACGGACGAACACCGGCAGCACGAGCTCGGCTGGGTGAAGCCGCGTCTGGGCAACCAGAGCCCGCACGGCCGGGGTCTGACGAAGACGACGCGGCCGCTCTGACGGGAACGCCACTACTTGGCCTTCCGTCGGGCCGAAGCCTTGCGCGCGCTCGGGCGCACGACGCTCTCGCCCGCCTCGCCAGCGGCTGCCGCCAGCCCGACGCCGTACTCAGCCAGGGCATCGACCAGCGCGGATGCGGATGCTTCGGCTGAGAGGACATCAACCCGAAGGCCGTGCTCCTCCGCGGTCTTGGCCGTGGCCGGGCCGATGCAGGCAACGACGGTCGAGGGGTGCGGCTTGCCCGCGATGCCGACCAGGTTGCGGACCGTGGACGACGAGGTGAAGACGACCGCGTCGTACTTGCCCGTCTTTATCGCCTCACGAACCGAAGCCGCCGGCGGTGCTGCGCGAACCGTGCGGTATGCCGTGACGTCGTCAACCTCCCAGCCCATCTCCTGCAGGCCCGCGACCAGGGTCTCGGTGGCGATGTCGGCCCGCGGGAGGAACACGCGGTTGATGGGGTCCAGGAGGGCGTCGAACGGCGGCCACCCCTCGAGCAGGCCGCTTGCCGACTGCTCACCGGTGGGGACGAGATCGGGCTCCAGGCCCCACTCACGCAGGGCGCCGGCGGTCGCGCCACCCACGGCGGCGATCCGCAGTCCGGCGAACGCGCGGGCGTCGAGGCCGAACTCCTCGAACTTCTCGCGAACGGCCCGCACGGCGTTGACTGAGGTGAACCCGATCCACTCGTAGCGTCCGGTGACCAGACCCTTGATCGCGCGTTCCATCTGCTGCGGGGTACGCGGCGGCTCGACACTGATCGTGGGAACGACGTCGCTGGTCGCGCCGTAGGAAGCAAGGCGCGCAGTCATCGAACCGGCCTGGTCCCGGGTGCGCGGAACGAGAACGTTCCAGCCGAACAGCGGCTTGGTCTCGAACCAGGAGAGCTGCTCGCGCAGCCCGACCGTCGAGCCGACCACGGCCAACGAGGGGAACTCGACCTGGGCCGAGGTGATCAGGGCAACCACCTGGCCGAGTGTGGTCGTATGGGTGCGCTGGGTGATCGTCGTGCCGCGCTCGGTCAGCGCTACAGGGGTGTCCTGGTCACGTCCCGCCGCCAGCAGATCTGCGAGCGCCTTGCTGAGCGTCTCGGGTGTGCCGAGCACCACCACGGTGACGTTGTCAGCTGTCGACCGGGTCCAGTCGATCTTGGGGGTACCACCACTGATGACGTGAAGCGACGGTGAGGCCGCGGACGTCAGCGGCACACCGGCGTACGAGGGCACGGCACTGACGGCGCTCACGCCGGGCACGATCTCGAAGCTGATCCCCGCCTTTCGGCAGGCAAGCGCTTCCTCGGACAGACCGTTGAACATGGCCGGGTCACCGTCCATGAGCCGGACGACAAGCCCGTTGCCATTGAGGGCACCGGCCGCCTTGGCGGCCCTGACGAGCAGCTTCGCGCGTGATGCGTGCGTCAGCGGCTGACCGTGCTCGCCGTGCCCGGCATCGATGATCTCGACGCCGGGGCGGGCATGGCGGGCCACGAAGTCCTCACGACTGACCTGGTCGATGACGACCACGTCGGCTTCGGCGAGGTACTCGGCGGCGCGCAGGGTCAACAGACCAGGGTCGCCGGGACCGGCGCCAACGAAGGCGACGCGACCCGGGTGACGGGCAACCTTCCCGGACGGCGACCGGGTTGACTGGGAGTTGATGGTTGAGGGCGTGGGACTCACAAGGCACGCTCCGTAGTGGCTCGGTCTGGACGGGAGGCATCAGGCTGGAAGTGCTCGGCGGCGGGCGAACCCTGGGGTCCGCGCGCCTCCGGTTGGTCGTTGGACGGGTCACCGCCCGAAGGCGCCCCTGCTCGGAGTCCGGGGATCTTGTCGGCGCCTTCCTCGAGCAGGACTGCGGCCAGATCACGGCCAAGGCGCTCGGGCTCGTCAAGCGGCCCGACGGAGGAACGGCGCAGGTCGATCATGGCGTCCTCGGTGCCGGCGAAAGCGCGCAGGAAGATCTCTGCGCCGTGTTCGCCATGCACCACCTCGGCCAGCGCGCCGACCGGCGCGGTGCATCCGGCTTCGAGAGCCGCGAGAAGTGCCCGCTCGGCGCTCACGGCGGCGCGGGTGTCCGGGTCGTCCAGCGCTGCCAGGGCCTCAATCACGTCGGGGCGATCCTCGCGGCACTCGACGGCGAGGGCGCCCTGCCCGGGCGCCGGCAGCATCTGCTGAGGGTCCAGTGACTCGGTGACTTCGTCGAGCCGCCCGAGGCGGGCAAGACCGGCACGGGCCAGCAAGACGGCATCGCAAGAACCTTTGTGCACCAACGAGATCCGCGTATCGACGTTGCCACGAATGTCCATGACCCGCAGTCCCAGCCCGAGCGCCGCCAGCTGGGCGACACGTCGTGGCGAGCCCGTGCCGACCAACGATCCGGTGGGGAGCTCACCAAGGGTGAGACCGTCGCGAGCCACCAGGGCGTCGCGGGCATCTTCACGAACCGGGATCGCAGCGATGTGCAGACCCGGCTCAGGTGCCACCGGTAGGTCCTTGAGCGAGTGCACGGCCACGTCGATCTCGCCGGTGAGCAGGGCCTTGCGGATCGCGGTGACGAAGACTCCGGTCCCGCCGATGCTGGACAGCGAGGCTGTGGACGTGTCGCCGAAGGTCGTGATCTCGACGAGGTCAACCGCGTGTCCCAGCTCGCGAAGGCGTTCGGCCACCCACCCCGACTGGGTCGTGGCCAGCGTGCTGCGTCGGGTACCGAGTCGAATGCTGATGGCGTTCACGCCGGGTCTCCAGTGTCAGGAGGGATCGACACGGCGGAGACGTCGTGCGGGTCGAGGTCGAAGAGCTCGCGCAGGGCGAGAGCGTAGTCGCCGCCCTGCCCGTCACCTGCCAGCTCCTTGACTCGGACGGTGGGGGTGTGGAGCAGCTTCTCGACGACCCGGTGCAGCGTGAGCTGGATCTCGGCCCGGGCGTTCCTCGAGAGGCTGTCGGGCAGACGCTGCTCAAGGCGGCTCAGCTCTGCGGCCACCACATCGGCTGCCCGATGCCGCAGCGCGGTCACCGTTGGGGCAACCTCTTGCGCACGGCAGTGCGTGAGATACCCCGCGACCTCCTCGGCCACGAGATCGTGAACGGCCTTGACGTCCGGCGAGAACCGGTCGTCGGAGGCCAGGTTCTCGCCGATCTCCGCAAGGCCGACAACGCGGACGCCCGAGATGTCGGCGACGTCGGGGGCCACATCGCGCGGCAACGCCAGATCGATGAAGACCTGGGACCCACGTGGGCGCGAGGCGGGAGCAGCCGCAACCAGGTCAGCCGTGATCACATGCCCGACAGCGCCGGTGCAGGAGATGATGAGGTCGGCCCGGCCCAGCGCAACCTCAAGATCGGTCAAGGGCAGAGCCCGACCACCGGTTGCGGCGGCAAGATGCTCGGCCTTGGCAAGCGTGCGGTTGATGATGACCAGGTCGGCCGAGCCCAGCCTCGAGATCGTTGTTGCAGCGAGGCTGCTCATCGACCCAGCGCCCACCACGAGGACCCGACTGTCAGCCAGGGACCCTCCAACCTCGGCTGCAAGCCTCAGGCCCACCTCGACCATGGACGCGCCGACGCTGTCGATACCAGTCTCGGAGTGCGCTCGCTTGCCGACCCGCAGCGCCTGCTGGAAGAGGGTGTTGAGGGTGGCGCCTGCATGACCGTGTTTCTGAGCCAGTCGAAGAGCCCCCCGCAGCTGTCCCAGAACCTGACCTTCGCCGACGGCCATCGAGTCCAGCCCGCTGGCGACCGAGAACACATGTGAGATCGCCCGGTCCTCGTAATGCACATAAAGGTGCTCGCGCAGTACGTCCAGCGGGACACCTGAGGCAGCAGAGAGCGCCTCACCGATCTCTGTCACCGCTCCGTGGAAGGTTGTGGCCACGGCGTAGATCTCGACGCGGTTGCAGGTGGCAAGCACCACGACCTCGTCGACGTTCTCACCAGCGGCCACTACGGTGGCCAGGGCCGCGATGCCGAACGGGCCCAGGGTCACTGCTTCCAGCATCGCGATCGGTGCAGACCGGTGCGAAAGACCCAGCACGACGACGCTCACGGAGCCACCTCCGCCAGAGGGGCGCTCTCTCGAGCAGCCAGTGCCTTGCGCCGTTCATGGAAGGCCAGGATCTGCAGCTCCGTCGCCAGATCGACCTTGCGCACGGCGACACCCTCCGGCACGGAGAGCACACACGGCGCAAAGTTCAGAACCGACCGCACGCCGACGGCAACCAGCCGGTCGCACACCGGCTGGGCCGAGGAGGCAGGCGTCGCTATGACGCCGATGGCCACGGCGCTCCGGGTGACGATCTGCTCGAGGTCATCGACGGAACCGACGATCATCCCGGCAATCTCCTGACCGACGACCTCACGGTCGCGATCCATCAGTGCGACAACCCGAAAACCTCGGGTGGCAAAGCCCGAGTAGGCAGCGAGCGCCTGACCCAGGTTGCCCAGTCCCACGATCGCCACCGGTCGGTCCTGGGTGACGCCGAGCTCGCGGGAGATCTCGTGGGCCAGCATCTCGACCTCGTAGCCGACCCCGCGTACGCCGTACGAGCCCAGATGGCTGAGGTCCTTGCGCAGCTTGGCCGACTGGACCCCCGCCACGCCTGCCAGCTCTTCGGAGGAGACGGAGGAGATACCGCGCTCGGCGAGGTCGGTCAGGGCTCGCAGGTACTCCGGCAGCCGGGCAACCGTAGCGTCGGGTATCTCTCGACGAGCTGCGGAATCGGCGGTCAAGAATGCACCGGCTTCTCTCGGATGTGAGCCCCTCCCATAGCACGGAGGAGCTGGAGTGCGTGGGTCACCCCCAACAGTAGGTCTTTGTGAACGCGGGTACAAAGTCGCGGAACAGGCCGTCCCCGTGATACACGGGCCACGTCACCCCCGCTCAGCCCGTGGTCGACTGCTCGTCCGGACCGTCACTCACCCCGCCACTTCCGAGCGCCGCCCGCAGGCGATCCTCGTCCACACCCCAGTAGTCGTGCATCTCACCGTCCACCAATGTCACCGGCACCTGCTCGTCGTACGCGTCCCTCAGCGCGGGCTCATCGAGCAGCGAGCGTTCCACCCATTGGACGCGCAGGTCACGCGCAACCCGTTCGATCACGTCTCGCGCTTCGTCGCACAGATGACACCCAGGTCTGGAGATCAGCATGATCCTCGGGGAGACGCCGCCGGTGGTCACAAGAAGACGGATCTGCGCTGCATGAGGAGTGCGTACAACGTCTGCTGGATCGTCTCCCGGACCTGGTCGGTGAGGTCGAAGACAACCATGGGGTCCTCGGCCGACTGGGGCCCCAGCGCGGCAGTGTCCACGGGCGCGCCGAACTCGATGATCCACTTGCTGGGCAACGGGATCAGCCCAAGCACGCCAAGAAGGGGGAAGGTCGGCGTGATGGGGACATATGGCGCTCCGAAGAGGCGGGCCACGGTCTTGAGGTTGCCGAGCATCGGATAGATCTCTTCGGCACCGACGATGGAGCACGGCACGATCGGGACGCCGGTGCGAAGGGCCGCCGCCACGAAGCCACCCCGACCGAACCTCTGAAGCTTGTAACGCTCGCTGAACGGCTTGCCGATGCCCTTGAAGCCCTCGGGCCACACCCCTGCCAGCTCCCCGGCGGCCAGCAGGCGTTCCGCATCCGGGTTGGCCGCCAGGGTGGAGCCGGTCTTTCGTGCGGTCTTGCCGACGATCGGCGTCTGGAAGACCAGATCGGCAGCGAGCATACGCAGGTGACGATGTGCCGGGTGCTCGTCATGCACGGCGACCTGGGCCATCAGCGCGTCCAGGGCGACCGCGCCCGAATGGTTGGACACGATCAGGGCGCCCCCCTGGCTGGGGATGTTCTCGATGCCGCGGACCTCGACCCGGAACCACGACTTGTACAGCGGGCGCAGCAGCGGCAGGTAGATGTGCTCGGTGAAGTCCTCGTCGAAACCAAACTCGTCCACGGTGTAGTCCCCGGTGAGTCGGCGACGAACGAAGGCCAGGACGTCGGCGACCTGACGTTCGATGTCATCGCCGAAGACGCCGGAGGCCTCGGCCGCCCCTCGCAGGACTGCGATGGCGATCGTGACGAGATCCTCCACCCCCGAGCCCGCCGGAGCAGGGACGCCCGGGCCGGTCAAGGGGATCGGCGGTGGTGGGGAAGGTGTGCGGCCGGCCTTGGCGGAGGTGGAGCGAGCGGACGCCGTGAACGTGGACCTCGCCGGACGCCTGGGCTGCCTCTCGGGCCGGATATCGGTGGCCCTCGCCACCTTGGCCGTCGGAACCCGCCGCGAGGTCGGGGCAGGGCGCGGGCGGTGCGCGCGGATCGCACCATCGCCGTTGACCGAGCGCAGAGAGGGGATGGGCGTGATGTCGTCGGAAGCATCGCTGAGCAAGGGCGTCCGGGACCGCTTGGCCCGCTCACCGGAAGCCCGGTCTGCCCCGGCAGCCAACATGCCCGCGCCGGGGCGACGACCGGCGCCGTTCGTGGCGCCCGGCCCACCCTGGGATGGGACCTCCTTGGGATCGGCCATCAGCTGTTCCTTCCTGAAGCCAGCACGTGGGAGAGGATGCCGGCCGCCGAGCCCGCCAGCCCGTTGACGGCCGCGCCGATCGCGGCGCTGCCCGGCAGACCTGAGCCCAGATGGGAGGCGAAGTCCTCGAAAGCCGAGCGGGTCGTGAACTCCGGCTCGAGCCGGAGCACGTCACGCATCTTGGTGGTGTCTATGCCTCGGCCCCATGCCAGGTACTTCATCTGGTCCTGTGAGAAGTCTGCCAGTCCGGCGCTCCTGACGAACCGGCCCAGAAGTCCGCCGGCGGACAACGGCACCGGGACAGAAGGCCGGCCGGACAGGCGAGCAGCCTGGGCCACCGTGATGACGCCGTCGCCGGCCACGTTGACGATTCCGGCCGGGGCACCCAAGGTGGCAAGCAGGAGCGCCTGGAGGGCGTCGTCCTCGTGGACCAGCTGTAGCCTGGCGTCAAAACCGAGCGGGGTCGGGATCACGGGCAGGCTGAAGTAGTCCGTCAGGCTGGTTCTCATGCCGGGGCCGACGATGTTGGCCAGGCGCAGCATCGAGATCTCGACGTCCGGGCGGCGACGCGCGAAGCCGCGGACGTAGCCCTCGACCTCGATTGAGTCCTTGCCGAAACCCGCCCGTGGCGTGGACTTCGGCCCCATGTCCTCCGTGAACATCGCCGGGTCCCGCGCTGAGGAGCCGTAGACGGCAGCTGAGGACTTCACCACGAGGCGTTGGATGCTGGGGGACTTCTGACATGCCGCCAGGAGCTGCATCGTGCCGATGACGTTGATCTCCTTCTGGGAGACCCGCCCGCCGGCCGACAAAGGAGTGGCGATGACGTTCATGTGGACGACGGTGTCGACCCCGGCCTGGGTGATGATCTTGGCGATCATCGGATTTCGGATGTCGGCGCGCAGGAACTCGGCGCTGCCGATGTCCAGAGGTGGCGGGATGACATCGACGCCGATAACCCGCTTGATGCCGGGCTGAGCGGTGAGCAGGCGGGCGAAGCGTCCGCCGAGATAGCGGGAGACCCCCGTGACCAGAACCACCTCAGCCATGAGCCCCCTTCCTCCGCAACCGGTATCACGCCGCACGGGCGCTCTTGGCACGATCCTAGCGAGAGCATCAAGAAGGCCCGTCACCGATGCGACGGGCCCGCATGAAGGCTTGGGCTACTTCTTGTTGCGACGCTGGTGGCGCGTCTTGCGAAGCAGCTTGCGGTGCTTCTTCTTCGCCATGCGCTTCCGGCGCTTCTTGATGACTGAGCCCATGAGTGTCCTTGCCTTGAAGCCTGAATAGGTGGGTGGGTGCTGCCTTGTTGCCAGGTACCGTGCCGACGCGCGTTGTCACCGGCATGAACTCCGCACCACGCCGAACCTTCCGCGACAGCGTACCGCCACCTCTTGTCCCTGCCCAAACCCCTGCACAAACCCCTGCCCGGGCGACCCGGACCGCAGTCGAAGAAACACGAAGGCGGGACGCTGACTGCGGCCCGCCGTCGTCTTCGATCCCTGACGCCTGCTCAGGCGGTGTCGATGAAAGCGGTCCGGAGGTAGTCGTGAACCGCGCTCTCCGGGACACGAAAGGAACGACCGACCCGAACGGCAGGGAGCTCGCCACTGTGCACCAGGCGATAGACCGTCATCTTCGACACGCGCATGAGCGAGGCAACCTCGGCGACGGTGACGAACCGTACCTCCGACAGCTGGCGATCCATGGCCATCGTGCACCTCGTTCTCTGCACGCAACGCAGTGCCGGTTGCCTCCGACAGACCTCCACGTACCGTGCAAGAGTAACGATAGGGGCAGAAGTGACTCGTGGGGGAGCGATTGTTCGCAAGATCTCGAAATTGTCCAGCCGACACGCCGAAGACCTGAGCCAAAATGGAAGAGGGCCTGCGCCTCAGTCGAACCAGACGCCGAGGCCGTGACTGGGGAAGACAGCCTCCCGGGTGGCCATCACCGCACGGTCCACCGCGTCCTCGGGGTCATAACCGACCTCCCAGGAGCGCCACCACACCCGACCACCCTCTGCCGCACCATCGCCCATATGGGTCGGTCCCGGACGCCCGCAAGACTCCTGGACGTGGTCCCGCCATTCCTGCGGCACCTCGGCATCCAGCCGGATCGGGCGGTGCGCGGCAATCGCGGTCAGGTGCGTCCAGGCCAGGGGCACCACGTCGACGGTCTCGTAGCCGCCACCTCCGAGAGCGACCCATTTGCCGTCGCAGACCTCATGTGCCAGGTCGTGGATGGACTCGTATGACGTGCGCTGGGCATCAACGGACAGCGCCAGGTGGGCCAGGGGGTCCTGCATGTGCGAGTCGCACCCGTGCTGGCTCACCAGGATCTCGGGCCTGAACGAGCGCAGCAACGCAGGCACCACCGAGTGGAACGCCCGCAACCAGGCAGCGTCACCGGTACCGGGTGGCAGCGCCACATTGACGGCGCTTCCCGGCGCACCGGGTCCGCCCGTGTCAGTGGGGAAACCCGTGCCGGGGAACAACACCCGACCGGTCTCGTGCACCGAGATGGTGAGCACCCGCGGGTCGTCCCAGAAGATGCGTTCCACGCCGTCGCCGTGGTGGACATCCACGTCGACATAGGCCACGCGGCTTGCGCCGTTGTCCAGCAGCCACTGGATCGCCACCGCACAGTCGTTGTAGATGCAGAATCCCGATGCCCGGTCCGGCATGGCATGGTGCAGCCCACCGCAGAAGTTGACGCCGTGCTCGGTCTCCCCGCGCCAGACGGCACGGGCCATGTCCAGGGAACCGGCCGCAATACGGGCGCTGATCTCGTGCATCCCGACGAACGCCGGGTCGTCCTCGGTGCCCAGGCCCCGGGACTGGTCTGCGTCCTTGGGCTGGAGCGAGGCGCGATGGACCGCCGCGACGTAGTCGGCGTCGTGGACGCTGAGCAGGACGTCATCGTGGGGCACGGCGGGGTTGACGACCTCGACTTCGGCATCGTCGAACAGACCGAAGGCGGAGCACAGCCGGGCGGTGAGATCCAGTCGCACCGGATTCATGGGGTGCTCCGACCCGAAGTCGTAACCCGTGAAACTCTGGTCCCAAACAACGCGCGCCTGTGTTGGCATGATGGCACGCTACCTGCAGGGCGCCTTTGCGGACGACCCGGCGACGCAAGCAACCCCCAGGGAGGACCCGTGGCCAAGAACCGCTTGTACGAAGATGACGTCCTGGTCATCGGGCTCGGTCGATTCGGCGCTGAGGCCGCACTCGAGCTGCGCAGGCTGGGTCACAAGGTCGTGGCAATCGAGAAGGACCCGCTCCTCGCCGAGCGCTTCTCGAGCCAGCTGGACCGGGTCATCCTTGGCGACTCCTGCGAGCCGCAGGTCATCGAGGCGTGCCGCGCGAGCACCTTCAAGCTCGCGGTGATCGGCATCGACTCGTCGATCGAGGCGTCGGTGCTGACCGCCGGCAACCTCATCGACGCCGGGATCTCGTCAATCTGGGCCAAGGCCCTCAGCATCGAGCACGCCCGGATCCTCGAGCGGATCGGGGTACATCACATCGTCCGGCCCGAGTCCGACGCCGGCAGGCGGGTGGCACACCTGCTCAACGGCAAGCTGGAGGACTACATCGCCTTCGACGACGGCTTCGCCATCGTCAAGATGCCTCCCCCTCGCGAGACGATCGGGTTCACGTTGGCGCAAAGCCAGATTCGCACCAAGTACGGCGTGACCGTGGTCGGCCTGAAGGCTCCCGGTGAGGACTTCACCCATGCCGTTCCCGATACCAAGGTGACGGCCCAGCACACCCTCATCGTGAGCGGCCCGAGCGATCTCATCGAGCTGTTGGTCAGCCGCCCGTGACGCGAGCACCAGCGTCAACGCACGCGTGTGCTGGGCACCGACCCCGGGTCCACACCCAGAGGGAGGACCATCGCCATCTCCTCCGCCCCGTCCTCCTCGCCGGCCACCCTCATCGGTCGGCGGTCGGCTCCGGGGCGAAACCCGAAGCTGCTGGCGAAGGCCACTGCCCGACCGTTGTCCGTGCCGACCCAGTAGGACAGATGACTGAGTCCATCCCGCAGCGCCTGGTCAGCGCCCGCCTCGACAAGCCTCCAGGCCACACCCGTACCCCGCGCCTCTGGTTCGACCCACAAGCCGAACAGCTCGGCGGTGCCGGGGTCGGGCTCCTCCGTATGCCCGAGGCTCACCACGCCCAGGGCTCGCCCGTCACGCTCGGCGACCAGACGACGTGACCCACTGAGGCGTTCGCGCCACCTCTGTTCGTCGAGGGCCTCCTCCTGCGCCCGGGTTGCCACGAAGGCTCCGGGTGCCTCACGGAGCGCCGCCAACCGGATGTCGCGGTACACCTGCCAGTCCTCTTCGCCAAGGACACGCACGTTGATCTCGCTCATGGCAACACCATCGCATCCCACACCATCACGCGAAAAGGCGATGGCGACGCGGAGGACGCAGACGATGCGGCGCACCAGACGTGCATCCGAGGGAGGCTGGTCAGGAGCCGTCCCCGAGCATGAGCTCCATCTCCACCTCGACGACGCTGTCGTCAAGCGGGAAGGGCACGATGTGACCTGTCGGGGCGAAGCCTGCCCGTTCGTAGAGACGGCCGGCCTGGTCGTTGCCGGCCACGACGTGAAGAATGACGCGGCGCTTTCCCGCGGCCCGGGCCTGGTCGATCACGGCGTCGACCAGTGCTCGCCCGATGCCTGCCCCACGAAACCCAGGATCCACCCACATGCCGTAGAGAACGCAGTCGCCGGGGTCGGTCATGCCGAACTCGGAGTACATCACCGACCCGGCCGCAGATGTGCCCACCCACGCGAGGATGACGGCGTTGTCCGTCAGCCGCTGCCTCCACAGCTGCTCGTCAAAGCTGGCCGCCTCGGCATGGGTGCTGCCGAAGACCGAGGGCGACTCCTGCAACATGGCCAGCCGGATCGTGCGGTACACCATCCAGTCGTCGGCCACCAGCCGGCTTGTGGAAACGATCCGGGACTCAGCCATTGCCGGAGGCCAGCTGCTTCGAGCGCTCGGCTGCCGCCTCCATGGCCGTGACGAATGCTGCCCGCACCTTGTGGTCGTCGAGCTGACGAAGCGCAGCCATCGTCGTACCGCCCGGGCTGGAGACCTGCTCACGCAGCACAGTGGGGTGCTGACCCGTCTCCTTGAGCATGGTCGCCGCACCGTAGAGCGTCTGGACCACGAGCTCGGTGGATGTCGCACGAGGTAGGCCAAGCAGGACGCCCGCCTCGATCATGGCCTCGACGACATAGAAGATGTATGCCGGTCCGCTGCCACTGATCGCGGTAACGGCGTCCTGGTGCTTCTCGGGGATTCGCAGGACCTTGCCACAGGATTGCAGGAGCTCCTCCGCTTCAACCAGATGCACCTCGTCGCAATGCTGCCCAGGGCTGATGGCGGCCATGCCCTCGTCCACGAGCGCCGGAGTGTTCGGCATGACCCGGACGACCGCAGTACCCGCTGGCAGACGCTCCTCGAGGAACGCGGTGGTGATTCCGGCGGCCAGGCTGACCACAAGGGCGCCATGACGGACATGAGCGCGGATCTCGGCCAGCAGGCCGTCCATGTCCTGAGGCTTGACAACCAGGACCGCGGTGTCGGCCACCAGCGCCGCATCGACATTGGTCATGCGGCGGACCCCGGACGCGCTGGCCAGCCCCTCGGTGCGTTGGATGTCGCGGCCGGTGATGACCAGGTCAGCGACGTCGCGCCCCGAACGGATCAGGCCTGAGAGCAGCGTCGAACCCATGACGCCGGCGCCGAAGATTGCGACGGTCTTTGAGCCCTCGCGGGTCAGCTCCCCCATGACTTGCCGCCTCAGCCCTTGGTCGCGAGTGAACGCAGGAAGAAGACCGTGTTGGCCGGGCGCTCTGCCATCCGGCGGATGAGGTAGCCGTACCACTCCTGGCCGTAGGGGACGTAGACGCGCATCCGGTCCCCGCGGTCGGCGATCCGCTTCTGCTCTTCGGGACGGATGCCGTAGAGCATCTGGTACTCGAAGGTGTCTGCAGCCCGATCCTCCTTATGGGCAAGGGCGCCCGCGATCTCGACGAGGCGCGGGTCATGGCTGGCGATCATCGGGTAGCCCTGCCCGGCCATCAGAACCTTGAGGCAGCGGACGTAAGCCCTGGCGACCTCGGTCTTGCCCTGGAAGGCCACCGACTCGGGCTCGTCGTAGGCACCCTTGCACAGCCGGACCCGGCTGCCCTCGTGGGCGAGGTCGCGACAGTCGGCCTCGGTGCGATGCAGATAGGCCTGCAGCACCGCACCCGCTGTCGGGAAGTCCTTGCGCAGCTCGCTCAGGGCCTCGAGGGTGGCATCAACGGTGGTGTGGTCCTCCATGTCCAGGGTGACCGTGGTGCCTGCGTTGGATGCAGCCTGGCAGATCTCGCGCGCGTGCTCGACCGCGATCTTGGCGCCGTCGCCGGGCAGCGCCTGCCCCAGGGCGCTCAGCTTGAGGCTGACCTCGGCCTTGCCGTCCTGTGTCAGGCCCGCCTCGCCCAGAGCCAAGAGCAGGGACAGGTAGGCGTCGCGGGTGTTCTGGGCCTGCGGCAGGTCGTGGGTGTCCTCGCCGAGGTGGTCGATCGTGCATCGGCGACCAGTGACGTCGAGGGCACGTGCCGCGTTCACGGCGTCAACGGTCGAGTCCCCCGCCACGAACCGCCGCACGACGTCCCTGCTCATCGGAGCCCGCTCGACCAGTTCACGCACCCGCCCGCTCTTGGACATCTGCAACAGCCCCTGGCGCAGCACACCGCTTGCATTCAACACGATTCCTCCGTTTGCCGTCCTCTGCGAGTCGCCACAAGGCTATTCCTCGACGCCCTTCGACCCGACGGCGCTTCCGCTCTCGGGGCACCGACCTCAGGGGGTGCGTCGTCGGAGCGTGAGCGAGCCGAGCGCGATGGCGGCCACCGCGAAGGCCGCCACGATCGCCACGTCGCGACCCACGTCGCCCGCTGCATCGACCTGTGACGTGAGCGTCCGCATGGCGTCGACGGCATACGACAGCGGGAGAACGTCCGACACCAGCTCGAGTGCACGGGGCAGACCGTTGCGCGGGACCAGGAGCCCGCACAGCAGGAACTGCGGCAGGACGAAGGCCGGCATGAACTGGACGGCCTGGAACTCCGTGCGCGCAAAAGCGCTGACGAACAAGCCGGTCGCTGTTCCGAGAACGGCGTCGACCACAGCCACGACGACGAGCAGCCCACGCGGGCCGGCGACGTCGAGGCCGCACACCCAGATCGCGAATCCCGTTGCGACCAGCGCCTGGACCACCGCGAGCGATCCGAACGCGAGTGCATATCCCGCGAGGAAGTCACCCTTGCCGAGCGGCGTCGACAGTAGCCGCTCGAGCGTTCCGGAGGACCTCTCGCGAAGGGTCGCCACGCTCGTGATCAGGAACATGACGACGAACGGGAAGACACCCAGCAAGGGAGCGCCGATCTTGTCAAACACCTGAGTGCCGTTGAAGATCCACGCCAGCAAGCCGATCAGCACGCACGGCACGGCGATCATCAGGGCAAGCGTGCGATGGTCGGCGCGGACCTGGAGCAAGACCCGCCGCGCAGTCGCGAACGTCAGCCGGGGGTTCATGCCGCGCCTTCCGTCTCGATCAGGGCGAAGAATGCCTGTTCGGCGTCCGGAGCCCCGGTGCGTGCGAGGAGCCCGTCGGGGGAGTCGTCTGCGAGCAGGCGGCCCTCTCTGAGCAACAGGAGTCGGTCGCACCGGGTGGCCTCATCCATGACGTGGCTCGAGACGAGCAGTGTGGTGCCCTCGTCGGCAAGGCGACGGAACAACGCCCAGAGGTCGCGGCGCAGCACCGGGTCGAGCCCAACAGTTGGCTCGTCAAGGATCAACAGCTCAGGGGACCCGACCAGTGCCGCCCCGAGCGACACCCTCGAGCGCTGACCGCCGGAGAGCTGGCCCACCCGCGAGTCGATGTCAGCAGTGAGGTCGACTGTCTCGATGATGCGCTCAACGTCAGCGTGCGGGGCACCGGCGAGCGCGGCGAAGTAGGTGAGGTTCGCGCGGACCGTGAGGTCGGCATACACGCTCGCCTCCTGGGTGACGTACCCCACGCGTGAGCGGAGCCCCGGCGAACCAGCAGGCTCCCCCAGAACCGTGACCGTGCCGCCCGCGATGACCTGAACGCCCACGATCGAGCGGAGCAGAGTGGTCTTGCCCCCGCCGTTGGGTCCGAGCAGGCCGACGACCTGCCCGCGAGGCACGGTCAGCGAGATGCCGGGGAGCACCTCGCGGGACCCCCGGATGACATGCAGGTCGTCCACGACGACGGCCGGGGACTGCTCATTCATCATGTGGTGAAATTTACCGTACTGCCGACTCGACGACAAGGTCCCGACCCGTGTCCGGTCTGGTGTCGATGGCCACATGGAGCAGATGCGTCATTGATGGAGCATCACCTTTCGTGCGCCATCAATGACTCTCGTGCGCTATGTCACCAAGATAGGGGTCGGCGAGGTACGCCTGCAAGGTTGGGGCCACGAGCCCGACGATCTCTTTCGCTGACGCGCGGACGACTGGCTCGAACCCGATGACGTACCGCAGCATCGCCAGTCCGATCATCTGAGCCGCGGCCATCCCGGCCCGAAGATGCGGCTGTGGGACATCCATGGACAACGCCACCCTCGCGAACACCTCGCGAGCCAGAAACTCGCTCAACATCCGAGCCGCGTCCTCATTGCTGACTGCGGACCGGATCAGCGCGACCAGTCGCTCGCGCCCTGGGGGCGAGTCCCAGATGTCGAAGAAGGTGGCCGCCAGCCGCTCACCGATGCTTTCACGAGGACCGGCGAGAAGTGCATCGACCAGGAAAGACGGGTTGACCGGGATCGACATCGCCTCTACGAACAGCGCAGCCTTGCCTTCGAAGTAGTGGTGCACCAGTGCGGGGTCAACCTCGGCAAGGCGCGCAATCGCACGCAGCGAGCTGGCGTCATAGCCCTTGGCCGAGAACTCGGCGCGAGCCGCATCGAGGATCTCGGACCTGGTGTCCTCGCCGCCCGGACGACGCCCGCGTCTCACGTTGCCGAACTGGCCTGGCGGCTTCGAAGGGGTCACAAGACCGCCGCCGCGGCCAGGTACAGGCGCGCGAACGCCAACGCCTCGGCCAAGTCGACCTCGCGCTCCTCGTCCGACAACCGGCGCGTACTGACCTCGACAATGACCGACCCAGCGAACTGTTGCACCGCAAGGGTTTCCAGCAGCTCCGCACAGGGCTGGCTGCCGCGCCCGGGCACAAGGTGCTCGTCCCGCGGAGAGCCCAGACCATCGGCGAGATGGATGTGCGCGAGCCGGGGCCCGAGAGCCGCTGCCATCGCCATGGCGTCTGACCCTGCTGTGGCCGTATGCGACAGGTCGAGCGTCACGTGGTCGTAGGGCTGGTCGACCGGGTCCCAGTGGGGCAGGTACGCCTCGACCGAACGGTTGCGTGCCCGCCAGGGGAACATGTTCTCGACGGCCAGCCTGATGCCACAGTCGTTCTCGCGAAGAGCCACACCGTCGGCGAACGCCTTGGCGTAGTCCTTCTGCCAGCGGAAGGGTGGATGCAGCACCACGGTATCGGCACCCAAGGCCGCGGCCAGCTCGATCGAGTTGTCCACCTTGGGCCACGCCTCTGGACCCCACACCCGTTGTGTGAGAAGCAGAGTCGGTGCATGGATCGACACGACCGGCATGGCGTGCAGGTCCGACAGTGCCTTCAACGCCCCAGCCTCCTGCGAGACCGGGTCGGTCCACACCATGACTTCGACACCGTCGTAACCGAGTCGCTCGGCAAGGTCGAACGCAGTGGCACAGTTCTCGGGATAGACCGAAGCGGTGGACAACGCCACTCGCGCGCCGGGCACCTGAACCGTGGTCATGGAACTGAGACTATCGGCGCAGTCTCAACCTGCCGAGATCCAGTCCAACCGGCGCAGGATCACGCCTTCGCGCAAGGCCCACGGGCAGATGTCGAGCCGTTCGATACCAAGCAGGTCCATGGCTGCGTCGGCGACGATCGCTCCTGCCAGCATCTGTGGGGCACGTCCTTCGGAGACTCCGGAAAGCTGCGAGCGCTCGGCTGCGGTCATCTCGGCCAGCCGCGGCACGAGGGCCCTGACGCGCCTTCGCTCAAGGGCGCGGACGGCATACGGCCCGTCTGCGCTGCGGGCCGCACCAGCAATCCGAGCCAGCGACCGCAACGTCTTGCTCGTTCCGACGAACCGGTCGGGCACCCCCACCTTGTTCACGTCGCGCACCGCCCGGGCAATATCGGCGCGGACCTGTTTGCGCAGCGCTTTGACCTGCGCCGAGGTGGGCGGATCGCCGGACAGGGCAGCCCTGGTGAGCCGTCCAGCCCCCAGGGGAAGGCTCAGCGCCGCGTCAGGCACCTCGTCGATGCCTGCCGCTATCTCCAGAGACCCGCCACCGATGTCCATCACCAGCAACCGGCCGCTGGACCAGCCGAACCATCGCCGGACTGCCAGGAAAGTCAGCTTCGACTCCTCCTCGCCGGAGAGCACCTGCAGCTCGACCCCGGTCTCCTCAAGCACGCGCGCAAGAACGGCCTCACCATTTGGCGCATCGCGAATTGCACTGGTAGCAAAGGCGAGTAGATCTTCGACGCCCTGGTCCTCCGCGATTGTGAGGCACTCGCGAGTGAACTCCACCAAGGCGTCAGCCCCCGATCGGGCGATGGAGCCGTCCTTGTCGACGTGCTCGGAGAGGCGCAGCTCGATCTTGTGCGACGACGACGGAAGCGGATGGGCGCCGACGTGTGCATCGACGACCAGGAGGTGGACCGTGTTGGATCCCACGTCGATCACGCCGAGTCGCATGGGAACGAACCTATCGACATGAGTAACTGAACGGGTGCGGCAGCCGCGAGTTGGGGGCAGGGTAGGGGCATGCCCCCGACCGTGGCCACCGAGGCCGCATCCGCGACCCGTCGAGTCTGGCCCACCACGGCCTTGCTCGTCCTCCTTGCCTGTCTCTTGATGGTGTACCAGCTGCTTGCCGGTGCGCTCATGGTGTACCTCGGGTTCTTGCTCCCGCTCTCGAGCGTGTTCTTTCCCGACACGCCCGATGGTGGTGACTTCATCCCCGCCGCTATGGCCGCTCTGACGACCCTGCCGGCCTTCGCGGCAATGGTCTGGTGCGGTTGGCAGCGCGGTTCCCGGCTGGGACTGTTGTTGGTCAGCGGGCCAGCCGCCCTGATGACGCTGGTTGGGCTCAACCTGCTGGACACCCCCCCAGTCACCCTCCATAGCCCCCAGCCGAGGCGGGCACTGAGCCTCATGGACCTGTTCGGCGACCTCACACTTCTCAACTGGGCCGCGGTCGTGGTGTTCGTCGCGGTGGCGGTAGCGACCCACCTGCAGCGGCGACGGGCACGTCGTACCCAAGAGGTTTCAGCCACATAGTCTTGGCGGATGCCAGAGACCGCGCTCGACATCCCGCGTCTGTGGGTCGAGTTCACCGACCCAGCCGATGCCGGCCAGCGTTTCCGCTGCGACCTGACCTGGCTCACATCCTCATGGACCTGCATCTTCGGGAGCGGCTGCGCGGGAATCTACGAGGACCGCCCCGACGACGGCTGCTGCACCCTGGGCGCCCACTTCACGGACAAGGACGACGTATCGCGGGTCAAGGCTGCCGTCGCCGACCTCGGTGAGGACGAGTGGCAGTTCCACCCTGCAGGCCAGGGCGGCAGGTGGAAGCTCAAGGAGGAGGGGGAGCTGAAGACCAGGGTCGTCGACGGCGCCTGCATCTTCCTGAACCGTCCGGGCTTCCCCGCCGGCGCAGGGTGCGCCCTGCACCAGCACGCCCTGCTTCGCGGAGTCGAGCCGCACACCATCAAGCCGGACGTGTGCTGGCAGCTGCCGGTCCGGCGCACGTACCGCACGGTCGAGATGCCAGATGAAAGCTCGTACCTCGAGGTCACCATCACGGAGTACGACCGCCGGGCCTGGGGACCCGGTGGTCATGACCTGGACTGGTACTGCTCGGGCAACCCGGCCGCGCACATCGGTAAGGAGCCCGTCTATCTGAGCAACAGCAGCGAGCTGCGCGAGCTCATGGGCACTGCGGCGTATGAGGAGCTTGCCCTCCGCTGCCAGGCTCACCTGGTCGCCGTGACGGCCGCCCGTGGCACCGGGTCACGCACGATGCTGCCCCTGTTGGTTCACCCGGCAACGCAGGCGGCGCGCGCTGACGGCGGTCGCACTCGGTGATCCCCAGCCCGAACATCTGGAACGACCCCGACGTCTACGAGATCGAGAACCGCGGGGTCGACCCTGACGGGCTGATCGAGGCGGCCATGGCCGGCATACACGACTGGCGCGGGCAAAGCGTTCTGGATGTGGGGTGTGGCAGCGGCTTTCACCTGCCCGGGTTCGCCCGCACCGCGTCCGCCGTCGTGGGGGTGGAACCGTATGACCCGCTGGCCGCGCTTGCGCGCCAAAGGATCTCGGACCTGTCCCTCGCGAATGTGTCGGTGCTCGATGGCGCGGCGGAGAACCTCCCGCTGCGCGATGACAGTGTCGACGTGGTGCATGCGCGGTGGGCGTACTTCTTCGGGCCCGGATGCGAACCCGGCCTCGCCGAGGTGGCGCGTGTGCTCGGTTCCGGCGGCACGGCATTCGTGATCGACAACGACGCCTCGAGATCCACGTTCGGCACGTGGTTCCGCAGGGCCATGCCTGCCTACGACCCCGTTGCGGTTGAACGGTTCTGGGCTCGGCAGGGGTGGTCGCGAGAACGCATTGACATCCGATGGAGCTTCGGGTCACGCGCGGACTTCGAGTCGGTCGTGAGGATCGAGTTCAGCGAGACCCTGGCGGACGGCATTCTGGCCGAGCACGAGAGTGCTGGCGTGGACTACGCGGTCAACCTGTGGTGGCGCACGTTCAGGTAGAGCCCCTGCCGTCGAACGTGCACACGTCGCCTCAGCCTGGCCTCCTCCTACGTGTGAACGAGCCCCGCCGACCCCTTATGCACGTTTGAGCGACCGGACGGCCCCTGTCGGGAGCGTCTCGTAGGGTCACGCTCATGGCCACCAAGACGACGACCCGTTCCTCCGGCTACCGCTGCACCGAGTGCGGCTGGTCGGCGATCAAGTGGGTTGGCCGGTGTGGCGAGTGCCAGACCTGGGGAACGATCGGCGAGGTGGGCGCGGTCAAGGTCAGGACGACAGCCTCGGCGGTCATCGAGCGGCCCGCCCTACGCATCGGTGACGTCGACTCGCGCCGGGCGCACGCGCACACCACCGGTGTCAGCGAGCTCGACCGTGTCCTTGGTGGCGGCCTCGTGCCCGGCTCCGTGGTCCTCGTGGCCGGTGAGCCGGGCATCGGCAAGTCGACGCTGCTGCTCGACGTGGCCGCCAGGGCGGCTCGCACGGCCCAGACCGTGCTCTATGTCAGCGGCGAAGAGTCGATGGCACAGGTCCGGGTGCGGGCCGAGCGCATCGAGGCCATGGCCGAGAACCTGTTCCTCGCGGCCGAGACGGACCTTGGAACGGTGTTGGGTCAGATCGACCGGATCGGCCCGGACCTTGTCGTGATCGACTCGGTCCAGACCATCGCCAGCGGTGAGGTCGAGGGCTCGGCCGGCAACGTCTCGCAGGTGCGCGAGGTGGCTGCCTCCTTGATCCAGGTGGCCAAGGCGCGTGGCATCTCGATCCTGCTGGTGGGCCACGTCACCAAGGACGGCTCGATCGCCGGGCCGAGAGTGCTCGAGCACCTGGTCGACGTCGTGATCCAGTTCGAAGGCGATCGGCACTCCCGGCTGAGGCTCGTCCGCGCGGTGAAGAACCGTTACGGCCCGACCGACGAGGTGGGCTGTTTCGACCTGTCCGACATGGGCATCATCGGGCTCCCCGACCCCAGCGGCCTGTTTCTGTCCAGCCGCGACCTGGTCGTCCCCGGCACCTGCGTCACCGTCACACTCGAGGGCAAACGACCACTGGTCACCGAGGTTCAGGCGCTTCTGGCACCAACGACGGTCCCCTCACCACGACGCACGACCAGCGGGCTGGACAGCTCCCGGGTCGCCATGATCCTCGCGGTCCTCGAGAAGCGAGCAGGCGTGCCCGTTCGCCAGGCCGACTGCTACGCCTCGACGGTGGGCGGCGTCAAGCTGTCCGAACCCGCCTCGGACCTTGCGATCGCCCTGGCCATGGCCAGCTCCCTGTCCGAGCGGCCCCTACCACTGGGCGTCGTCGCCATGGGCGAGGTTGGCCTGGCCGGTGAGATCAGGGCGGTGACCGGCATTCCCCGTCGGCTGGCCGAGGCTGCACGCCTCGGGTTCCGCGTGGCTGTGGTGCCGGCAGGCTCGCGCGACTCCGGTCCCATACCAGAGGACATGGTGGTCATCGAGGTCTCGAACATCTGTCAGGCAGTGGGCTTGACGCTCAGCCCGCCGACGGCGGCATGACGCAGCCCGTGCAAAGACACCCAGGTCACGGGTCGGTCACAAGACGCGCGAAAGGCCATCTGGCCGTTAGACTTCGCCAGCCGGTGGTGTGAGCCGGCGACGGGTCCGACCAGCCGGGGACGGATCCGAACAGCCCGCAGAGCCCGAGGGGACCGATCACCGTGGAACGAAGCGACGACGAGTTGCTGCGCGCCACCCTGGCGGCAGTTGCACCCGGGACCGAGCTGCGGGACGGGCTGGAGCGCATCCTGCGCGGGCGGACCGGTGCACTCATCGTGCTTGGCCAGGACAAGGTCGTCGAAGCGATGTCCACCGGTGGGTTCCCCTTGGCCATCGACTTCTCGAGCACGCGACTGCGCGAGCTGGCCAAGATGGACGGCGCGATCGTGCTCGACCGCGAGGGCACCCGGATCCTGCGCGCGGCCACCCAGCTGCTGCCCGACCCCTCCATCGAGACGAACGAGTCCGGCACCCGGCACCGCACCGCCGAACGGGTCGCCAAGCAGACCGGCTTCCCGGTGGTCTCGGTGAGCCAGTCCATGCAGATCGTCGCGCTGTATGTCGCTGGCCGACGCCATGTGCTCGAGGACTCACTGGCGATCCTTTCCCGTGCCAACCAGGCTTTGCAGACCCTTGAGCGCTACAAGTCGCGTCTGGACGAGGTCGCCGGCACGCTGTCGGCCCTCGAGATCGAGGACCTGGTCACCGTCCGCGACGTCGCCTCGGTACTCCAACGCCTCGAGATGGTTCGGCGGATCAGCGAAGAGATCGACAGCTACGTCGTCGAGCTGGGCACCGATGGCCGGCTGCTGACCCTCCAGCTCGCAGAGCTCACCGGCGGGCTGGGCAACGACCGTGAGCTGGTGATCCGCGACTACCTCGACGCAGCCCACAACACCGGCACGGTCGAGCAGGTCCTGGCCGACCTCATGGAGCTCACGTCCACCGAGCTGCTCGACCTCGCCGCAGGCGCGAGGGCCGTGGGATTCAACGTCGGCGGCGATGCCCTCGACACAGCAGTCAGCCCGCGCGGCTACCGGCTCCTGAACAAGGTGCCCCGCCTGCCCGGTGCCATCGTGGAGCGGCTGGTCGACCACTTCGAGGGGCTTCAGAAGCTGCTTGCCGCAAACCTGGAGGACCTCATGGCCGTCGAGGGCGTCGGTGAGGGTCGTGCGCGTGCCGTTCGCGAGGGCCTGTCCCGGCTGGCCGAGTCGAGCATTCTCGAGCGCTACGTCTGAACCGTGGCGCGTCACTCGTCCATGACCCGATGCGGCGATGAAGAGTCATCATGAGTGACGCGGCTTTGCCGTCGGCGCCCAGTCCCCTTCTGCACCAACGGATTCTTGACTGGTATGCCCAGGAGTCGAGAGACCTGCCCTGGCGCCGGCCCGAGACCTCCCCCTGGGGAATCCTGGTCTCGGAGGTGATGCTGCAGCAGACACCGGTCGTTCGTGTCGAGCCCGTATGGCGGCAGTGGTTGTCGCGGTGGCCCTCGCCAGCCGCTCTGGCCTCGTCGGCAACCGGGGATGCGATCCACGCCTGGGGCAGGCTGGGCTATCCGCGACGGGCCTTGCGGCTGCATGCCGCGGCAGTGGCAATCGTCGAAGACCACGGCGGCGAGGTGCCACGCACCAGTGACAAGCTGCTCGCACTCCCGGGCGTGGGCACGTACACCGCTGCCGCCGTGTCTGCATTCGCCTTCGGCGAGCGCGTCGCAGTGGTCGACACGAACGTGGGCAGGGTGCTCGCCAGGATGGTCAACGGTTCCGCCCTGGCCCGACCCTCGCTCACCCGCGCCGAGATGGACCTGGCCACCACTCCCCTCCCCTCGGACGCCGGCATCGCGCGGACATGGAGCGCCGCGGTGATGGAGCTCGGCGCCCTCGTGTGCTCGGCGCGCTCACCCCGGTGCCCGGACTGCCCCGTTCACGAGCTGTGCGCGTGGCGCCGGGCGGGCCGACCGGCATACGAGGGCCCGGCACGCAGCGGCCAGAAGTGGCACGGCACGGACCGGCAGTGCCGGGGCGCCATCCTGGCGGTGCTGAGGGCTTCGAAGGGACCCGTCACTGCCAACGAGGTGGTCAATGCATGGTCCATCGACGACACCCAACGCGACCGCTGTCTCGAGACCCTGGTCGCCGATGGGCTCGTGGAGCCACTGTCCCGCAACAGATTCGGGTTGCCCGGGCGGAGCCCGTCCCCGGGCGTTCCGGCAGGTCCTCGTGCGGGTGTTTCCCGGGCCTGATCAGAGCGCGCGCAGCATCCGGGTGTTGCCCAGGGTGTTGGGCTTGACCCGCTCGAGGTCAAGGAACTCCGCGACACCCTCGTCGTACGAACGCAGCAGCTCGGCGTAGACGTCGGGCTCGACGGCCTGACCCTTGATCGTCGAGAAGCCATGTCGCGTGAAGAAGTCCACCTCGAAGGTGAGACAGAAGATGCGGCGCAGACCCAGTGCCCGGGCGTCATCGACGAGGATCTCCAGGAGCCGGCCGCCGAGGCCACTCCGGGCGAAGTCCGGGTGAACGGTCAGGGTTCGGACCTCAGCGAGCTCCTCCCACATCACGTGCAGGGCGCCACAGCCGATGATCCGGCCGGGCATGTCGGGGTCCTCGGCCACCCGGAACTGTTGCAGTGCCTCGTAGTACGAAACGGCATCCTTGGGCGTGAGTGTGTTGCCAGCCAGCGGACGCACCAGCTCACGGACGGAACGCACGTCGGCGGCACGGGCGCTGCGGATCTCGATCACGGGACGACACCCGTCGCAGCGACGGTCACGACAGGTTGCCATCCCGGATGTCGGCAAACATGCGCCTGGCGTTGGCGTCGAGCAGAACGATCGACTGGCCGTCCGAAGTCATGCCGAAGCCGCCGATCGCGACCCGGTTGTGGACCTTGTTCGGATCCGTGACATAGGCGCCGGCAGCGAACGTCAACACCTGCTCGGCGCTCAGGTTGGTGCCAATTCTCGGTGCCGCCATCGCCAGGATGCCGGGGAGCTTTGCCGGGCCAACGAGCTTGGCGAAGCCCGCCGCGGCCATGATCATCAGGCCCTGGTTGGCCGAACGACCGAAGTCGCCACCGGCGACCGCGTGACGCGCCCGGCCGTAGGCCAGAGCCTGACCTCCGTTGAGTTTGTTGGCGCCTGCCCTGACGTCCGCACCCGACATCGTGTCCTTGACGGCGACCGGTGCCTTCACGGGCAGCCCGCCGATACCGTCGATAAGTCGCTGGAACCCGTCGAAACCCGTGATCAGGTACCCCTCCAGCGGAACGCCCGTCAACGAGACCACCGTCCGCTGCAGTGCACCGGCCCCGCCGAACGTCAGGGCCGAGTTGATCTTGCCCCTGCCACCGGTGGCAAGGGGAACGTACGAGTCCCGTGGTATCCCCAGGACACCACCACCCCCATGGCCATCGAAGCCGACGATGTGGAGGCTGTCGCCCCGGGATCGATCGACCGCCTGACCCGGCCTCGCATCTGAACCAACCACCAGCACCCGATGTGCGCCGCCCAGTGAGGGCGCCGACAGCCCGATCGAGGGCCACCAACCTCCGACGACCTTCCACTTGGGTGCGGCCACCGCCAGGGTGACGTCCTGGCCCGACGTGACCACAGCGATCGGCACGCCCTTCCACGACCCGACGGCGCCGCTGACAACGACCGGCCCAGCCGCATTGACCGGTTTGCGTTTGAGCAGGACCTTGGCAGCCGAGGGAGATGACGGGACGGTGCCCCCGAAGTACATCGGCCTGATGACGTCCGCCAGTGCCGCCGGCACCCCCGTAGCCGTGAAGGGCGGCGGCGTCGGGGCAACCGTGGTGGTCGGGACCGCCGCGGCCTTCTTGACGACCTTGGGCGTCGACGAACACCCACTCAGCGCCATGGCACCGGCCAGAATCGCGGCCAGCCCAACGATGAGGGCAGGACGCGCCGAAGGGCGTGGACGGGGGAGCATGGTTCCACCGTACGGCGTCCCCACACGCCTTTCGCGCACCCGGGTCGGGCTCAGGGCTGTGGGCTAGGGCAGAGCTTGACCCCTGTCATCGGTCCGCATCGGAGCATCCGGCGTCTTGACCGTGTCCTGGATCTCGCTCAGTGGCGGGTCGTCCAGCGGGGAATGGGCCGTGCCCACGAACGTGAACGCCGCGTCCTTCTCGGCACCGTCGGTGTCGACCAGGACGATCTCGCCGGCCTTGATCTCGCCGTACAGGATCTTTTCGGACATGGCGTCCTCGATCTCGCGCTGGATCGTGCGTCGCAGCGGACGCGCGCCCAGCACCGGGTCGTAGCCTTTCTTGGCGAGCAGCGCCTTGGCCGCTGGCGTGAGCTCGATGCCCATGTCCTTGTCCTTGAGGCGCACGTCCAGCTTGGCGATCATCAGGTCGACGATCTCGACGATCTCGGACTGGGTCAGCTGCGGGAAGACGATGATGTCGTCCACCCGGTTGAGGAACTCCGGCCGGAAGTGCTGCTTGAGCTCGTCCTGGACCTTGTTCTTCATCCGGTCGTAGCCGGACTTGACGTCGGTACCAGCTGCGAACCCGAGCGACTGGCCCTTGGCGATGTCGCGGGTGCCGAGGTTCGTGGTCATGATGATCACGGTGTTCTTGAAGTCGACGACCCGGCCCTGGGAGTCGGTGAGTCGACCGTCCTCAAGAATCTGCAGCAGCGAGTTGAAGATGTCCGGGTGGGCCTTCTCGACCTCGTCGAAGAGCACGACGGAGAACGGCTTGCGGCGGACCTTCTCGGTCAGCTGGCCGCCCTCCTCGTATCCGATGTAGCCAGGAGGCGAACCGAAGAGTCTCGAGACCGTGTGCTTCTCGCCGTACTCGCTCATGTCGAGCTGGATCAGCGCGTCCTCGTCCCCGAACAGGAACTCCGCCAGCGCCTTGGCCACCTCGGTCTTACCAACGCCGGTCGGACCGGCGAAGATGAACGAGCCACCCGGACGACGCGGGTCCTTCAGCCCGGCGCGGGTGCGCCGGATCGCCTGTGACATCGCCCGCAGGGCCTCGTCCATGCCGACGATGCGCTTGTGCAGCTCCTCCTCCATGTTGAGCAGACGCGAAGACTCCTCCTCGGTCAGCTTGAACACCGGGATGCCGGTCGAGGCGGCCAGGACCTCGGCGATGAGCTCTTCGTCGACCTCCGCCACGACGTCCATGTCGCCGGACTTCCACTGCTTCTCTCGCTCGGCCTTCTGGCCCAGAAGCGTCTTCTCGTCGTCGCGCAGGGACGCGGCCTTCTCGAAGTCCTGCGCGTCGATCGCGGACTCCTTCTCTCGGCGGACATGCGCGATCCGCTCGTCGAACTCGCGAAGGTCCGGTGGCGCCGTCATCCGGCGGATGCGAAGTCGCGCGCCGGCCTCGTCGATGAGGTCGATCGCCTTGTCCGGCAGGAAGCGGTCGTTGATGTAGCGGTCGGCCAGGTTGGCCGCCGAGACCAGCGCAGCATCGGTGATGGACACACGGTGGTGCGCCTCGTAGCGGTCGCGCAGTCCCTTGAGGATCTCGATGGTGTGCGACAGCGTCGGCTCGGCGACCTGGATCGGCTGGAAGCGCCGCTCAAGGGCCGGGTCCTTCTCGATGTGCTTGCGGAACTCGTCCAACGTGGTTGCGCCGATCGTCTGCAGCTCGCCACGAGCCAGCATCGGCTTGAGGATGGACGCGGCGTCGATCGCGCCCTCGGCCGCGCCGGCACCGACGAGGGTGTGGATCTCGTCGATGAACAAGATGATGTCGCCGCGGGTGCGGATCTCCTTGAGAACCTTCTTCAGTCGCTCCTCGAAGTCACCTCGGTAGCGCGAACCGGCAACAAGGGCACCAAGGTCCAGCGTGTAGATCTGCTTGTCCTTGAGCGTCTCGGGCACCTCGCCCTTGACGATGTCCTGGGCCAGCCCCTCGACGACCGCGGTCTTGCCGACGCCGGGCTCGCCGATCAGGATCGGGTTGTTCTTGGTTCTTCGGGAGAGCACCTGCATGACCCGCTCGATCTCTTTACCACGTCCGATGACGGGGTCAAGCTTTCCTTCGCGAGCGGCCTGGGTCAGGTTGCGGCCGAACTGGTCAAGCACAAGCGACCCGGCAGGGGTGCCCTCGGCGGGGCCGACGCCGGCGCCCTGGGGCTCCTTGCCCTGGTAGCCGCTCAGAAGCTGGATCACCTGCTGACGGACCCGGTTGAGGTCGGCGCCGAGCTTGACGAGCACCTGGGCGGCAACGCCCTCGCCCTCCCGGATCAGGCCGAGCAGGATGTGCTCGGTCCCGATGTAGTTGTGGCCGAGCTGAAGCGCCTCACGCAGGCTCAGCTCGAGCACCTTCTTGGCGCGCGGAGTGAAGGGGATGTGGCCGGAGGGGGCCTGCTGCCCCTGGCCGATGATCTCCTGGACCTGCTCGCGCACGGCATCCAGGGAGATTCCGAGGCTCTCCAGCGCCTTGGCCGCGACGCCTTCACCCTCATGGATCAGGCCGAGCAGGATGTGCTCGGTCCCGATGTAGTTGTGGTTGAGCATGCGCGCTTCCTCCTGCGCAAGCACCACTACCCGGCGGGCCCGGTCGGTAAACCGTTCAAACATCGCTCATCGCTCCCTCGCATCGAGATACCTCGATGCTATCTGTGCTCACCGGTGGTGACGTAGGTCGAACGTCGACCGTTGCATGATCGGAACAACGATGCCGTATGCCGGTGTGTTCCGTCTGCTGAACCACCTCAGCCCATGTTCGCCCTCGGCGTATCGAATACCCGCCTCTGGCGGCGGCCCGTCCCGGAGTGGCATAGTCAACAGCCGTCGGCGCCGCATCGCCCCACGGCACTGCGGCCGACCGGCATACAGACGCTCCCTATGAACCGAGGAGAACCAACATGGCCACCACGCGAACCGCCCGCGCCCACTGGGAGGGCTCTCTGATGGAAGGTGCCGGCCGGGTGGCTCTCGAGTCCTCCGGGGTCGGGACCTTCGAGGTGAGCTGGCCCTCCCGAGCGGAGGCGGCGAACGGCAAGACTAGTCCTGAGGAGCTGTTGGGAGCGGCGCACGCGACGTGCTTCTCGATGGCCCTGTCGAATGCGCTCGCCAAGGCCGGAACACCCCCTGCCGCGATCGACACCTCGGCTGACGTCACCTTCCAGCCGGGCAAGGGCATCACCGGGATCGTGCTCCGGGTGAGCGGCTCCGTGCCGGGCATCACGGCAGCGCAGTTCGCCGAGGCTGCCCAGGACGCAAAGACCAACTGCCCGGTGAGCGGGGCCCTGAAAGCCGAGCTGATCAGCCTCGAGGTCGGTGACTTCTCCGGCTGAGCCGACCGCCCCCAGTCGACAGGATCTGCACACGCCATTGGCTTGTTTCCATCGTCGTTGGACCATGGGTGCGTCGCCAGTAGTCTCTGACCAGATGACCAGGTGAGCAAAGGAGGTCCGTCATGCAGATCGCCCTGTTCGTCACGTGTCTGGGTGACGTTTTGTTCCCGGAGGTCGGCAAGGCGACCGTGGCGGTGCTCGAGCGTCTGGGGCACAGTGTGGTCTTCCCACCGGCTCAGACGTGTTGCGGTCAGATGCATACCAACACCGGCTACCAGCGCGCAGCCGTGGATCTGGCGCGCCACCACGTCGCAGTCTTCGAGCAAGCGATCAGCGACGGGGCCGAGGCGATCGTGGCCCCGTCG
>Ga0097691_1000335_pt1 | contig 42690 bp, 58 predicted proteins | sample NGESurdeep072012_8_FD_72858 | JGI IMG/M metagenome (GOLD analysis project Ga0097691, IMG submission 72858) | Arctic peat soil microbial communities from Barrow, Alaska - NGEE Surface sample 210-1 deep-072012 | ecosystem: Environmental > Terrestrial > Soil > Wetlands > Peat ... | reverse complement strand
ATAGGCCCTGACCAGGGGAAATGTAGTTTCAGTGATTCGTACGTTCACCCTGGTCACGAAGCCGAATTGTCGCCTTGATGCGTCACCGGTATCCATGCAGGCCCGCCTATCCGCTGAAGCTCTTAAGCGATGCACCGGACGACATGTTGATAATGGACCCGCCTCCACAAGTCACCATCTCCGGCACCACGTGCTTGCACATCAACATCTGACTGCGCAGATTGACCGACATCGACCGTTCCCACACCTCGAGTGGAAGATCGGTGACTTGGGTGTCGCGCGACAGGAAGTCCGATTCGGTGAGCGCGGCGTTGTTGTGGAGAATGTCGATGCGCCCGAAGCGATCGACGACCTCCCGGACTGTCCTACTCGCGCCCACCTCCTCGGCAAGGTCCGCGTGCACCGTGATGGCGGTACTTCCTGACGCACGGATGGCCTCGGCGACCTCCTCCGCCCGAGGGCCGTCGATGTCGACGACGGCGACCGATGCACCTTCCCGAGCCAGAGCTCGTGCCGTCGCCGCGCCGATTCCCCCGGCCCCACCCGTTACAACGGCGACTCTGCCCTCCAGGCGACCCATGGTCAGGTCACCACCGGTCGCTCAGGAATCCGACGGACCGTGGTGCGGAACCGGACAAGGTAGGACTCGGTCACGACGCATCCCACTCTCGATCCTCGAACTCGTGTTTGGTATGCAGAGGTCCACGATACCGTCCGGGATCCATCCAGGCTGCCCCCATGGCGACTACCTCCCGGACCGCCGACGGATGTCGGGACCTGCCCGAATCAGGAAATCTGAAGCCAAGCAAGCGAGCCATGAGCATCCAGCTTCCCGATCCTCACCTCGCGCAGGTGTACCTGCTCGAGGCCACCCTCGGCCAACCACAGGAGTTCGCCGGGACCGCACAGGTACACCGATGCATCGTGCCGCTGACCGGCGGGCCATGCATCGGTCCGCGCTATGGGGTCAAGCGCAACTCCGTGGAGATTATGCGACGATGTTCGAAGCCCTCCTCAGTTGTCTGACCAGGCGAACTGGATTGGCAGACATTCTCGTTGGTCGCGAATCGTCGGCCTCATTCGCTCTGAGCTCTCCTGGCCGAGGAAGTAAGGCGACCATGATTGAACCCGTAGGCAATGCGGGACCAGGGTCAGTGCAGGCCGCATAGAGCTTCGGCGCATTGACTGTGGATGAAGCGTCTGGATGGGGCCGTTCTCCACTTCCAGCGAACAGAGCCAGGCATCGCCTACGTCGCCCGGCGTTCGAAATGTCCGCAAGGAATCTTGCAGGCGGACCTTGACTTCCTATCAGTAATAGGTGATAGTCCTATAGATGATAGGTATTCAGCCAAGGGGGCGATGGAGTGCGGGCGATGGCGTCGACTCGTGAACCGCAGTTGACGGTGGGAAAGGTGGCACTTCGTCGAGAAGCCAAAATCGCCACAATCGTCGCTGCGGCTTGGAAGCTCGCACGCCAGCAAGGAATTGCCGGGCTGTCCCTGCATGACCTGGCCCGCGAGGTCGGGATGCGCCAGCCGTCCCTCTATGAATACTTCGACTCGAAGCACGAGCTGTACGACGCAATGTTCGCCGATGGCAACCGACAACTGCTCGAACGGCTCGATGCCGTCACCTTCCCCCGCGACACCCGCGCCGCGTTGAAGAAGTTCCTGAAGACTTTCACCGCCTTCGCCCTGGAGGACCCGGCCCGCTCCGAACTGTTGTTCCAGCGTCACATTCCCGGCTTCGTCCCCTCGCCGGAGTCCTACATGCTCGCCGAGCAGGTTTTGACGCGGATGGTCAAGCTCGCTCACGAAGCCGGCGTCACCGATCAAGGTGACATCGATTGCATCGTCGCCATCACGGCTGGCCTCGTGGAGACCCAACTGAGCAACGACCCTGGCGGCAATCGTTGGACCCGCCACCTCAACCGTCTCGTCGATCTCCTGTTTGACGACGTCACCACAGGGAAAGGATCCCGATGAACACAGCCCGCATCACGCGACTTGAAGCTCGCGTGCTCGCCGAAGAGGAGTTCGTCCGGTTCGCCGAGATGGCTTCCTCGCTCGCGCCCGACGAATGGGCGATGGCGACAGACTGCACCCGCTGGGACGTCCGCAAAATGGCATTGCACGTGCTCGGCTCGGGTGACGCGCAAGCGTCCTTCCGTGTGTTCATGCATCAGTTTCGTCGTGGTTTGCCACTCAACAAGGAGATCGACTCGCATCACTTTGTCGACGGCCTCAACGAACTGCAGATTCGTGAGCGTGAGCACCTCTCGAACGAGGATCTGGTCGGCCAGCTCACAGTCATAGGACCCAAGGCGGTGAAGGGCCGCTGGGGCACTCCGGCGCCGATGCGTTATCTTCCGCTCCCGTTTGGCCCACCCATCGGATGGGTACCCCTCAAGTACCTACTCGATGTCGGCTTCACCCGGGACGTCTGGGCCCATCGTATCGACATCCACGAGGCGATCGGCCGGCCCATGCGGCTCACCGCCGACCATGACGGCCGCCTCGTCGCCGACATCGTCAAGGAGTGGGCCGCGATCCACGGCCAGCCCTTCGAACTCGTCCTCGACGGCCCGGCTGGGGGTAAGTTCGTCCAGGGCGTCGAGAGTGAACGAATCGAAATCGACGCCCTCGACTTCATTCGCACGCTGTCCGGTCGTCTGCCCGGTGCCGGCGTCCTCGGCCATCCACTTCCGCTCTAAAGGAGAAATCGCAATGGAAACTCGAGTCGATGAGATCGCCGATCGGATCTTCCGAATGTCAACGTTGGTGCCAGACATCGGACCAACCGGCTTCACCTTCAACCAGTTCCTCATCGTGGCCGATGAGCCAGCCATCTTCCACACCGGGCCCCGCGCCATGTTTCCATTGGTGTCGGAGGCCGTCTCCTCGGTCATTCCGCTCGAAAGTTTGCGCTGGATCACGTTCGGACATCTTGAGGCCGACGAATGTGGTGCGATGAACGAATTCCTCGCCGCCGCACCTAATGCCCAGGTGGCCCACACGGCTATGGGGTGCATGGTCTCGATGAATGACCTGGCTGACCGACTCCCAGTGCCTCTCGACTCCGATGGTTCGATCGATCTGGGCGGAAGGCGCATTCGAAGTATCCACACGCCCCACGTTCCACATGGATGGGATGCCCACGTCATTTATGAGGAGACCACCGGGACTCTGTTCTGTGGCGACCTTCTCTCCCAGGTTGGAGATGGACCGGCCCTTTCGACCGCCGACCTTTTGGAATCCGCGATGCAGACCGAGGACATGTTCGGTTCAACGTGTCTCACGCCTGGCACGGCACCGACGATCCGACGCCTTGCCGAGCTCGCACCTGAGACTCTCGCGGTTATGCATGGCTCATCTACTGCAACTGACCCCGCCAAGGAACTGCTCGCTCTCGCTGATGCCTACGAAGAGCGCCTCACGGCAGATAGTTGAGCGTTCTTCGGCTTCCTGCGTTCACGGGGGGTGTCAACAGGCGACTCGACAACCCTCCACCAGGCGCTCAGACACCGTCATTTGCCTCTGCCTGTCCACCAGCGGAGCCAAAATATAGGCTCTGAATAGGGGAAACGTTGAAAATCCTACGATCCGGCGGAGGTGATCGCGATGTGTTCGAACCCCTCGCCCGTGCTGGAAAAGGTAGTTGATCTGGCCTAGTTCGGTCGATTGTGCTCTGGGAGTTAGGGGACCTGACGATTGTCTACGAGTCGCCTGCCAAATCGACTCTTCGGAAATGGGTCGGGTCCAGCGCTCGCGAGTGCGAGCACGCGGCATCTGCACTTGTTCGAAGGGCGTCCCGCTGACCCGATGGCAGGAGGCGGCCTCGGGTCGTGAATCGACTCTCGCATCCGGCGACCATTGTCCTTCACACCTATAGTGCCGCCATGTTCGTCAAGAGAAGCGCTCTGGCTCTCTCGGTACTGGCGTCGGTGCTCGCCGGGCAATTGTTGGCGCCGGGTGCTCCTTCTGCCGCCGCTGCGGTTCCGCCGCAGCCATCAGCTGGCTGTCAATCAGGGACGGCGCTCCCGCCGAATGGAGGGTCCGTCAAGTTTTCCGCTGCTGGAGAAGCGGGGAGCTACCTCGTCGAGGGGCCTTCCGACGAGAGCGCTAGCCACCCACTACCACTCATCATCGACCTTCACGGTTACAGCGAGACCGCTGCGATCCAGGCTGATATCACGCAGCTTGGCAGCTACGGATCCACGCATGGCTTCGTTACGGTGACACCACAGGTGAATGAACTGGTGCAGCACTGGGTCACCACACCTGGTAGCTCCGACCAGAAATTCCTGATCGCACTCATCGGCCACATCACAAGCACGACATGCGTTGACCGTCATCGGATCTACGTGGCTGGGTACTCCAACGGAGCGTTCATGGCGTCAGCACTGGCCTGCAGCGATGCCGGCACTATCGCTGCCGTGGCTACCGTGGCAGGGATCCAGGCTCCTTCAGGGTGCCGTCCATCTCGGCGCGTTCCAGTGATTGCGTTTCACGGCACGGCGGACCCCTTCGTGCCCTACAAGGGCGGGATCGGCCCCGCCGCCAAACAATTACCCGCAACAAATGGGAAGGGAACGATCGGGTCCAATCTCAGTTCCAAAGCTAACCAAGGCATTCAACAGACCGACCTGCCAATTCCCGTGGAAGAAGCCCGCTGGGCAGCCAGGAACGGCTGCTCGAAGACTCCCGTAACTTCGACGGTGACGAGCAATGTGACGCTGATTGCCTACCACTGCCCGGGCAATGCCACGGTTGAGCTGTACAGGGAGGGTGGGGACGGCCACATCTGGGCGGGAAGCCAAGCCATGGCCGCGATTGCATCGTTCGTCGGGAAGACGACGTTCTCGATCTCTGCGAACCAGCTGATGTGGAAGTTCTTCAAAGGCCACCCACTGTAAGGATGCGTACTGCCTCCGCCGGAGAGCGATGAGATCGGATCACACCGGAGCGCCTTCGCATGCGCTGAGACCGTCACCGATGTGCCTGGTTCGTTCGTTCCGAGCGCATGCAACTTCCGCGAGCACTGCGTTGGCCGAACTAGCGCAACCCGCTCGCTTCCGAAGTGCCGCCAATTCGGCCCTGCTCACGCCGATCAGCAAGCGAGCGGCACCCGATAGCTTTTCAATCTGACCTGGACCGGTTCAGAAGGACCCGCTCACCCGTTGTCACTACGTCAAGGAACTCGTTCGGGGAACTACGAGACCGGAACGACGGGCCACAATTGGAATATACCTGCCGAGTCTCGGACCTGCGCGTACAAGGTGTCGAATGCTTTTCGAGATGGGTTCGCGCCGGTGACTTCGTGGATCTCGTCGATGAAGTTCGACGCTTCTTGCTCCGAACCGTCGAGCCCGTCGTCCCAGAAGGACGTGACGATGACCTCGGCGCGCGTCCTGACGTCACGCTCTATGACCGTGATGCCGAGGAAGTGTGGGAGTGCCTCGTAGCGAGGAATGACGCGATCCCGCACCGCCGCCATCAGCTGGGAAACTTCGTGCAGTTGAACGTAGAAGCTAATTTGTCGGCTCTTCATGAAGAATCTCCTGAACGACGACCACCTCGCGTCGTAAGCGTAGTTGGTGGCCGACAGGAATTCGCCTTCGACTCCCAGCTCGCCGCCACTGACAAAGGCCGTCGGTGCGGGCGCCGGGCGCGGGAATCGGTGGGGCATAGGGAGGAAATGGGGACGATCCGACCAGAGTCTCACACCTCTGGCTTCGGGCGGTCACGTCATGACGTAGCCGTTACGTCCGAAGTCACTGAGGACCATGCGTCCGTCGTCACCGACTTCCACTCGATGGCGCCCACCGCTCCGGAGGACTTCGACGTCGCCCTTGAAGAGGTCAACGCCGAGGAAATCCGATCTGGGCCATAGTCCGGGCTTCCAATTCCCAGGGCCGATGATTGCGTGGCGCAGGGGCGAACGCTCGGGTCGTCCCCAGCCGTCTGGTGGGCCGCGCCGAGCCAGGTGGTCGAATCCCCATTGTTTCGCAGCTGACCCGGCGGTACTGCCGGTCTAGCGCTGATTGACCGGGAAGGTTTCGGATAGGTCGCCATCATGGGAGGCGCACGCTTCGACATCGTGCCAACGGCCTTGTGAGTCCCGGAATCGACCGAAGGACACCACCGGGAGCGAGCAGTAATGCAGGGAATCTTCGGAACCCGGACGTCCTACGGAGACCAATCGGAAGCAGCGGCCCGGCATCGGGAAGAACGCTTCGCCACAGTGTCCCTGATGGTCCATGTGCATAGGGTGAGTCCGCGGAGTGACGGACGATGAGCGAAGCCGGCAGTGCCGCTGCGTGGGCTCGACGAAGTTGGTGTGGGCCACATCTTCATTGAGATCCCTTCCTAGTGGGATGAGCGATGAACGGCCTCTTGACCAAGCATCGAGGAGTTGGCGGGCGAATCGATCTTCGACCAGTAGCACGGCAGCCGCGCCAAAGAGGAGGTCGGAGCGCAGGTGCGGTTCGGTTGCCATGACCCCGGCGACCATGCGGTCGCGCGCGATCACTCCGTGACGGGCGTCGGCAGCAACATGGACGTCGTAGAACCGGCGCCCCTCGGTTCCGATACCCAAGCGGGCCAGAGTTCGGCTGTACCGTTCCATCGGTGCAATCGAGGTCATCTCGAAAATGGCAAGGTGGCCAACCAACGCTGCCCGCCAACGCCGATGTAGGCCGAACATCGATACCAGGTTGACCGTAGCCAACGTCGATCCGGGCAGCTTGTCCAGGTAGGCACCGTAGGTGGAATCGAGACCCAAAGCGGTCATGGTGTCTGCAAACAGGTTGGAGTGCATGCCGAGGGCGCTGCCGGAGCCGTGTTCGTCGTATTGGATCTCGACCATGGCCGCCTTGGATTCGCCGCTCAGTCTCGGAATAGCAAAAGTGTGGGGGTCGGCCTCTTTGAGCTGGTACGCCGAACGGTGGACACAGAACTCTTGGAGCTGGTTTAGCGACCCAGACTCAAGGATGAAGTTCGACAGAGATGGACCAGATGCGGAGACGATCAACTCATCGAGGGCACTGACAACGTCCCCAGGGGATTCACAGGCGATTGGACCGACCTCGTCATATAGGCGTTCAAGTAGGGCCCGTTCCAATTCGGCCCGGAAGCCGAGCAGTGCCGAATCCCATTCCCATTCGGGGTCCACCCCAGCAAAGCCGCGATAGTGCAGCTCGTAGCAGCAATAGAGGGCCAGTTGCAGATCGTCGTCTGAAAGTGCGTCCACAGTCACCGGGGGCACCGGGCCGAGTGAGCCCGGATCTTGTCGAAGTGCCGAAAGAACGGCACCACTGAGCGGCCCTCTGGGTGTGGGGAAACGGGGTTCAGCGAGCGGAGGAGGTCCGCCGGGAGATGGCGGGATCGCGTCAAAGGGAGAGTCGATAATGACGAACAGGCCTTTCAAATCGGATAGGGCTTGTCGGCCAGGAGCTTGGCCAAATGCGCAGCGTTGGCCGCCGCTGTCTTGGTCGCCTGGTCGGTCTTGTCGCTGCCTGATGGCAAGTCTTTGTAGTCGGTCCGGTGCATCGCCTCGCCGACCCAGTACGTCATGCCGTTGGCGGGGAGGCTGAACCCGACGTCATTGAGCCCCTGGAACAGCTCGGCACCGGCGTGGTGGGCACCGTCTTCGTTGCCAACGACCGCGACGATGGCCACCCGGTCGAGAGACACCAAGCGGCCCTCTGAATCGGTCTCGCCGAGGAGCGCGTCCAGCCGCTCCAGGACGCGCTGGGCGTGGCTCGAAGGGTGACCCATCCAAATCGGGGTGCCCAGCACGAAAATTTCGGCATCGAGAATCTGTTGGCGAACAGCTGGCCACTCGTCGCCGTCCCCCTCGTCTGAGGTGACGCCAGGCCGGATGTTGCAGTCCGACACTCGCACGGTGCCACTCGACGAAACTCCGTGGGATTCGAGGGCACCAAGAACCTCGTTGATGAGCTTGTCGGTACTGGAACTCTCCGTCGAGGATTTGAGTGAACAGTTGAGAGCGAACGCGGTCAGCGCCATCGAGCCAACAACCTTGCAGAACGCAGAGACCCAACGATTGTCCGGGCCTTCATGGTCCACTCAGTTGTCTCTGGCCGTGTCGGATCGGGCAGCCCCTTCAGTCCCAGCGTGGATGCCGGGTCAACTCGATCGGGCATGGCTTATCGGCCTTGGACTGCGTCTTTGGCGTGTGACGCTGCGTCCTTCACCTTCTCACCGGAGTCCTTCAGGGCTGCCTTTGTCTGGTCGGCGGCACCTTTTCTTCTCAAATCTTGATTGCCAGTTGCCGATCCGACTGACTCCTTCGCCTTTCCTTTGAGATCCTGTGCCTTGTTGGATGCCTTGTCTTTCGATCCCACGACAGCTCCTCTTGGTCCGGTGTTCTGAACATGCTGAATCCGGTTGGCTAATGCACTTCTTCGTGCACCTCTGTCGAGCGACCCAGCGAGTCGGTGGCCGCACGGTCGTAGGTGTGAGGACGGTTAGTCGTCGAACGGCGAGACATCGCGAATACGATGGACGAGGCGACCAGCCCAATAGCTCCAACGACCATGAGGATGACCCCCACGGTGGACAGCCTGAACCCATGACCTTGTGTGGTCGTGATGGCCCAGTACATGACGGCACCCGCCGCGATTGCGACTGTGCTGAAGAACATTCCTGGCAATCCCATTTCTTGCCTCCATCTAGTCCACCCGACGCGATCCCGAGCCGGGGTGTAAGGCTCCCGTCCAACGAATGTCGAAGGGTCAGGCCCGTGCACTATTGGAGCGGCCGCGACCAAGAGCGAATGCGACCACCCAGGCGATGAAGAGGACCACGGCGACAATCCATAATGCATGGATTGCAAACCCGAGACCCCCGAAGATCAGTGCGAGAAGCAACAGCACAAGAATTATTCCCATTACATCCTCTTTCCGATCTGCCTTCGGACGCTTGCGTTGACATCGCCTCCAGGCTCACGCCACTGTGCTCCGTAGGCTGTAACAATTGCAGCAACACTTCTGGAACTACTGAAACGCGAGGACGCGGGACTCCCAGATGTGCAGCCTCGATCGGAATCGTTCGACTTGGGCTACGACCACCGGGACATTGGTGAGCTCAACTTCTCGTTGTGCCTGCGGAGACTGATTGGCCATCAGCTGGTGGATGCGCTCGAGCACTGCTTCCTCCATGACCACGATCTCGGTGTAGATGTTCTTCCAGAACAGTGCCTGTTCCAGCGAGGCGGATTCGGGATCAGCCTCATCATCCATGCCCACGGAGTCATCTCCGCCCCTTGTGGCCGCGACGATGTCGGGCCTGTCTTCTTCTACGTCACCGACGTTCATGATGCCGGTCTACATCGATCGTCGTAAAAAGTTCAGCAACAAGATCCCTATAGTGCTGAGGATGCCGGAGGGACCCGAGAAGCCATCAGAGTCGATCCCCCTTGACGGAGAGGACATCGAAACCGAGCATTGGGAAGATGCGCGCCATTGGATGAGCATCTACGACGATCTGATCCGCTTCAAGCTGGGCCTCCTCGATCGGGTGCAACGGGAACTGCCCAAGATGCATCCGGTGGCACAGAAGGCCGCCTACGTCGACGTAGGCTTCATCGAGACTCAGATGGCCGGGTATTACGACCGGCTCGACCTGTGGTACAAGCGGGTTTGGAAACTCCAGGGACTGTGGCTTGATCCGGATGGTCGCGTCTTGCGCCACAAGGGGAACGAGGCTGTCCTGACCAACAGGGAGTTCGAACTCCTCCAGTTCTTACTCGATCATCCCCATCGCTTTTACACCTCGTCGCAGATCATGGGTTTCGCTTGGTCGGACTCGTCCTTGTTCCCAGAGGAAGTCCGCAACTACGTGTCGCGTGTCAGGAAGATCCTGGTTCGCCTCGAGATCCCCTGTGACTTGGTCAATCGCCCGGGTCGTGGCTATTCCCTTACGTTTCGCAATCAGGACTAACGACCATTGAACTGGCCTGGGATCCCGGGAGACTCAATACCTTGGAAGCGAGGATGGAGTCATAGTAGAGAAACGCCTCACAGCAAAGACGTTTCCGCTTGAGTTGAGGGAGCGGGCCGAGGTGGACGCCGGCAAGCGTCCCGGTCTCACGACAGACGAGCAGGCCGAGCTGAAGCGACTGCGCGAGGAGAACTTCGAACTGCGACGCTCTAACGACATATCAGCTACTTCACGGCCATTTCACGTCCAGTCTCGAACTTTGAATGGCACTCGAATCGACTATCGACCAGGCACATTGGAGGGCGAATGAATATTGTCATTGGTGGTGCGTCCGGCATTGGCGCTTTTGTCGCAAATATGCTTCCTGGCGGGGCGCTGATCGGCGACAGCGCTGGCGGAGATGTGATCTGTGATCTCAGCGATATGCAATCGTTGGTCGAATTGGTGAACCATGTCGACCACCTTGAGGCTCTTGTCGTTACTGCGGGAGTGTCGCCAGCCATGGCAGATGCGCGCACCATTTTCGACGTCGATTTGGCTGGTATGGCCCGGGTACTTCAAGCCTTTGACGACCTCGTTGGAGTGGGCTCGGTGGCCGTATGTGTCGCGTCCATGGCCGGTCACTTGGGTGTTTGGTCGGCAGAGACCTTGGCGGCAATTGATCATCCGCTCACAAGCCCGGATGCAGGCCTTACCGATGACCCTGCAACCGCATACATTCTTGCAAAGATGGGTGTTATCCGCTTGGTGCAGAGAGAAGCGCCACGATGGGGGAGACGAGGCGCCCGCATCATATCGGTGTCTCCGGGTGTGACGGAGACACCCATGGGTGCGTTGGAGCTGTCCCATACAGGCGGCACAAAGGAAGTAGTCGCCGCGAGCGCGCTGGGACGGGCTGGCCATCCCGAGGAACTGGCGTCGGTGATCAGTTTCCTGTGCTCTCCAGGGGCGAGCTATGTGACGGGCACCGATGTGCTCGTCGATGGAGGAGCTGTGGCGGCATTGCTCTGAAATAGCTAGCAAAGGATGTGCTCCAGGGTCTGATCTCGGGTCTTCACAGCTGCAGTGTCACCCCCACTCCATGGGATCTGGACTCGCAATGCCGGTTGGTCAGTTCAGATCGTCCGCATCAGCGACACAGTGGTGCACTGCCTACGGATTCCTTGTTCTGAGATGGCATCGGCTGGTGTGCAGGCCGGACAGTCGCCCGGTCACTTCCATCGTCGATTGCGCCCGGTGAGCTCCTGTGCGTAGCCGATCACCGAGAACGTCGACATGAACAGCTGGTACACCACCACGAAGAGGAAGAAGTGAAGCCGGTTCCTCCGGACCTGGAGCCCGAGAGGCTGGAACACCCGCTTGTTCTGGTAGTGGTACAGCACCGCATAGATGGCAAGGGTGAGGGGGATCACGGCGATCGTCATCGGGCCTACGATCCAGAACTTGCCGAAGCAGGCCAGCATTAGCCCCGGTATCCACAAGAACACGTAGGCGGCGTCGAGGAACGGAATGGCCACGTCGAGGCCGGTGAACACCTTGGCCAATCCGTGCTGCTGGCGCCAGGGCGGCACGGCACGTAGGCCCTCGATCATCCCCCGAGACCAGCGCGATCGCTGGCGGGCGAAGACTCTGAAGGACTCTGGGACGTTGGTGAATCCGACCGCCAGGGGCTCAAAGTAGATCCGGGCGCCCTGCTCCATGATCTTCCAGGTGAGGACGATGTCCTCGCCGATGGCGTCGGGCCACCCCCCGGCATCCCGCAGGGAGGAGGCGCGATAGAGGCTGAACGCCCCCTGGGCGACGAGTGTGGTCTGGAAGAGGCCCTGCATCCGCTTTACCGAGGCGATCCCGAGGAAGTAGTCCCAGGTCTGGAGCCGGCTCCAGAACGTGCTCCGGCTGTTGCGCACGAGCACGCAACCGGCCACCGCGGCGACCTCGGGGGGCGACGACTCGAGTCTGGCAACTAGGAGCCGGATCGCCGAGCGCTGAAGCAGGGTGTCGGCGTCCACGGTGATCACAAGATCCGTGGTGACGTGGGTGAGACCGGTGTTGAGGGCGTGATTCTTCCCGGGATCCCCTTCCGACACGATCTCAAGGTCCAGGTCGGCTTCGTCCGCCGCCTCACGGGCCACGGCAATCGTCCGGTCGGTGGAGCCGTTGTCGACGAGCATGACGGCACATAGGCCGGCATAGTCCTGGTTCGCCAGCGAATGGACGGTGTCACCGATCGCCCCCTCCTCGTTTCGGGCGGCGATGAGCACGGTGACTCCTGTTGTCGGTGAGGTCACCTTCAACGACGGCTGCCTGTCCATCACGAGGGAGGCGAACAGCAAAGCCACGATGAACCCCGGCAGGAATGCCAGCAAGGTGACGATGACGACGGTAGCGGCGAGCGAGATATGCGTTGCCAAGCCCTCGATCCAGGGTACGGAGAGCCAGATCGAGAAGCCCAACCATGCGAATGCGAAGGCGACCGCGATGGCGAACTTCAATCGGACGGAAACATAAAAGCGCGGCGCAGTAGCCGCCGGCACCTCGTAAGAGCGGTGCATGCCAGGTGCCGGAGTGGACTCGGTCTGCCCAAGATCGACCCGGGGTTCGATCACGCTGGTCACGGGACCATCCGTCCGGTGGAGGGCCGCAATACGCTGTCCTTCGGAGTCGGTCGGTGCTGCATGCGCACGTACCTGTCGTCGTCGCCGTCTCGAACTGCGTGAGACGCTCGCCATGTTTGGCGGATACTCGGATCGCGATGATGCCCTGCGGTCCGAGTCATCATCCCTCCATCGACAGATTCGGCTTGCCCCTTGAGGGGCGCGGACTGCTCCCGACTGCTGGAAGGAAATAAGGCTGGCACGGCTCGTTGTAGGAACCTGCCGTGAGTGGAACTGGCAATCGAAAGGGCCGTGCCGCGCTCGTTGCGCCGATTGACCTGGTAGCGAGAGTGTGGGCCCAGGCGCCGGTTGAGGACTTTCTGTGCCTACCGCGGCTGGATGGGTGCCCCGAGCTGGTCAGGGGCACCCAATCCTGTGAACGGGACCGTTCGTGGGAAGCAGTCTCATCTGGTGACGAAGGGAAGCCGAAGGGTTCTTGCGCCCAGCCGCTCGCTTGCCCGAGGTCGGTAGCCACGACCACGGTCAATCATCCGATGTTGCATAAGCTCGCGCCATGGCCACGCCCATCTCGGTTGAGCAATCGCGTGCGATCCCAGTAGACGTTCAACACGCCTTCGACGGGACGCTGTCAATACCGCTGCCCACAATCTTTTGTCGCCGCTACGCCTTGTTGCCTCCGATCAAGCAAGTCCGCGGACAGATCGGAACCTGGGGTCAGGTCGGACAGGTGAGGACTGTCGTCACGTCGGACGGTGGAACGATGCGCGAGGTGCTGACAGCTGTCGACGCTCCGCACTCGTTCAGCTATCAGCTGAGCGATATCACCGGCCCGATGCGACCGCTGGTCGACAGTATTGAGGGACGTTGGGAGTTCACACTGAAGGGCACCGGCACCTTGATCACGTGGCGCTGGACTCTGCACCCACGAGGCCTTGGAGCACCTCTTATGCCTCTCATCATCAAGATGTGGCTCAGCTATGCCAAGCAATCACTGGAGCAGCTCTCGGAGTTGCTTCTCGCACTTCAGTCTCCCAAGAGCACGCCGAGCTGAAGCTTCGAATTCAGGCAAGCCGATCACCTGGGCGAAGCACGCCAGAACTTACGTTCAGCCCCACCCATCAGGCGATCGGGGACAGTCTGCGTGATCGCCGTAATCTCTTGTGATGGCACCGGTGACCGTCATCCTCGACAGCATCGACCACCTGTGCTGTGGACCCCGACGCCAGATGGGGGACACCGTGACTATGCAGGTACACAACTACAGGGGGCAGGTCTACGAGGAGCGCCATCCGGGCGGGGTGAGCATCGCTACGCAGACCATGACGGGGACCATCGTGCGCATCGAGTGGCTTCCCGCCGTGATGCGAGAAAAGGCGATGCCGGAGGGCTACATGTCAAGAACTCTTGAGGGCTACGGGACAGGGATCTCTATCGAATCGACTGATGACGACCACCCTGACGTGGCTGGCTGGGCATTTCAGTTCACAGTGGAGTCGGAGGACCCCATTCCGGTACCACGGAGAGAGTGACTTGCCCCAGTCCCCCTTGGTGTTGTGGGGCAGGACCCCAATCCATCGCTGTGTGCCGAAAGTTTCGGCTGAATCGATTCCGAGGTCGTTGGTCCTAGCCGTCTATCCACCGCTTGTCGTCACAGACACGGCCATCAAACTCGATGCGTCTACAACGACCCGATTGCGGAGCGGTGTGAAGAGTCTGATCGTGATATGACGATCGACAGCAACCAGAGTGCAGGCAACGTCCTTGTACTTGGCCGACGTGATCGGCCGCAGTCTCACTGCCACCGCCGACGCTGCCTCGGCGCTCGATGCGACGAAGTTCGCTTCGCAAGGTCCTGTCCCAGCCGGAAGGCCAGCGAAAGTGAGCAGGAGGGTTCGATCGTGCCGACCAATCGTTCCAGCGCCCACTACCTGAGCGCGATTGTTTGGCTGGGGAGGTGTAAACACATCGTTTGGCGAAACGGCCAGGACGCTGGCCGGGTTCTGAACTCCCTGCTTCCAGAACTGCCATGCCGGTAGCGGAAGCATCCCACGATCGGTCTGGAATGTGTCCTTGCCCAATGCGACCTTTATGACCTGAAGGGTCACGGTCGCTGGAGGGCCGCTTCCCGACGGCGTGGTCAGGATCGTGAGCGCCTGGTGCGAGGTGATGAGATCGACACCATCCGATGAGATCGGACCAGATGGGTAGGAGGCCGGTCCCGCGATCGCACCATCGAGAAAGGCCTCTTTGAGGGCGTCATCGGAGAATCCCTGGGCAGGAGCGTTGACGTTGTCCCCGCCGAGGAGCACGATCGGTCGTTTCGGGGCTCCGGCTGGAAAGGTCGACCATGCGGCCAGAGCCGCCTGCAGGGGCGCGGAAGGGTGATTGGCCGCCGCCGATGGTCTGCCCGTCACCGTCGAATCCCCGCAGGCAGCCAAGGAGACTGCAGCAAGTGCAGTCCAAGCAACAGTCGCTACCAGGCTTGGTCGCTTCAGCACTCCTCCCTACACGAGCGTTCACAATTCAGACTGGCAGGTCCGCAGGGCGGCACTCATGGTCCCAGCGGCAATACGGTCAAGAACTCCTGGAACATACCGACCTCCACTGTCTTTGCTGAGTATGACTCGCTGCGGCCGAACATGGTTCGGAGATGCAGTCGGCGTCATCAGACTGGGAGTATCTGCGAAAATCGAACAGTGCTCAGGGAGTACCTGCCCGGACGTATCGGTCGTCACCGTTGATAGCCGACCCGCACCGGGTGATCTGGAACAGGCGATCCCGGCATGTCACATTCAAAATGACGTGGGTAGGCTCAGAGGGTGATCGGCGAGGAATCGCTTGGGCGGATGTGCTCGGTAATCCTTGTTACCGGTGTCTTCACGGCGGCCTGTGGATCCGGGACCGGGACTCCGGCAACTACTGGGGCAGCGCCTCGCCTGCCTGGAGCGACGGTGTCAGTGCAGACCGAATTCGCTGGACATGAGACTTTCTGTGCGGGTAGCCCGCTAACGGGCACGATCAGGTACGAGGTCTCCCGTGGTGAAGCACGACTGCAACTTGGCGTCGGCGGTTTGCCAGCATCAAGTACGGTATTGGTCAACTGGCTCAACAACTCGATACGAGGGTATGTCGTCGGAGAATTTTCAACCGACTGGGCCGGGTCCTCGTTGAATTCGTCTGCACGCCTCTATAGACCTGGCGAAACTCGTGGATATGAGATTCAGCTGACGTCCTCGGACGCTCAGGGGACAGTGTTTGGGGTGCTGCGACCCTGCGGCTGAAGCGCTCCGGAGCCTGATGTCTTCCGCGTGGCAACTCAGCAAAGACCTATGCCAATTACGTCCCACCGACCCACTTTTTGGGGGCACCTTCGCATGCCAACCATAGGGGAGGGCGCCTGGTCAACACGGAACTTGTTGGGCTTAACGACCATGTACGGGGTGCAGTCACGGACCGTGCGTCTATGGCCTGGGTACGAGTCCTATGGGTGATTGGGGGCCTGAGCATTGCCGTTGCTCTCTGGTTCACCATTGGGCCATGGACTGTAAGCACGGGAGGTGGGGCAACCAGCTGTGGTGGCTTACCCTTCATGGGGCGATTCCGGTCCGCTGCAGACTCATTTGACACGGCAGCAGTGGCGTGCCACCTCCAAGCACCAAGCCGGATGCACGTTGCCGAGGTCGCATGGGTTGTCGGGATCATGCTCGTCCTTCTAGGGATTGCCCTACGGCGGTTCCGATCAACGCGGCAGTCGGATGCAGGGACTGCTACCTGATTGCTGGTGCCCCACTCGTGCCTGGTTCTTCAGCAGGCAATTTTCGCGAGCACAGCGCCTAACCCGCAGCATTCCCGTCCCACATAGTGATGGCCTCGGGGTTCTGGCGAGATACGCCGCTCGGTATTCTCTAGCGCCGTGTCTGGCAACGTTTGGGTGCTCGGAGCAAGACGTTCGAATTCGTCTCTGGCGAGGACGCTCAGGTGGTCGGAACTGTGGTGGCTGGGAAGCCGTTGCCGGCAAGGTCAGGCCCAAGGACCACGACGATGTCAAGGCCAGCGACATTCGCGACCGGTGTGGCCGCGGTCAGCAGTTGGACCGCTGTGATTGGCACCCCGAGCTCGGAAGCGACAAGCGCCGCCGCCGGTTGCTGCGACGGGATGTAATAGATCGTTGTCATCGATGCCGCCGACGTAGTGTTCTGTGGAACGGAGACGCTCCATCCCTGTTGCTGGAGTTGTTGCGCGAAATGAGCACCGGCGTTGGGTTCCTGAGTGCCGTTTGCCACGAGAATCTTCACACTTGAGTGAGCAACGGTCGACGTGGTCGTTGACACCGGGTGCAGGGAAGTGGTCGTCGTGCTGGAGGTCGATGCGGTCTTGAAGTGAGGACCGACCACCGATCCGACAAATCCCGCGATTGCGAGTGCTCCCAGGCACACGATGGCGATGCCGATACGTCTCGCCCAAGATGTCTGCCTGTAGGCATGGAGGGGACTCATGACGTAGATATTAGAGAGCGCGACGTGGCGTACGCCCGAACCGGCTCACTCTAGGGGTGCCCCCTTTCAGATACCCCGAGTCCTATGCCTACGAGGGGTCGATTCGTCTCCATCGACCTCTCGACCATCCCGGAAGTGCCGATTGTCCACGGTCGATGAGCGACCTCGACCCGAAGCTCCTATGGATGCGTGTCCAGCAACGATCCGAACCAGTTCCCGATCACTGCCCACCAGGTGCTGACGACCCACACCGAGCCGAACTGGGGGAGGCATCGTCCTCGTCGTGATTGCGGTCGCAGCAGTCATCGCCAGTGGAATGTATCTGTGGCGACGAAGGCACAAGAATGTAGAGGCCTGAGCAAGCACCTTGACGTCGGGGTGCCGACCAAGGACGCCCACACCCGTCGTTCATGGACAGGGCTAGGAAACGGGCACCGATCCATCCTTCACTGAGGGCCCAAACGTTGCGCACGTGGCGATCATGTGATTCACCCGCGATTTAAAGGTGGTGACATTGTGAGCGTGCCAAGCGTTCAGTGCGGCATGACCGGCACGGACCAGGCCTTGGTTCTCATCATTCGTCGCCACATCAATGAGCTGATGATCCACAGAGGCCGACGCAGCCTCATCCCGGGGCAACAACCAATTGCCAACCAACCGGCAAGTAGTCATGTCGTTCGCACCAGGCTTGGGCGAGTAGATCGTCGTATGCGATGAACAGGCAGCGAATGTGGGCGAGATCAAACCGATCAACATGTGCCTCCGCCAGCGTCCTTGAGGCATGTTTCCACGGTAGTGAATCCGATTTGAGAACATGGCGCCGATCCGGAGTGATCGGGGGCACCCAACGCATCCGGTGGCCAGGGCTTGTGAGTACCCACCACTCGAGATCTACGATCACGACCTGCGCCGCCAGACTTGATGATCTGCGCAGCGCAATGCCGCCATACGGACCCAGCGGGAGGGCAAGTGACCAAGCACATAGAAGACAGCTCAAACTTTGGCGCTGATGGCCCCTTCTTTCACATCATTCGGGAAGGGCTGAAGGATCTCGCCGATGGCGAGGACTACTTCGACCTGCTGGCTGACGATGTCGTCTTTGAGTACGTCATCTCCGTACCCGGCTATCCCAAGCGGGTTGAAGGCCGGCAGAACATCGTCGACCTGTACAGCGACTACGACAGTTTCCTGACCGTGCATGGTGCAGACAATCTCCATGTCTATCGAGATGCCGCTGCGTCGGTCGTGGTCCTTGAGTATGAAGTGCATGGCGAATCGGTGCAGACCGGGCGTCCGTACGACAACCGGTTCGTTTCTGTCGTCACGATCAGGGATGGCAAGGTCACACGGTGGCGGGACTATCTGGACCCCGTGGCCGTGTTCGATGCCACAGGTTGGCCTGAAGGTCTTGACTAGGCCGCAGGCGTCGTACCGCAGCAATCATCAAGAACATCATTCGGCATGGCTGCCTCACCGTCTCGGTGTTCCGGGGCGCCTATCCATCAGCGTCTTTACGCTCGGACACTCCACTCGACGTGTTTGCCGGTAGCTGTTGCAATCTGATCAGCAACCATCGCAATAAACATCTGAGAAACTTCGGGCTCAAGATCGCCCACGATATCGATGACCCAGGCTCCGCCGTCAAAGGTGAAGATTGCATCTGCCGAGCCCAGGAAGAGATGGAACGCGTGCTCATCACAGGCGTCAATCTGAGTGCCGAAGCCGCTTGGATCAAGAACGTCGCCGTAGACCGCAGGGTCGATCCAAACTTCCGACCCGTCGGTGTTCTTGATGACAAACGTTTGCGGCTCGCCGACCGGCTGGCTCAATGGCATGAGGACTCTCACTTTACAGAGACAGTCAACGGAGCGGACACTAGTTATCCACTCGCCTCGATGTGCCTGGTCAGGGGCGCCCGATATCGATGGTCGCTCAGGTGAGATGCTCCCCAAGGAACTTGAGCGATGGCGGTTCCTGCGAGACGAAGAACGGATCCGTGTGGCAACCTGCCGAGATGATCACAGTGGTCGAAGATGGGACTACTTCGGCAAGTGCCACGACGCCCGAGTGGAACGGGTCGTCACTTCCTGATGCGATGCGGACGGGCTTCCCTTCGAGTGCCCGAACATGAGTGACGGCGTCAGTCGCCGTGAACGCGTCGAGTGATGCGTACGCCCCACTATTGGCTCTTTTCGCTTCGTCGTAGGTAGTCCAGATCGCCGGGCTGATCGCCGCTACGGCAGAGATCAGGCTCGGTGTGAACGCTGACCGAATCCAGCAGCGCGCGCCGATCGAAAACGGCAGCACTGGTGGTCGTGAAGTTAGCGTGAGGCGGGAGCGTCGTCCACAGGTTGATCGGACTGCTTGACCGTGGCGCGGCGGGTTCGTGCCTTGGCGTCGTGGAGCCGGTAGCTCTCGCCTTTGGTCTCGATGATCCTGCAGCGGTGGGTGAGACGGTCGAGGGTGGCCCCGGTGAGGCGTTCGGATCCGAGGACCTCGGTCCAGGACTCGAAGGGCAGGTTGGTCGTCACGATGAGGCTGGTCCGCTCGTAGGCGGTCGAGATCACGTCGAACAGCAGCTCGGCACCGACCTTGGAGGCGGGCACGTAGCCGAGCTCGTCGAGCACCAGCAGGTCGAGCTTGGCCAGGCCGGTCTTCAGCCGCAGGAAGGTGCGCTCGTCCCTGGCCTCGATCAGCGCGGTGATCAGCTCGGTGGTCCGAAAGAACCGGACCCGGTAGCCCTTGGCGCACGCCTGGGCGGCGAGGGCTGTGGCCAGGTGGGACTTGCCGGTCCCGGGGTTCCCGACCAGGAGGATGTTCTCCCGGTTGTCGATGTACTCACAGCGCATGAGTTCGGCGATGAGCACCTTGTTGACCGAGGGCCGGGCGGCGAAATCGAAGGTCTCCAGCGTCTTGATGGTCGGGAAGCGCGCCGCTTTCAGCCTGCGCTCGGCTGCCCGCTTCTCTCGGTCGAGGAGTTCCAGCTCGCAGAGCTGCAGTAGGTAAGCGAGGTGGTCGGCGTTGTCCGCTGCTGCCTGGTTCGCAACCTTCTCGCACTCGGCCCCGATGGTGGGCAGGCGCAGGTGCTTCAGGTGGTGGCGCAACAGCACCAGGGACTTGGTGTCGGTCTGTTTCATGATGCGGCTCCTTGGCTGGTGAGGGCTTCGTTGGTGAGCGTTGCGTAGGCAGAGAGATCCGGTGGGTCGATGACCACCGACTTCAAGTGCGGGTGGCCGTCCAGGCTGAACAGGCCGACCGGTCGTTCGGCGTGGTGGAAGAGGATCAGCGCGATGGCGTCGGCTCCCGTCGCCCCGATGGCGCGTGCCTGGTCGACCGCTCTCGCCAACGCAGCCACGCTGGCGTTCTCCAACAGGCGCAGCACCTTGATGAACTCCCGGGTGCCGTTGTGTCCGAGGTCGGCCTCCAGGCGGCGGCGCAGGACGGCGAAGCAGTCGGGTAGCTCCCAGGACTCCAAGGGCCGGGCGTAGTCGATGGCCCCGGGCTTGCGCTCCAGCAGGGCCAGGTAGTGGAGCGGGTCGTAGGTGGTGTGCTCCTTGTCCCAGCAGCGAACGTGCCGGGCCACCACGCCCGTCCCGCTGGTGATGGCCACCTCCTCGATGCCGCCAACGACCGTCACCTCGTGGTGGGCATAGGCGGTCGGCACCGAGTAGTCGTTGCGGTCGAAGCGCACCAGGGAGAGCGAGTTGGCGTGGCCCTGGGCCACCCGCCGGGGCTCGAACGCCTCGGTCGGCAGCGCCAGCATGGCGGCGCGGTCGTCGACCAGCCGATCGGCCTTGGTGCCCACCTTCCCCCGAACAGTGCGGAACAGGTCGGCGTAACAGCAGGCGGCCAGGTACTCGTTCATCGCCGACCACGACGGGAAGCTGGGGACCGGGACCAGCAGGTTCCGCCTGGAGTAGCCGACGTGGTTCTCCACGTGGCCCTTCTCGTTGCCCCGCCCCACCCGGCAGAAGTGGTGGTCGAACAGGTAGTGGCTCTGCAGTGCCAGGAACGCCCGGGTGAGCACCCGCTCCCGGCCCATCACCTTGGACACCGCGATGGTGGTGTTGTCGTAGCTGGTGCGGAGCGGCACCCCGCCGAAGAACTCGAACCCGGCGACGTGGGCGGCCTGGAAGGTCTCGGTGCACTCCCGGGGGTAGGCGGAGAGGAAGTAGGTGTCCGAATAGGGCAGCGTGATGACCCCGAGGGCTGCCTTGCAGCGAACACCGGCGATCTCGACCACTGCCTCGCCGAAGTCGAACTGGGCATGTCCGGGCGGGTGGCTGAGCGGGACGAACGCCTCCTTCGAGTAGCGCCGGGCCTTCCTGACCGCGGCCCGCACCTGGGACTCACAGCCCGCGTAGCCGTACTCGTCGCGGAGGCGCTCGAAGATCCGTTTGGCCGTGTGCCGCTGCTTCGGTGGCGCCTCCTGGTCAGCGGTCAGGATCTCGTCGATGACGCCCAGGTAGGGCCCGAGCACCGGCTGCTTCCGGGTCTCGGCCATCTGGTAGCCCCAGGCGGCTCGGGATGACTGAGGATCTTGGCCAGCGCCTGGTGGCCGATCCCGTAGTCGCGGTAGATGGAGCGCTTCGATGCGCCTTCCACCAGGACCTTCTTCCGGATCTCCGTCCATTGGTCCATGTCGGTGTGCACCCTTCTCCCGTTCTGCTCGTCCGCTCAGGCTCGAAGCCTGTGAGCGGGGTCGAACAGACCCAGGGATGGTCAGGTGCTGCCGTTTTCGATCAGCGCGAACTGCTGGTCAGGTGCTGCCGTTTTGGATCAGCGTTTACACCTGGAGTCGTGCAGGTCCTTGGCGTGCTGGACGTTGCCCTGAGGGCCGCTGTGGGGGCCTGGTGGGCATCGAGGGTCGAAGGGTTGGATGTCGGGAACTGACTCCGTGGCCATGGATTATCGGGTGCCCCCTACCGGCACTTACATGGGTGATCCGCCACCTGGACTGAGCGTCCGGGGAGCCTTCTTCGGACGAAAGTCCGACAAGGAGGTGTGCGGTGGTGTGGAGTCCGTCGTTTCAGAGCCGTGTACGTGCAGACGGTGTGCGCGAATACAGGGTCGGCCATGAGCTGGTCGACGAGTTCTTGGAGTTCGCCTCGGGTCGTGCTCGACCGAGCACCGTGCGGGCCTATGCCCATGACCTGAGCGTCTTCTTCGGGGTCATCCGCAAGGAGCCCAATGACGTGACCCCCAAGGACGTGCTGCGCTTCGTGACCGCCCAACGGCAGCCGAGAAAGGGTGCCGAGAACGTGGTTCGGATCTCCGATGGCGGCTCGGGGATGTCGGCCTCGACTATCAAGCGCCGCCTCGCAGCCGTGTCCAGTCTTTATGGCTACTTGGTCATCCGAGGTGACGCCGGCGTGTTGACCAATCCGGTGCCACGGGGACTGCCGACCCGACGCAACCGTCATCGTGGGCAAACCGGTGCACCGCTCGTGCGCGGGGTGAGGCGTCTGCCGCGCATCTTGAACCCCGACGAGGTCGAGGCGCTCATGGCGGCGCTGCGCACTGATCGGGACCGGGCCATGGCCCAAGCGATGTTGCTCGGTGGCCTGCGCCGAGGCGAGGTGCTCGGTCTGCGACTCGAGGACCTTCGTCTCGGCGAGTGGCGGGTCTTTATCGCGGACGGCAAGGGCGGACACCAACGTCTGGTGCCGATTTCGCCCACCTTCTTCGCCACGGTGGCCGACTACATGAACAAGGAGCGACCACCCGATGCCCCGACTGATCGGCTCTTCGTCTCGCTCAAGGGCCCGAGGCGGGGATAGGCGCTCTCGACCGAGGGGATCATCGAGATCTTCAGCGCAGCCCGTGAGCGAGCCGGACTCGTCCACGGCACCTGCCATGAGCTTCGGCACACCTGCTTCACCAGATTGCGTGAAGGAGGCATGGCCATCGAGGCCGTCCAGGCCCAGGCCGGTCACCGCTCTATCGCGTCGACCAGGATCTATCTCCACCTCAGCATCGACTGGCTGGCCGAGGAGTACGCCAAGGCAATGGAGGCCGTCGGGACGTCGACGGAGGCGGCCCGATGAGCGCCCTCCCGAAAGCAGCAGACGTCCCGTCTCCGCGGTGGAGCACAATCGAGTTCCCCTGGGCTGAGACCGCCGTCAGAGCGCCGGTGATGGTGGCCACCATGGCCTCCTACCTGGACCAACTGGGTGTCTCGGCTCGCCCGGCCACCGTCGGCGCTGCCGAGCAGATACTGCGTCACTTCGCGGGCCAGGTGACCCAGGCCGATCCGACATGCGTCTCCATGGCCGCCGTGGAGCGCCGCCACATCGAGGCCCACAAGCTCTGGTTGGTCGCTCGACCAGGCAAGGCCGGAAAGCCACTATCGGCGGTCACCATCCGCAATCGACTCGGCACGTTGCGCACCTTCTTCGAACGGCTGCGCGACTGGGATTACGACGATGCGCCAAGCCGGACGTTGATCTTCCCCGGCGACTTCCCTCAAGCGGACGAGCCGCTGCCGAAATTCCTCGACGACCCGACCATGGAGAAGTTCAAGGCCGCACTGGCGAGCGACCCCAACCCGCGTCGACGCCTCATGGTCGAGATCTTGACCCAGACGGGTATCCGGGCCGGCGAGCTCGCTGGGCTCGAGGACGACGCCGTGACCGTTCTCGGCGATTCCATCTCACTGCGCATTCCGGTGGGCAAGTTGCACAACGACCGCTACGTGCCGTTGATGCCGCCGTTGGTCGAGTTGATCGCCAGCTATCAAAAGTTGCGAGACCCGAGCCGATCAGGACGCCTGGTCGAGCGAGACGATGGCCAGCCCTTCGACCGGCGCACCATCCATCGCTATGTCGATCGAGTGGCCAAGCGAGCGGGCATCGGTCACGTCCATCCCCACCAGCTCCGCCACACCATGGCGACCCAGTTCATCAACCGGGGCATGAGTCTCGAGGTGATCGCCGCGCTGCTCGGTCACCGCTCGATGCGCATGACGCTGACCTATGCGCGGATCTCGAACCGCACGGTCGCCGAGGAGTACTTCCGGGTCACCAAAGCGATCGAGGCCAACTATGAGAAAGCCGAACCGCTCCCGGCCAGCCTCGAAGGAACCAACATGCGTCGCATCGCCGCCGAACACCGGCGCCTCCTGGGCAATGGTCACTGCGCCCGTCCGGTTGGACTCGACTGCAGCTTCGAGTCCATCTGCGAGCGTTGCCGCTTCTTCGAGACCGGACCTCAGTTCCTGACCATCCTCCGCCGTCAACGAGACGATGCCGTCGGCCACAGCCAGGACGACCGGGTGGAGCTACTCGATGGCTTCCTCAGGGAGATCGACGGGAGCGGGTGAGTGTGGTTCCATGGCCTCAGCCCAGGTCGAACGGATCACCCATGTAATCGCACTTCGAGGGCACCATTACCCACCTGTCAGCCACGTAGATTTAGGTGAGTCCCTCAATGATTTGGATCACCTCGTCCGGGCGGTAGCCCTGCGACCGGCAGAAGTCGACGAGGTCCCGGACTCGCTTCACAACGGCTCCCCGCTGGGCCGTACCGGCGACGGTGATCCCTCGTCCACGTTGGAAGTCGAGGAGGCCCTCGTCCCGAAGGGTTCGCAGTGCTCGAAGCACCGTATTCGAGTTCACGCCTACGACGGCGGCGAGGTCCCTTGCAGGAGGCAAGCGCTCACCCGGTCCCGCTTCCCCATCTGCGATCGCCCGTCGCAGTAACCCTGCAACCTGCTCGTGCAGCGGGACGGGACTTGAGGAGTCGATGTGGACATCCAGCATGGTGATAGATACACTAGCATCATGAACAATCGAGGGTCGACGGTGTTGACGGATCCTCGACCAATGTCCGACAGCCCGGTGCCGGACGCCCAAGCGATCATCGACGAGGCCCGTCGACACCAGCGACGACGACAGCGTCGGGTGGCCGTGCTCATCACCATCCTGATCGTCGTGCTCGGCGCCGTGGCACTGTTCAAGCCCAGCGTCGTCTTCAACCCCGGCGCGCCCTCTCGCACCGGCCAAGGCACTCCCACGAACACGCCGTTGGTCAATAGTCCCACGCCGCTCACCCTCGACCTGTTCCGGTCGGCACCGACTCCGACGGACGTGTCGGTTGACCTTGCGACGGGCGCCGTCCGGACGTCCACCCACCTCGGGTTGTATGCCGCCATGCCGAGGCAGGGCTACGTCCTCGGGTACAACGTCAGCCCCAACGGCACCTACGGCGCCTTTTCGTATGACCTCCGGCACACGTTGTCCACCTGGACGGGGCGGTACGGAACGAATCCCGTCCCCGCCAATGATCCCCGCTTCGTCTGGGTCTCTTCGTGGTCGGGTACCGCCACCGAGGTCAACCAGAACGAACAGCCAGTTGCTCCAACGGTGGCCATTCCGGCACTCACCCTCGTCGTTGGACAGGCCGGACCCAACCTGGTGCTCACGGGGTCCCCACCGCTACATCTGCTGGAACTGTGGAGTCCGACGCAACAACGGATCCTGGCGACGCTCGGAAGTGGGGAATCGTTACTGCCTGACGTGAGTGCGGGCACCATCGTGTGGTCCGAACGGAACGTGGTGAACATCGACCGGGCCGACGGCTCGCCTGGGCCGGTGCTACTCGTGCCTTCCGGGGACGTTGCGAGGTTCCTCGCCATCTCCCCCGACGGGTCCAAAGTCGCCATCGTCTTTCAACCGGCGCCTGGTACGCCTAGAGCCGGGAAGGGCGGACACGTGGTCATCGAAGACATTGCCAGCGGTGTGAGCACGTCGGTCACGGGAAGTACCGGTGCGCTGGACCTCTTCGCGTGGTCGCCGGATAGCAGTCGGGTGTTCTTCCCGCAGCTGAATCGGGCCGACACCTTGGTGAGTGTTGCCACGTACCGAATCGGGAGTCGGCAGGCCATACCCTTGCCGATTCCCGGCCTTCACCTTCCTCGCAATCTCCATGGTGCATGGGCCTCGATCCTTGTTGGCAGCCCCGCAACCGAAGGCTGACGGCGCTTGGCAAGCTGGCCCACCGACGGTCAGCAACGGCGAGAGCTTCGGTGTCGGCTGGGATGACAGTGCGACGCCGAATCCAGTGCCCCTGACCACCGGGTGCGGGGCGGTTATCGAGTGCCACCGACCGGCACGAGTGGGGCACCTCCGTAGTCAGTTCGACTGCCTGAGAAGTTGCAGGATGGGGCCGACGGCTTCGATGGCATCGTCCCGGATGACGTAGCGGTTGATCCCCCAGCGTTTCTCCGACGCAAGCACCTGGGCTGCAATCTGGTCCGGGGTACCGATCCACATGAACGGGGCTGCGAGGAGATCCTCGGTGGAAGCGCCAGGAACGAGCTGAGCTATCCCGCTTGCCACTCGCTCGGAGTCGTCTGTGATCTCGACGTGCTGGACCAAGGCCTCGATGTCAGGGCGACGACCCAGCCGTTTCGCCTCCGAGTCGACCAAACCGAACGTGCTGTCGAGCGCTGAAGCACTCCACTCGGCCTCATGGGTATGACCGTCGGACAGCGTCCTTCCAAGCCCGGTGATCCCGACAATGTCGGCGCATTCAACGGCAAAGGCGAGAACTCGACGGCCGTTGCCCCCGACGAGCAGGGGAATCGAGTCCTGAACCTGGTGAGGTTCGCTGAGCGTGGCCTCGTGAAGTTGAAAGTGAGTTCCCCGGGTAGTGACGGGTTCTCCGGTCAGCAGGAGACGCACCGCACTGACAAGTTCGACAAGCCGGTCGACTCTCTCACCCGCCCGGGGGTACTCCAAGCCGAGCATGGTCCACTCGGCTGGCGTGTGCCCGGCCCCCACCCCGAAGACTGTGCGTCCACCGGAGAGTGCGTCGAGCGTGGCCAGCTCGGCCGCAAGGGACAGTGGTTCCCTGAGGCCTGCATTGAGTACGCAGGTGCCGAGGCGCACCGTGTCGGTGACTACCGCCGCAGCCGCAAGAGCAGCGAACGGGGTGGCCGACGAACCGAGATGATCCGCAACATAGAGGCAGTCGAAGCCCGAGTGATCGGTGGCCTTGGCCAGCTCAACCCACTGGGTTTGATTGACGAAGCGGCCTTGGACGGAGACGTGAACCATTGGTGACATCCCATCACAACGATCCAGGGCAACGGGTATCCCTGACCACCGGGAGGGAGGGACGGCGGGCGCTCAGAAGTTGAGAAAACCGGTCCTGTTCAAGGCTTCGGCCCCCGCCTGCCCATAATCGGGATCTGAGGATCCAGATTCGGCATCGTCGGCTCGACGCAGGTCATCGCCGTTCGAACCGCCCTCCTGGGCAAAACGGGTGTAAGGCCCCGAATATTGGCTGTCGGGAGGCGGATCCTGTGACTCGACCTTTCCGTCCCGAACCAAAGCAGTGGGGGTCCCGTCCGAGATCCAACGGGCTTCGTGATTGCCGAACGGATCCACAAACCAGCCTTCTGCGCTCATTGCACTTCCTCGGTCCGCAATAGTCGGAGCCTACTGTCCAAACTCGGAATTCTCTGGGGACTGTCTCAAAACACCGGGTCAGTGATACATCGACGGTCACAGGTGGAAAAGGTAAGTCAGTCGATGTCGCCCGGCACCGTGAGTTCCTGAGCAACGGAGTAGCCGCCGGGCCGAGGATGTGCCTCCGCCCACTCGGCTGCGACATCCATTGAGGGAAAGGGTCCAACGATGGCCTCGGGTGCCGAGTTTGCCGGACCTCTGAGGACGACCGCACTCACGGGAAGAATGCTAGTCAAGAGGCGACGATCGCGGAGCCGCAGAGCCTGCCCCAGATCACCGGGATGGTGGCGTTGCATGATGTCCAAGTTCTATCGACGTCGCGCAATCACTGCCTCGGATGGCACTCCCCAACTCACCACCACTTCGCAGTGCTCGATGTGCCACTCCGGCTGCTTGATGAGATCGCGCAACTCGATCGGTTTGCAGCCGCCGACCAGGGCGGGCCAACGAGTGGCAATCGCACTCCAACCAGAAGCGATGATCCGACTCGCCGGGGTCGTGCCATGGGTCAGTGACACCAGGGTGAGCAATCCACCTGGGGCAAGCAGACGGACCGCCTCAGCCAGCAGGGCGGTCGCGTCGTGCGACGTCAGGAGATCGAAGACGTAGGTGGCGAGGAAACGGTCGAAGGCTCCGTCGGCACCGGGCAGCTCCACGGCGGGAGGTTCGAGGACCTGGACCTTCGCTCGACCAGACCACGGAGCGAGGTTGGTCGTGGCGAGTTCGACCATGACTGGACTTACGTCAACCCCAAGGTACGTAGCCGAGGAGGGCAGCGTAGAAGTCAGCAGGTTGGCTGCCAGGCGACCGGTTCCACAACCAAGCTCGAATGTGGACCTGCTCCGATCGAACCCCCCGCATTCGAGAAGCCGACGGACGGCAGGATCCTCGTAGAAGCGCTGGGTGTCCTGGAGCCCACCGAAGCGATCGTAGAAGCGCCGTGAGCCTGCAGCATCCAACGGCATGACGACACTCTACGGCCGACGCAGCCCCTGCCCCTAGAGGGCCGGTGGCGTCGAACCCTTTGATTGGTCGTGATGACGTTTGCTTCGACCGGACTGGAACCAGCCGCGGTTAGAGTTTGCAGGGGTCCCTACCAGGTTGAGGAGCGACAATGGATGTTGCGAGGGCGAAGGAGCTACTCCGGGCAGATCGCCAGAGGACGAACGAGCTGTTGGTGGACATGGCGGGAAGAGATCAGGCTGACCACGAAGCGGCCAACCAGCCGGGCGACATGTTCGATTCGGCTCCGTATTTGGTACACCCCCTCCGGCGAATGAGGCGGTGGCGATCAGCACGTTCACCATCAAGAACGGGGAGAGCTCGGGCAACCCGACCCTTGATCAAGCTGCTAGTGCCTGGATCAAGGCCTTGGATCGACACGACACGGCCGCTGCCGCTACTGCTGAGCACCAAGTCGTGACCACCTGCAAGCAATTGAAGATCCCGCTCGGTACGTACCACGTGCCTTGATGGCCGTTGGGCTATTGGAACCGGCGATTGACCAATCGAGATCGGGTGGCACCACGATCCGGCAATCGACGCAAGGTGCCCCCTACCACCTCGGAGGGCAGAGCGGCCCGAATATCTGCTCCCCGGTACTCGGGCTAGGCGAGTGCTCCATGGAGCCACTCAAGAACTGCGTCCAGAGCCTCAGGGTCCAGGTGAGTTCCGTCCTGGTTGTAGCAGTCCCCAGGGGCCGCAGCCTGCTCAGTCGGGGTGCGGGTGTCTTCCTTGAAAACGTGGTTGGCGTTCGCCGGGAAGACGAAGGTGACGTTGTTCTTCCCAGCCGCCGCCCGCTCAAGCGGGATGCCGTCGGCGGTGGCGTCGACCTGTAGATCCTTTCGGCCGATGAGGATGAGCGTGGGGATGTTCACATTCGGCAGCTCGTCGGTGGCACTTTCGACCCAAAGTTCGCGTGCGAGCGGTAGATTGGCTGGCGCCTCGAAGCTCGCGAGCACCATCTTCACGCTGTCGGGCAGCCGCGGGTCGAGATCCATGGGCTCTCCTCTTCCATAGCGGGCGGCAGCCGCTTCCACCTCCGGCATCAATTCACTACCGCCAGGTACCTGCGCTGCTTGTTGCGCAAGCTGGGTTAAGAGCACCTCGCCGACGGGCCGCCCCGGCGGGGCGGCGAGCACGATGCCGGCGAACGGCACTTCCTGTTGGCTGGTGACGTAGTGCAGAACGTGGAGCGTGCCCTCGCTGTTGCCGAGGCCCGCGAGGCGCGTGCTGTCTATGGCATCGTGCCCGGTGAGGACGCTGACGGCGGCGGCGAGCTCCTCGAGGTGCGACCGCATGCTCAGTTTGCCGAACAGGGCTCGGGCGCTCTCGGTGGCGTCAGGACCGGAGGCCCGCTTGTCGTAACGCAGCGCAGCGAGGCCAGCCTCCGCGAACGCCTCAGCGAAGAGTCGGCCGCTGCCATTGGTACCGGGGAGCAGCGGAGAACACCAATCGCGGTCGGTGGGCCCGCTGCCAGCAACGAGGACCACGGCCGGGAACGGACCGTCGCCGTCGGGCAGGGTGAGCGTGCCACGCATGGTGATGCCATCCAGTGGCCAGGTGACTTCGACGGAACTCGCCATGGGACGAACTGTAGGTGCCAGCAACGTCTGCACCTACCACTTGAAGCTGCTGGCCTGCCCCATAGCACCAATGATGTTGTTGAGCATCCGTGAGGGTCCACCGCCAGCTGGTTGGTCCTTTGTAATTTCGGACGCACCGGGGTCATCGGCCTGACTTCTGATCAGCAGGTGCGGTTCCGCATCTGTGCCCCGTCGGTCGGCACTCCGGATCAACTGAGTCGAGGCGCGGCGCGCCCCGTTCCAGAGGGGGTGATGGGTCGTTCTGTTACGAGCAGATCGACCCGCACCGTCACTCCTTTCCGGGACGGCCGAGCCACCCCTCAACCCGCTAAAGGAAAGGAAGGGATGGCCAATGACCATCGTAGAAGCTGCACGTGGCATCACTGGTGGCATCGACACCCACGGCGAGGTCCACGTGGCTGCAGCCCTGGACGAACTGGGCGGACTGCTCGGCACCGAGTCCTTCGACGCCACCCCCGAGGGCTATGCGGCACTGCTGTCGTGGCTCGCCGGGTTCGGGCGTGTCGGGACGGTCGGCGTGGAAGGGACTGGCTCCTATGGAGCCGGTCTCGCCCGCTTCCTCGCCCGGGCCGGAGTCGAGGTGGTCGAAGTCGACCGCCACAATCGCCAGGCCCGACGACGCCAGGGCAAGTCCGATCCGATCGACGCCGTCGAGGCGGCCCGGGCTGCACTGTCGGGCAGAGCGCACGGCAAGGCCAAGTCGAGGGACGGATCGGTTGAGGCCATCCGCGTCCTGGTGGTGGCTAAGCGGTCGGCCCGCCAGGCCCGGGTCAAGGCCCTCACCCAGATGCGCCAGTTGACCTTCACCGCCCCTGACCAGCTGCAATGCAAGATCAAGGGCCTGGCCACCCCGCAGTTCATCGCCGCAGCCAAGGGACTGCGGCCAACTCGTTCGTCGGACCCGGTGACGGCGGCCACTAAGGCGGCACTGTCGTCGCTGGCCCATCGGATCGGCGAGCTCGATCAGGAAGTGACCCAACTCGGCGCCAGGATCACCTCGTTGCTTCAAGCTCACGCTCCTGAGTTGCTCGCCGTCTACGGCGTCGGCATCGACACCGCAGCCACCTTGTTGGTGACCGCCGGCGACAACCCCGAACGGCTCCGCTCGGAGGCGGCCTGGGCCCACCTGTGTGGGGTGTCTCCACTGCAGGCATCCTCGGGCAAGGTGGCCCGCCATCGGCTCAACCGAGGGGGTGACCGCCAGGCCAACCGAGCACTCTGGATCATCGTCATCTCGAGGTTGGCATCAGACCCCGAGACTCAGGCCTACATGGAGCGGAGGGTGAAGGACGGTCGCTCCAAGCGCGAGGTCATCCGCATGCTGAAGCGCTACGTCGCCCGCGAGGTCTACCGCAAGCTGCCCCGCGGCTGAATCCTCGGACTATGGGCTTGGCCCACATACCACCTGCCGTCCCTCGGGACTGGCCTTCTCCCGATTTGCCGGCCCATGGTCCGGGCCCTACCAAGTTCTCGAAGACGCGTGACCTGATAAGAGCTTGCCCTCGATGTCGAGTGGCCCATCATTGGTCTGTCCGCTGTCTTCACATCCGAAATCCCTCCGATGGGGCTTGACAACATCCATAGGAGCTTCGGGTATGCGTCACACTGCGGCGCTTCCTAGCGTGTGGAAAAACATGGCTGGGTAGAGTACCCACCATGATTGGGTCGGACAATCAGTGACTTCGTCGGCGTATGTGTACCTCGGCTCCGGCTTTCTGGCTGCCGCAGCGTTCTGGTTGATCATGAAGCTGATCATGCCGAGTACCAAGGACCTGTCGGTCGGCGGCAACATATGGAAACAGGGCGAGGCATACAAGCAAAGCGAGCGGGACAACAACGATCAGATGCAGCGATTCCTTGACGGTTGGGCCAGGGGCTGGCCCGCCGCAGCGGCCTTCGTAGTGATCGGAACGGCCCTGATCGCCTTTGGAGTCGCTACAGGCTAGGAGTGTGCCCCCTACCGCTGGGAGGGTGCGGCGCCACCCCGGATCGACCCAAGAGCGGGACACCTGCATGGCCCCTGTCTGATTGACTCTCGACATGGCCAAGGAGCGGCGGTCCCCCGACCCCGAGCAGCTAAGGCAGTTCAAGCAACTTCTGGTGCTCAGCGGGGTGGCGCTGGTGGTCACCTGGTCCCTGGTTTGGGCGGCGTACTCGCACGGTGCAGTAAAGGCCGTTGGACTCGCTCTCGGCACGCCGGTCCTGATCGTGTTGGTCGTTGTCGCCCTGCGTATGAAGCGAGAGTCCTAGTTTTCACCCCCACTGTCCCCGATCGCCGGATATGCAGGGCCGGAGAGTACTGAGCTCCTCTGCCGTTCTATCTCCGCTTGACCAAGCAGTCTGAGCATGGCTTGGCGCTCCTCGAATGACTGTTGGTCAGTCGCCGACTTGCGATGGCATCATGTCCATATGGACGATCTCGTGTCCCAGTGTGTGGAGGCGATGGCGGATTCAGACTCGGCCGGAAGTATTCAAGACGTACTGAGGCGCGCCGTGTCGACTAGTCGGCTGGCCGAGTCGCTCCCATCGCTGGAGCCTGGTCTCAACGTCCTGTTCAGGGATTCGAACCTGACCATCCTCAACATCGTCTGGCCCCCGAATTTCGCACTATTCCCCCACGACCACCGCATGTGGGCTGCACTCTGCATCTACGGCGGACGCGAGGACAACACCTTCTTCCGCCGCCAGGACGACGGTTTAGTGCGCTCGGGGGGAAAGGACTTGGTCGAGGGTGATGTCCAGATGCTTGGGGCTGACGTGATTCATTCGGTGCGCAACCCAGGGCAGTCGCATACTGGAGCGATACACGTCTATGGAGGCGACTTCTTCGCCGTGGAGCGCAGCCAGTGGGACGCGGAAACGCTCAATGAGCAGCCCTACGACATCAACTCAGTCAATCGGGCCTTCGAGTCCGCCGAGCAAGCATTCAGAAGCGACCAGTCCTAACGACGCAGGCCGGTTCCGGATCCCCGTTCGTGGTGGTCTGTTTTCCGGCACCTCCGACCAACTCGCCTCTAGGAATGTCCCCTACCGCCGGGTCGGGGTGCGATCTCGGGAGTGAGACCTGCAGACGCCACCAGCGACAATCGCGATGCTGATCGTGGCATTGTGGATTTCGTGACCTACGACCAATTCATCTCCGACGCAGTCAAGGTCGTCGAGGCCGTGGGCGCTGCCATCATGATCCTGGGGGGTCTGTGGGCTCTTGCGGTCTACGGCTACTCAGTGGTTTGGCCAGTCGGTCGAGGCGATGCGTATCCGAGGCTCCGTCAGCGCCTGGGTCAAGCAATTCTCCTCGGGCTCGAGGTCCTTATCGTGGGGGACATCGTTCGCACGATCATCGTTGAGCCAACCGTGGAGAGCGTGGCCGTCCTCGGGATGATCGTAGTGATTCGGATCGTGCTCAGTTTCTCGCTGGAGGTCGAGATTGACGGGTTGTGGCCTTGGAATCGGTGGCGACTAGGACCTACCGGAATCGCGACTCCAACGGAAGACGCCCCCCCGTCTGAGCCTGCGGAAGGGAACGGTGACTGACGCAGAAGTTCATCGCGACGACACCCGTGCCATGAGAGGACCTCGAACGGGTCGCAATGGTGCCGACTGCGAGCCGTTCCAGGTGTCCCTGAACGCCGGGTCGGCGGCGCTTGTCGACCGGGGTCTGCTTGCCGGTGGCCAACAGTCCATGAACGGCAATACATCGGGGACAGGCATGCCGAGGCACCGTTTGGCATGCCTGACTTGGTTACGCCCTGCAAGGAAGGGTGGCCTGATCGGACGACGGGTTCACTTGCCGTAGGGTCGCACTGTGCAGTACCTGGCACTCTTTGCCATCGTTTTCGGGGTCAATCTCCTGCCGGCATTCGGGCCGCCGACTTGGGCCGTGCTCGTATTCGCTCGGCTCCACTGGCATCTGAACCCCATTGCGCTCGTGTTGCTTGGTGCTGTGGCCGCCGTGAGCGGCCGGTACCTTCTTGCACTCGGTGCTCGCCACTTCAGGGGTCGAATGCCGGCGCGGATGAGAGACAATCTGGAAGCCGCTCGGACGTTGCTCGAGCGCAAACGAGCAGGGGCAATCGCACTCTTCGGGGTCTTCGTAGTCTCGCCCCTGCCGTCGGCCCAACTCTTCATCGCTGCGGGACTGCTGGACCTGCCGCTCGGACTTCTGACACTGGCCTTCTTCCTCGGTCGCTTGGTCAGCTATTCGATCTACGTCGGCGTGGCCACCTTGGCCGACAAACAGCTTGGAGATGTCGTGGGGCAAGTCTTCGGATCGCCATGGTCGATCGCGCTGCAGATCGGCCTGCTGGTGGCCGTCTGCTTCCTGCCCTTCGTCAACTGGAGGCGCTTCCTTGACCAGTCCGCGAGGCCCTGAGCGTTCCCTCGGTCATCGAGGCGCGGCCACTGACCGTTCCTGACGTGGCTCGTCAGCGAGGGAGAGGTAGTTCTCGTCCTCCTGGGCGGTGTGGAGCTTGAGGATGGCGTGGAGTCCGTAGAGCAGGCTGCGCACCTCGGTGACGTCGATGTCGTCCATCCCAGCCGGATCGATGTCGGCCAGGAGTTGGCCCAAGCGACGGATCTGATGGGTGATCTCGATGTGGGCCCGGCTCATGGTGGCCATGGGATCGCTGCCACCGAAATAGCGACCGAGAGCCGGGTAGAGCACCTGCTCCTCGGCGTCTTCGTGAGGTTGGACCTCATCGACCAGCATGCGGTGGACGGCTTTGACCTGGACCAGGGCCGCAAGCGGATCCAGGCCGTCGAGCGCGTCGGCCACCTCGTGCAGCCTGTCGATGTCGCTTCGGATGGCCAGGTGCTCCTCCTGGAAGCGCCGAGTGAGCAGCGAGTCCTCAGTGCCCAACCGGGCCTCGGCCGGTCCGGAACGGAGTGCCCGCAGGGCGTTGAGGATCACGGCGACATCGATCACCTCCTGGAGGATCGCCCCCCACACCGCGGGCAGGAGCCCGGCTGCAGCGAAGCCCATGGCAGTCAACGACAGCCCCATCCCGACGACCATCGATTCGACAGCGATCCGCCGGGTGCGCCGGGCGATGGCCGCCGCCTCGCCCAACCGGTCCAGGCGATCGACGGTCAGCACGACGTCAGCCGCTTCCGATGCCGCGGTCGCTCCCCGAGCCCCGAGGGCCACGCCCACATCGGCAAGTGCCAGTGCGGGTGCGTCGTTGATGCCGTCCCCGACCATCATGGTCGGGGCCTTCCGGGTCTCGAGCTTCACCACATCGAGTTTCTCGGCCGGGGATCGCTCAGCCAATACCTCGTCGACGCCGATCACCGCTCCGACGGACTCTGCCACCTCCGACCGGTCTCCGGTGACCATGACAATCCGGTTCACGCCGTTCTTGCGCAGCAAGCGCAGCGTACGGGCAGCGTCCGGCCTCAGTGGGTCGTCGAAGACCAGCACACCGGCAGGGATGTCGTCGACACCGACGAAGACGGTGAGGGCGCCGTCCAGGTCAGCCTTGCGACGCGCCGACCGTGCCCATGCCGGGGAGCCGGCGATCCCGCACCACGAGGCCTTCCCCACTGCCACACGCCGGCCGGCGACGCTTCCACGGATCCCCTGACCAGCGATCTCCTCCACGTCGGCGGGCAGATCGAGCACGCACCCCCGGTCGAGGGCGGCGCGGACGACGGCACTGGCGAGGACGTGGGGCGATACCTGGTCGAGCGACGCGCCGAGCCCGAGGATCCGATCCGAGGGGACGGGTCCGGCGCAGACCACCTCGGCGAGTGCCGGATGTCCGGCGGTCATGGTGCCCGTCTTGTCGATCAGCAGTGTCGTGCAGGTGGCCAGGCGCTCGAGGACAGCGCCCCCCTTGACGACCACCCCACGCTTGGCGGCACGGGACAGCCCGGCAACCATGGCCACCGGGGCAGCCAGGATGAGCGGGCAGGGTGTGGCCACGACCAGCACGGCTACCGCCCGTTCCGCGCCGCCGACCGCCCAGGCGAGTGCCGCCGTCGCCAGCGTCACACCGAGGAAGCCCAGCGCGTACCGGTCGGCGAGTCGGACCACGGGGGCCTGGGAGCGTTCGGCATCCGCTACCAGTCGGATGATTCCGGCGTAGGTGCTGTCCGCGGCACTGGTGGTAGCCCGGAGGTCGATCGGCGCGCCGGCGTTGATCACCCCGCTCCGGATCCGGTCCCCGACGACCCGCTCGACCGGTAGTGATTCGCCGGTCAGGGCGGACTCGTCGAGGACTGTGGTGGCCGACACCAACGATCCGTCGACCGGCACTACTTCGCCGGAGGCGACGAGGAGGAGGTCGCCGGGGGACACTCGCTCGAGGTCGACGACGACCAGGCCCCCGTCCTCGTAGCGGTGGGCGTTCTTGGGCGCCCGCTCGAGGAGGGACCGGAGCTCGCGCCGCGCCTGGCCGGCCGCCCATCCCTCGAGTGCCCGCCCGCTGGCCAGCATCACGCTTATGACCGCGCCGGCTAAGTACTCGCCGACGGCCACCGCACCGACCAGCGCAAGTAGGGCGATGATGTCCACACCGAGCCGGCCGGCGACCAGACTCTCGATCGTCGAGTACAGGGACAGCGCGATCCCGCACCCGGCGACCACGATCCAGGTCAGGTTCCCGGCCGCCCCCAGGCCGGCCCAATGGAGGAGCCCGCCGACTACGAGCCCGGCGGAAGTGAGCGCGAGAGGCACGGCGCTACCCAGCGGAGACGCGAGCCACTCCGCTCCCCTGAAGGTCCGTTGCTCCATGTGACCCATAGTGGTGGCTCGGCTGCCTGGGGCGTAGGGCCGAAAGTCAAGGTCATTCCGGTGGGCTGCGGTTCCCGCCCGGCGCGGGCGACAACGCCCGTTGGTCAGTACCTGGCGCCGCAGGTGCTGGTCAGCCTCGCCGCGACCACCTTGCCGGAATCGGCGATCGTGACGTTCGCCTCTGCTGTTGGCTGCCCTTGGTGGCAAGGATGGCTGACATGGGGAAACAAGAGGGCGAATGACCGGAGGTCAGCATGGGCGCGTTGCCGACAGCACGGATGCGCCGGTCCTGTGCGGCCGCAGTCTGCCTGACGCTGGTCGTCGTCGTGGCCGCATGCAGTTCAACGCGGTCTACGACAACCACCTCGCCCCAGCGGTCGACGACATCAACCACGCAGGCCCCTCCGACGACCATTCCGGCCGATGCCGGCACCTGGCGGCTGACCTCGGCAGCACCGGTCTCGGCCGACGTGCCCTGGGGCTGGACGGGGTCCGATCTGCTGGTCGTCGGTGGCGGGTGCTGCGACGACGTGGGCACGGTCGACCTGGCGACCTACACTCCGGCCTCCGACACCTGGGGCCGCCTGCCGGCACCTCCCCTCACACCCCGGGGCACAGCCGCAGGGGCGTGGACCGGTACCGAGATGATTGTGGCCGGAGGTCTGGCCAGCCCTGACGGCACCGCGCACAACGCCTCGCCAGTTACTGACGGGGCTGCGTGGAATCCGACAACCGGGACGTGGCGTCCCATCGCCCCGTTGCCAGTGCCGTTGGTGGGCCGGACACATGATTCCTTCTGGACAGGGACCGAGCTGCTGGTCTGGTCGTCAGTGCCCACCGAGGGTTCGACACCAGGGGTCGAGCAGTTCCTAGCCTACAACCCGGCGTCCGACAGCTGGCGCATCCTGCCGACCTCCGGGCTGAGTACCCGACAGGGTGCCGTGGTCGTCTGGGCCGGGACGCAGCTGTTCGTCTGGGGCGGGCTCGGCGCCTCCCTGGTGCCCCTTGCCGACGGCGCCCGATTCGACCCGGCAGCCAGCACGTGGGTGCGAATCCCACGGGCACCGGTGCCGGCCCGGGGATATGCCGCGGCGGCGTGGACCGGCTCCCAGGTCCTCATCTGGGGTGGGCAGACCGGGCCCGGGACCCAAGTGGGCCAGGGCGTCTCTTATACCCCGTCGACCAACTCGTGGCACGCCCTCCCGCTGTCGCCCCTGCGGGCCAGGCAGCAGCCCACCGGCGTGTGGAACGGCCGTTTCTTCTATGTGATCGGCGGAGCTGCCGGAAGCCGAGGGAGCGACACGTGGCCCGTGCCAGGTCCGGGAGCCGCCGCATATGACCCCATCACCCGCGTGTGGACGGTGCTCCCGGTGGCTCCCGTGGATCCCAGCGCGCCCCCCGGGGGCAACGGACCGACGGACAACGGGCCGGCAACGCAACGGGCGGACGCCATCGGGGTGTGGACCGGCACCAGCGTGCTCGTCGTCGGGGGCTACAACTGCTGCACCCAGGGACACCTGGCCGGCGGGATCGTCTGGACACCTCGGAACGGCCAGAGCTGAGCCGGGACGTCCGGATCGAGGAGCACGCTCCCCGGTGTAGGGAAGTTGTCGCACCACCCGCACCATGCCCCACGACGTGGAGCATGCACCCGATGACCTTGGTCGGACCTACGCCAACTGACGGGACACTGCGGGCAGCATGATCCCTGCCGGCCACGAGTGTCTGCGATCAGGTCGTTCGGCCCTGCCAAAGGTCAGTGACTCGGAGGACGATTGGACCGTGAATCGTCGTGTCGCGATCGCTGGAATCTTGGTTGTGCTCTCAGTGTCGATCATCGCGTGCGGCAGTAACGCGTCATCCCCACCAACCTCATCTCCCTCGACGTCCATCAACACAACTTCCACCACCGCGCCAGCGAGCACGACCGCTCCCGAAGATTCCACGTGGACAGCAGTGTGGCCGACGGCGGCAAGCACCACCCGCTATCGGACGCCCGAGTCAGCGGCACAAGGCTTCGCGACCGACTATCTCCACATGACCAACCCGGTGATCAACGGGTTCCAGCAGGGAGATGCCCGCTCGGGGGAGGTACCGGTCCAGCCCAACTCCACCGGACCGGTGACGACGGTGTTGGTCAGGCAGATGGGCTCCGACAACTCATGGTGGGTCCTTGGAACAGGAGCGGCCGCCATCAGTCTGGCCGAACCGGATTGGAACGCCTCCATCACGTCTCCGGTCGCCTTGAAGGGGACCGCCATGGCGTACGAGGGCACCGTACAGACGCAGGTGCGCGAGGACGACAACAGCAAGCCCCTCGGTGAGGGCTATGTCACCGGCAGGGGCGACGCAATGGGTCCGTTCAGCGGCTCACTCGCGTTCGCAAAGGCCACCTCGAAGTACGGGGCGGTCGTGCTCTTCACGATCTCTGCAAAGGATGGATCAGTGGTGGAGGCATCAGTCATCCGGGTCCGGTTCGGCTGACCAGATTTGGGTTGCACGATCCGCGAGCATCACATCGCTGGTTCGAGCAGAGGCATCTTGCGTCTTCAGTTGGTGCATTGGTCCCAGGGGGTATCCCTGATCACCGGCTGTGGGCGGGCCACTTGCCACGGAGTGTCAGGACACGGTGGGGAGCGCATACCGGGTGGGTGAGGCCTGACGACTGGCGGTAGGCCCTCGCACGCCACCGTAGATGGGCTGTTCGCCCAGAAGGTCATCCGACTGGCGCAACCTATACCCTGGGGGCTGTGTCGCTGCCTGTCATTACCTACCGGCATGGCTTCAGCTTCGACCTGGCACCGGACCGGCTATGGGATCGGATCGAGGAGTTCGACCAGTTTGAGCGCTGGTGGCCCTGGCTCACCGGTTTCTGGATTGAGGGCAGCGGCCTGTCGGCCGGCTCCATCCTCCACGGTACAGTCACCCCTCCGCTCCCGTACCGCATGCAGCTCCGGGTTGAACTCGTCGAATGCGAGCGCCCGAACGCCATCGACGCGACGATCAGCGGGGATCTCATCGGAGACGCCCGACTCCGGCTTCGTCCTGAAGTTGGAGGTACCTGGGCTGAGGTGGCTTGGACGGTCGAGATGCGCCAGCCGGCCATGCGGCTCGCCAGCCGAATCGGTCATCCGGTCCTGCAATGGGGACATGACCGCGTGGTCGAGATCACCGTCGCCGGATTCCGCCGACGGGTCAAAGGCTCCTAGACGAGATGCCCGCCGTTACCTGCCCCTGACCGCGGAACTGGGGCCTCGATTAGCGCGGCGGACTGGTCCTGTCAGGTAGTTTCTATTCCCAGAGAGCGGCCAGCCAAAGACGTGGCATTCGCTCCTTGCCCGAGGTGCAGACAAGACATGCCTGAGTTCCCTGCGATTACTCACGTGGCGCTAACGGTTACGAGCCTCGAACGGAGTGTTCCTTGGTACAAGGCCCTGTTCGGCTCGGACCCGATTCTTGACGAGGACACAGGTCCGTTCCAGCGTGTCGCTTGGCTTACGAGCGGCACACTCGTCGGTCTAACTCAGTTCCCTGATTTGAACAGCACTCAGCCGTTCAACGAGCGCCGGCCGGGTCTCGATCATCTGGCTTTCGGCTGTGCCAACCGCGATGAGTTAAAAGCGTGGGAAATCCGCCTGAACGAGCTCGGCATCCCCAACGGTGGCATCGTGGACGCACCTTCCTACTCGGCATTGTCATTTCGAGACCCCGACAACATCGCACTCGAGTTCTTCGCGCCTCGGGGCTAGGACGGGCGGAGTATCCGACTGCTATCCGACGCTGCACGGCCATCCCCTACCACCGGTTTGCTGCGTGCCGCGTACTGCCCGACGCCGAGGGTGCTTGCGGATCGCGAGCGCACGCGTACGTGCCGATATGCGTTCCGGCCACGATGGCGGCACCCGTCGTTCTGGCGCTGCGTTCTGTAACGGTTCGACAACGCGGTACGCCGACTCGGGTGCGGTCGGCGGCGTCGGTAACAACACATCGAGGACACCTCCGAAGGCTGGGCCGTCGAATGTTCGAGGCACTCGAAGGGCCATGAATGACGGCCCGTAGGAGGATCGTCAAACGACGTGGAGTAGCTCGATCCAACGATTGACTATCCCTGACCGCCAGGGCTGCGGTTCCTGGCACGACATGATGGCGGGTGTTCCGAGAGCAACGCCAGGCTCGAAGAGATCGGGACGACCGACGTCGGTCAACGGCACCCACTCAGTGTTCGAGTGTCTCCTTCATCCGGGTGAGGGTCTGCTGCATGCCTTTGACCATTGCGTTGGACCGTCGGGCCACGGTGTCGTAGACGAACTTCTGCCAGCCTTCGTGCGGCTTGTGGCTGAAAGATTCGGTCACCGACGTGGCGCCGTCGTGATCCCTGAACTCGTACCGCCAACTGGTGTAGCCCTCGGCGACGAACCCGAAGACCTCGTTGGGCACGTAGTCGGTGATCTCGGAAGTGGTGGTCCACCTCTTGAGGGTGATGGGGCCGATCTTGACGATGTTGTCGCCCTCGAACTTCGCACCGACTGCAGGTCCGGTGGCTGGGGGGACCCAGCGTCCGCCCGTGCACTCCGGACTCCACTCGCCCATGCGGGTGACGTCCGCCACGGCATCGAACACCTCCGATGCCGGGCGGTTGATGATGGTGCTCGCGGATCCCTCGACCATGGCCATGTTCTAGCCGATCACCTGCGAGTGACTGACCGCTGGGAGAGTGGCGCTGTTCGAGCTTTCGGCTGAGTCGCCGTCAGAGGTGTTTCACGATGGCCACGACCAGGTAGGTCATGGGGATCAGCATCACAATGCCGATGAGAATCCACAGCCCAGCTCGTCCACCACGCCGACGTACCAGGCCCTGAAAGAACAGTCCTTCTCGTTGAACCGATCCGGCAGGACTGAACGGATCAGCCTCGAACCCTGATCCAGAGTCAGGCCACATGACCGGGGGTTCAGCTCGGACTCGATCACGCGAATGCTCATGCTGGTTTTGCGAGCGACCTTTTGTCTTCCTTCTTCTGCTGCTGCTGGAGCCCACGGAGGTAAGCATTGCAGCGTTCATCTGTGCCGGAGAGGCAATATGTGGCAGAAGCCCCCTACCGTCGGATCAGGAGGCCATTACCAGTGAGGTGTCGAGTCGCGCCCACCGGATTCCAAACCGTGAGAGCGCCGCTCAGGAACTAACGCCCGTTGGGTTGGCGCCCAATCAATATGGCAATCTGTTTGGCTCCATCGGGGGACTACTCAATTGTCCGAAGGCATGGCCTGTGGTGGCATCCACAGGCCACATGGCTGGTTGCACCGACCATGGAGGACTCCTCCTCGGCCCACGGCTCGGAACCCGTACGTTCGTTCCCATGACCACCCAAACCAGTACATCGAACAGCTGCTCCTTTCCATCGCTCAACGGGACCGTGGAGTGCCATTGAGCAAGCAGGAGCTGATAGGACGCAGATGTCTGAGTGATCCGCGCCACACGCCAGGCCTCAGAGGCGCTGATCCCTGGTTGGGCGTTCTTTGGTGGCGGCGAGAGCCGAATCCCATTGGACTGAAATGTCAGCGTTTTGTTGAGCCGCACAGGGGTTGGCATGCGTGGCTCGACGGGAGAAGGGTCCCGAGCCCAGATTGACCGGTCGGTGCTCACCGAAACATTCTCTCAGAACGAGAGTCCGACTGCCCCCTCGCTGCCGGTTCGCGGCGTAGCCCGCATCGCCTGACGCCGAGCCTGCTTTCCACACGCGAGCGCACGCGTAGGTGCCGTTCTGCGCTGGCCCTGTACTGACGACGGTGAATATTCTGGCGCGTT
>Ga0097691_1000334_pt1 | contig 42762 bp, 44 predicted proteins | sample NGESurdeep072012_8_FD_72858 | JGI IMG/M metagenome (GOLD analysis project Ga0097691, IMG submission 72858) | Arctic peat soil microbial communities from Barrow, Alaska - NGEE Surface sample 210-1 deep-072012 | ecosystem: Environmental > Terrestrial > Soil > Wetlands > Peat ... | reverse complement strand
CCCGGCGGCGCTGAGGCGAGAGGACGAATTCCGGACCACGCAGCGACGACGTCATCCGCCTTCAGCTTCGCATCCGGGAAATAGACGTTGGCGGATGCGAGGAGATAGTCGACCTCGACCTCAGTTGTGCGCACTTCGTACGGTGATTCGGTCGTGAACGTGTCGGTGGTTCCGACGATCGCCTGATCTCCGCCCGGAATCACGAACATCACGCGCCCGTCGACCGGCGAAGTGAGCGTGACCGCGGACCGATTGCCGACGCGATGACGCGGGACCGCGATGTGCGAGCCTTTTGTCCCCTGTGCTTGCCACGGACCGGTCGCGCTGACCACGGATCGAGCGCGAACGCGCGCTTCGGCGTCGCCGAGCTGGTCGCGAATGACCGCGCCGTCGATGTGTCCGCCCGACTCGGTGAGTGTCGACATCCTCGCGTAGTTCACGGCAACGGCACCGTGAGTCGTGGCGCTCTGCACGTTTGCGAGTGTCATCCGGCTGTCGTCAGTTGATGCGTCGTAGTAACTCGCTCCGCCTACGAGTGAGTCTTTGCGAAGGCATGGCTCGTGTTCGAGGACATCCGTGACTCCAAGCGATTCGTGTCGTCTCAGGCGTCCGACACCTGCGAGAAGATCGTACGCGATGAGGCCGGCCCTCAGCTTCCATTTGGGAAGTCGTGCTCCGCGATAGACGGGCCAGGTGAATTCGAGCGGTTTGACAAGATGCGAAGCGATTCGCAGAAGTGTCTCGCGCTCTCTCACAGATTCGCGAACGAGGCCGATCTGGCCATGCTCGAGGTACCGGATGCCGCCGTGAATCAATCGAGACGATCGACTCGAGGTGCCACTGCCCCAGTCACTCTTGTCGATGATCGCCACACTCAGCCCGCGCATCGCTGCATCACGCGCGATTCCGGCGCCGGTGATGCCTCCGCCGACCACCAGCACGTCGAACATCGTCGATTCGAGAGCCGCGAAGGAGCGCTGCATCCTAGAAAGATACCCATGCCCCGTCTAGTTTCCCTTAATGCCCACGTTTGGAAATGGTCGTCGCGTCGCCATCGTCGCTGGAGTCCGAACCCCGTTTACGAAAGCGGGCACAGTCTTCAAATCGATCTCAGCAATCGACCTCGGAAAGCTCTGCGTCGCTGAGCTGATCCAGCGCACGAATCTGAGCGGAAGCGAAGTCCAGGCGCTGGTGTTCGGGACTGTAATTCCTTCAGTCGTTGCGCCGAACATAGCGCGTGAGATCGCGCTGATGCCGCTGATGCCCAAAGGCGTGCAGGCATTCAGCGTGAGCCGGGCATGCGCATCTGCCAATCAGGCAATCACCGACGCGGCGGACCAGATCGCTCTTGGTCACATCGACGTCGCGATTGCCGGCGGCGCCGAATCACTCTCCAACGTTCCGATCCTTCACTCGGCTGGAATGGCCGAGGCGCTCGTTCTCGCGTCGAAAGCGAAAACGCTGACGGGAAGAATCAAGGCGCTCGCGCGAGTTCGGCCAAAAGATCTCGTTCCGATCACTCCCGCGATCGCCGAGCCGTCTACCGGCGAGACGATGGGACAGTCGGCCGAGAAGATGGCAAAGCTCAACGACATCTCGCGCGAGGATCAGGATCATTTCGCGCTGAGATCGCATCGTCTCGCAGCGGCAGGAACTGCAGACGGGCGGCTCACTGCGGAAATGATGACCGTTTACGTTCCGCCGAAATACGAAACCGTGGTGTCTTCCGACAACGGAATTCGCGCGGACACGAGTTACGAGCAGCTCTCGTCGCTCAAACCGGTTTTCGACAGACGATACGGGAGCGTCACAGCCGGAAATTCTTCGCCGCTGACAGATGGTGGCGCGTGCGTTCTTCTCATGAGCGAGCAGAAAGCGAAGTCACTTGGGTACGAGCCGCTCGGATACATCAAGTCATATGCGTACGCGGCGCTCGATCCGGGCGAGCAGCTTCTTCAGGCGCCCGTGCTCGCGGTGCCGGGAGCACTCGCTAGAGCGGGCCTGACGTTGAAGGACATGGATCTCGTCGAGATGCACGAAGCGTTTGCCGCGCAGGTGCTATCGAATCTCGAGGGATTCAAGTCGCAGTACTGGGCGGAGCGTGCGGGATTCACGGCGCCGGTGGGTGAAGTCGATCTTTCGAGATTGAACGTGATGGGCGGATCGATCGCGATCGGGCATCCTTTCGGCGCGACGGGATCGCGAATAACCGTGACGCTGCTGAACGAGCTGGCGCGGCGCGAGGGTTTGTCGGGCATCGCCGAAAAGGCCGGCCGGAAAAAGGACTGAGCATGAGCGATTGTTTGTTTTGCAAAATCGTACGCGGTGAAATCCCTTGCCGCAAGGTTTACGAGGATAATGAAGTGCTGGCGTTTTACGACATCAATCCGGTCGCGCCGGTGCATTTCATGCTGGTACCGAAGCTGCATCTGGACTCGCTGGTCGAAGCCGGGGATGCCCATACGGCTTTGCTCGGCAAGATGATGTTGCTGGCGCCCAGGCTGGCGAAAGAGCAGGGGTTGGACCATGGTTTTCGCACCGTGATCAACACCGGCAAAGGCGGCGGGCAGGAAATATTTCATTTGCACATCCACATCATCGGCGGCGGCAACATCCCGCCCATGGTGCGGCGCGATTGATTTACCATGGTGCGGTGCAACTAATTTAAAGGAGAACGAGATGGGTGGATTAAGTATTTGGCATTGGCTGATTGTGTTGCTGGTTATCGTGTTGATCTTCGGCACCAAGAAACTGCGCAACATCGGCAGTGATCTGGGCGGCGCGGTAAAGGGATTCAAGGAAGGAATGCGTTCCGACGACGAAACCGCGAAACAGATCAAAGAAAGCGGGCAGATCAAAGAAGGCGGCCAGACCATCGAGGGCGAAGTGAAAGACAAAAAAACAACTAACGTTTAAGCCTGTTCTCACCGGCTGGCAAAAATGTTCGACTTCAGCTTCTCGGAATTGATGGTGATCATGGTGGTGGCGCTGGTCGTCATCGGGCCGGAACGCCTGCCGAAAGTGGCGCGGACCATGGGACACCTGTGGGGTCGCGCGCAACGCTATGTGAATGGCGTGAAGGCCGACATTGAACGCGACATGGCGGTTGAAGAGTTCCGCCAGTTGCAGCAAAAAGTGCAAGCCGAAGCCAGCGCGCTGGAGCAGTCGGTCAACCAAGTGACACGGACAGCGGATCAACAACTGCAGCAAATCAACGAGGCGGTTGCAAAACTTTCATCACCCGCGGAACCGGCACCGGATCAGGCAATGCAGCCAGGTCGAGCAACGCAATTGCCGTTGCAACCAGCCGCGGATCCATCTGTGACACCACCCGTCGATAAATCCGAATGAGTGCCGGCGATAGTTTTATCGCGCATTTGGTCGAGTTGCGCACCCGCTTGTTGAACGCCGTGGTGGCTGTGTTGCTGGTATTCATCTGCCTGTTCCCATGGGCATCCGACCTTTATACCCTGTTGGCGCACCCGCTGCTGGCCAAGCTGCCCAAAGGCGGGCAGATGATCGCTACCGATGTCACCACGCCATTCTTCGTGCCGCTCAAGGTCGCGTTGATGGCGGCTTTCCTCATCGCGCTGCCTTATATCCTGTATCAGATATGGCGCTTTGTCGCCCCCGGCTTGTATGCACATGAGAAGCGTCTGGTGTGGCCGCTGATCATCGCCAGCACGATATTATTTTTTTGCGGCATGGCGTTCGCCTACTTCGTGGTATTCCCGGTAGTATTCGGCTTCATCACCGCCAGCGCGCCGCAGGGCGTGGCAGTGATGACCGACATCGACAAATACTTGAGTTTCGTGCTCACCATGTTCATGGCGTTCGGCATGGCCTTCCAGGTGCCGGTAGCAGTGGTGCTGCTGGTGCGCATGGGTTTCGTCACCGTCGCAAAACTCCGCGAAGCCCGGCCATACGCTGTGGTCGGCGCATTCGTGGTCGGCGCGATATTCACCCCGCCCGATGTGGTGTCGCAGCTCATGCTGGCGATGCCGCTGTGGCTGCTTTATGAGGTGGGGATCGTGGTGGCGAGTTGGTTGAAGCCTGCCGAAAAAACATCTGATGCAGGATAGACGTTAACTGCCGTAAGTTGGGTTGAATGCAGCGCGCGTAGGATGGGTTCGCTAAGCTCCACCCATCCCACAAATCTATTGTGCCATTGGCTTTGGACGCTTGGCGATTGTTACTGGCAAACTGATCGTTTTCCCGTTGCGCATCAGCTGGATAGGGACAGTTTCGCCGGGCGGCAGGTTGGCTACGGTTTCCAGCATGGCACTCCAATTGTTGATGGCGTTGCTGTCTATCGTGATCAGAATATCTCCGGTCTTTATGCCGGCCTGATCCGCCGGGCTGCGGCGCACCACTTCGGTAACCAGCACGCCTTTGATGTCGCCAAGCTTGAAGGATTCGGCCAGTTCGGGAGTGAGTTCCTGCACGCCTGCGCCGATCCAGCCGCGCGTCACGGAGCCGTGCTGGATGATTTGTTCCATGGTCTTTTTCGCGGTGCTGGCGGAAATGGCGAAGCCGATGCCGAGCGAGCCGCCATTCGGCGAATAGATCGCGCTGTTGATGCCGATCAGGTTGCCGTTGCCGTCCACCAGCGCGCCGCCGGAATTGCCGGGGTTGATCGCGGCATCGGTCTGGATGAAATTCTCAAAGGTGTTGATGCCCAGATGGTCGCGCTTGAGCGCGCTGACGATGCCCATTGTGACCGTTTCACCCACGCCGAACGGGTTGCCGATGGCGAGCACCATGTCGCCCACGTGTGCTTTTTCTGGATGACCGAAAGTGATGGCGGGAAGGTTGCCGGGCAGTTCGATCTTGATCACCGCCAGATCGGTTTCCGGGTCGGAGCCGATGACATGCGCCTTGGCCTTGCGGCCATCGGACAACGCGACTTCGATCTGATCGGCGGCTTCTACCACATGTTGGTTGGTGAGGATGTAACCATCGGGGCTGACGATCACGCCGGAGCCCAGGCTGGAACTGGTTTGGGGTTCGGTATCGAGTTCGTCGCCAAAGAAAAACTTGAAGCGCGGATCATCCATTAAGGGATTGACCGGGTTCTTGATGAGGGTGCTTGTGAAGATGTTCACTACCGTAGGCATGGCTTTTTGTGCGGCGGCACTCAAGCCCATCGCAGGGGATTTGTCTTCACTCGCCAGCGGGGTGTTTTCATACAGTGTGACTACTCCGCTGCGCGCAGCGTTCGGCAGCAACTCAGGCTTGAGGGTGTGAACAATAAATAGCAGCGCCAGCGCGATGGTGACGGTTTGGGTGAATAGAAGCCAGTATTTACGCATGGTAAGATGAACTCGATGGATTTATATTGTTTAAGGAAACTTGATGCTGCTTAACGAATTGCGCGATTATAACGCAAGCCTGTTGCAAACCAATCTGTTCAAAGATTACTGTCCGAATGGCGTGCAAGTGGAAGGCCGCACGGAAGTGCGGCGCATCGCAACCGGGGTGACGGCTTCGCAGCATGTGCTGGACGCGGCGATCGCGTGGGGCGCGGATGCGATTCTGGTGCACCATGGTTATTTCTGGCGCAATGAAGAGGCAACGCTGGTCGGCATCAAGAAAAAGCGCATCGCGCAACTGTTGCGCAATGACGTGAGTTTGCTCGCCTATCACCTGCCGCTCGATGCCCATGCCGAACTGGGCAACAATGCACAACTCGGCAAGCTGTTCGGTTTGATCGAACAGGGCCGGTTCGGTGAACAAAACATCGCATGGCTGGGTTCGCTGGCGCAGCCTCTGACATTGACGCAATTCACCCAGCAGATTGCCCATGATTTGCAGCGCGCACCACAAGTCATCGGGGATGGCAACAAGAGCCTACGCAAAGTGGCGTGGTGCAGCGGCGGCGCGCAAGGTTACTTCGAGGCGGCGATCGCGCAAGGCGCGGATGCCTATATCACCGGGGAGATTTCCGAGCAGAACTTTCATCTGGCCAATGAAACCGGCGTGGCCTTCATCGCCGCCGGACATCATGCGACGGAGCGTTATGGCATTCAGGCGCTGGGCGAACACCTGGCAAAACAATTCGGTTTGGAGCATCGCTTTTTCGACCAAGCCAATCCAATTTAATCGCTACAATCTAATCGACCCGTTTGCTGCGCAATTGATCCAGTGAAACGGTCATGCTGCGCGGTGCAGTTTTGAGTGCCGCATTGGCTTGCTCGATTGACACGCGGTGCTCTAACAGCAGCGTTTTAAAAATAGCTTCCATATCACCCAATAGTTTTTCCGGTTGCAGTGAGTAGCGCAGCAAAAAATCCTTGCGGCGCGGATGAAACGCGGTCCACTGCCAGGCAATAAAATTTTCATTGCTCTTGAAACCTGCTGTCTGCAGCGATTCTTTCAGGCTGCTTACGGCAGGCAATCCGAGTTGATCGGGCGAGGGTGCGGCACTCCACATCAACCCGAAATAAATACGCCATACCCCGCCAAGATATTGCTGTTCCATCATCGGTCGCAAGTAAAGCGGCTGCTCGGTGCTGGTGGTGCAATGCAGTCCGACCAGGCTATCAGGGGCATTCTTGTCCTCGGTGGGTTGGACTCGCCATGCCAGTTCATGATCGTTTATCAGCGCTTGGAGACGTGGCAGCAATTCCTGCCAGAGACGGTTGTTCATTTGCTCGCGCAAAGTATCCATCTGCTCGGCAACGGCGAGACCCAGCGGCAGATTTTCTGTTTGGGCAAAAAAATCCAGTACGGCTTGTTCTTCATTCATGGCGTGATATCCAAAGTGGCCCAAATTAACAATGCTTATAAAATGGTTTAAATTAAAAATGTATATAAGTGATTACTGTAATTCTACGCGGCATATAACTTTTTTTGCGATGTCGAGGGTGAGCCGCAATATTCAGTGTTGACTTTATTTTTCAGACTAGACATTATTCGTCCGTGTGGTCGCGCCGCCCTCATTCGGGAGGAAAAAACGAAGTAGATAATAATAATTATCGCGACACAACGCATCAAAAATAATCCGATTTACCTGTTCAATCATACTGGCGAAAGCCGGTGTGGGATCATTGTTTGCTGGGGGAGCCCTTACGATGCACCGATTTTTACGTTTGTCCGTTTTACTGATGGGACTGTTTTCTGCCGCAGGCAGTTATGCAGCCGATGCCCCGCAATCCGAACCGATGACAGAGGATAGTCAAGGTCCAGCTATCGAGCAGCCTATCGAGTTCCCGCACTTCCGTCATGCCGGCGATGCCGACAAGGGTGGTATGGAGATCAACTGTATGTACTGCCATACATACGCCAGGCGCAGTTTGGTGGCGGGTATCCCGCCCGTTCAAAAATGCATAGGGTGCCATCAGAGCATCGAGTCGGTGCGCGACATGCCACGCATCAAGAAATTGTTCGAATACTGGGATGCCAAGAAAGCCATTCCCTGGAAGAAGGTGCATGATCTTCCTGACTTTGTGCGTTTCAGTCACGAGCGCCATATCAAACGTTTTATCTTTCAGTTGAACCGCCCGGTGCAGGAAGTGTGCGGCTATTGCCATGGCAATGTGAAAGAAATGACGGTGGCGCGCCGCCAGAAGGAGCTCTCCATGGGTTGGTGCGTCAGCTGTCATCAGAAAGATCATCCGGTCACCGCCGAGGGTGGTACGCCAATCGGCGAGCAGGCATATTGGTACGGCATGCGCAAGCCGCTTATCAATGCGTCGGGCATTATTAAAGCCAAAGGCCCGAACGACTGTTCGGTATGCCATAAATAGTTAGAGAGGTTGTGATGATGAACAGTGGTTCCGTAAAACATTTGATAAAGCCACTAGCCATTCGACTAAGCGAGCAAACAACGCTCGCCAAGTCGCTGGTTATGGCCGGGCACCCGTTTGATCGGCGTGATTTTCTGAAGGTGCTGGGCTGGGGCGGTGCGGCAGTTGCGTTGAGCGGCTGCGGCAACGGTTCGGTTGAGGATGGCAAGGAAACCGTGGTTTCGTATGTTGAAACGAACGACTACATGATCCCCAGCATCAGCGTGTATTTCAATTCGACCTGCGCGCAGTGCGATGCGGGTTGCAGTATCACTGGGCGCATCCGCGAAGGGCGCGTGCTGAAACTGGAAGGCAATCCCGAATCCGCGATCAATCGCGGCAAGACCTGCGGCCTGGGTCAGGCGGGTGTGCAGCATCACTACAATCCGGATCGTGTGCGCGAGCCGTTGTTGCGCACCGGTAATTCAGGCGAAGCCATCACTTGGGAAAAAGCCTACGCGCTGATCGCCGAGAAGTTGAACGGTGTCAGCGGCGAGGAGATCGCGTTCCTGAGCGGCGGTGTGAGCGGCCATCTCAAGGCGCTGATGGGCAATTATCTGGACAGCCTCGGTTGCAAGAATCATTTCGTGTATGAGGCGATTGCGCCTGCCGTGCTGCGCGCCGCAAACAAAAAATCCTATGGCGTGGAAATGCCGCGCATCAATATCAACAAAGCCAAGGTGGTGCTGTCGTTCGGCGCCGACTTTCTGGGAGCATGGGTTTCACCGGTGCATTTCTCGCAGCAGTATGCGCAGTTCCGCAAAGGCGTGGATGGCCAGCGCGGCGTGCTGATCCAGGTTGAGTCGAAGATGACCTTGACCGGTGCGAATGCGGATCGCTGGCTGGTGGTGCGTCCCGGAACAGAAGGTATTCTGGCGCTGGGCATCATCAATGCGCTGGGTACCCAAGGGGTGGCATTGTCTGGAGATATTGCCGCTGCGGTGAAGGGATATGACAAGGAGCGCGTCAGCAAGGATACCGGCGTGTCGGCTGAGCAGATCGACAAGATCGTCGCGCTGCTGAAAGCACGCACACCCAGTCTGGTGCTGGCGGGCAGTGCGGCAGAAGGTTATGCGCATGGTTCGCAGAATGCCGCCGCAATCAATCTGCTCAACCAGGTGCTGGGCAATGTGGGCAAGACGGTAGTGGCTGCAGAGACTGTTCCGTTCCCGCAAATGGCTCCGGCAACCGGCAATACGGCTGCGTTGAAGACGCTGAATGACTGCTTGGTTGCGGGCAAGTACAAGGTCCTGTTCAGCTATGCGGCCAACCCGGTATTCACCGCGCCGGGCGTGATGAAGTTCAAGGACAATATGGCCAAGGCGGGCTTCAAGGTGGCGTTTGCCCACTATCTGGATGAAACCGCCATGCAAGCCGATCTGGTGTTGCCGCTCGATTCCGCGCTGGAAGACTGGGGCACACAGGTTCCCGAGTATATGGCGGAAGGCGCGCAAATCAATATACAGCAGCCGCTGATGGAAACGCTGCACGCCGATACCGATGGCAAGGGAACCCGGGGCATGGGCGATATTCTGCTGGCTTTGATCAAGCAGCGTCGCGCCGAAGACTACAAAAAATTCGATGACTACTATGCCTATCTGCGCGCAGCCGTGTTGCAAAACAAGGGCGCGTTTGGCGGCGGTGCGGATGACGATGTGTTCTGGAATGAGACGCTGAGCAAAGGCATCATCAAGTTGGCAGGTACCAAGCAGACATTGTCGGGCAAGGCAGGTGTGGCGGGTTTGTCGCTGCCGGCACCTGCTGCAATCGATGCGCAATATCCGCTGCAACTGATTCCATCTGTGAATGCCAGCCTGCGCGACGGGCGCAATACCAACCAGCCGTGGTTGCAGGAATCGCCTGATCCGTTGACTACGATCGTTTGGGATTCATGGGTGGAAATTCATCCCAAAAAAGCTGCCGAGCTGGGGATAGAAGAGGGCGATATCGTCGAAGTGACCGGCAGGAACGGCTCGGTCAAAGCGCAAGCCTATCTGTTCCCCGGAATACATCCTGATGCGATCTCCATACCGCTGGGTCGCGGTCACGAAGCGATGGGCCGTTATGCCAAGGATTATGGCGTGAACCCGTTCCAGATCCTGGATGCGGTGTTTGACAAAGAAACCGGTGAACTGGCGCTGCATGAGACGCGCGTCAAAGTCAGCAAAACCGGATCGCGCGTGATCGTGGTTAAAGATGAAGGTCCGGCAGGCGGCATGCAAATGGGCAAGAAGATTGCCGCGCGCTTGCCCAGCGATAAAGTTAAGCTTTCGAAGGAGATCTAAATATGTCGGTTAGCAATCTATTGGAAAATTGGTCGGAGTTTCGTCATTTTCATCCGGTCGACGATGTGCCGCACAATCCCTACAAATGGGCGATGAGCATCGACCTTGACGCATGTAGCGGTTGCAATGCGTGCAGCGTCGCTTGCTATGCGGAAAATAATCTTCCGGTGGTCGGCAAGGAAAAATATGCGCATGGCCACTCAATGCACTGGATGCGTATCGAACGTTACTGGGATGAAGACGGCCGTGACTTCCCCGATCAGGGCGCGCAATTTCTGCCGATGATGTGTCAGCAATGCGAGGCCGCTCCCTGCGAGACGGTATGCCCGGTGGGCGCGACCAATCATACGCCGGACGGCATCAATTCGCAGATATACAACCGCTGCATCGGTTCGCGTTACTGTGAGGCGAACTGTCCATACAAAGTGCGCTACTTCAACTGGTACGACTATCCCACCACCGACAACGTCTGGCCTGCCGAAATGAATCAGCAGCTGAACCCGGATGTGACGGTGCGCGGCAAAGGTGTGATGGAAAAATGCACGTTCTGTATTCAGCGGGTGACGGTGGCCAAGAACAACGCGAAAAGCCAGGGCCGCCTCGTGCATGATGGCGATGTGCAGACGGCGTGTCAGCAAGCTTGTCCGACCAGTGCCATTTCTTTCGGCAATCTTGTCGATCCGGCATCCAAAGTACACAGGCAATGGCAGGCCCAGCAAGTCGAGTTGGACAAGGATGCGCAAACCAAGGACAAGGCCAATGATAAGGAAGAAGGCGGCGGGAGCGAGTTGCGCGGTTATCGCATCTTTGAAGAGTTGCGTCCCTATCCCTCGGTCATGTATCTGGAACGTGTACGCGAAAGCGCCGTTTGAAATGCCACAATCACTGCAATTTCTTTAGGAAATAAACGATGAAAGATATCCGCGAAGACATCGCTTGGGCGAAGATCAATAAAGATGTGCTCAAGAGTTTGGAAAACCCCAGAAAACTATATTGGGTAATTTTGTTAATCGCGATCGCCATGGTCGGTGTCGCCGTGGGTTGCGAGGTATACCAGTACAATACCGGCATGGGTGTCTCCAACAAGAACAACACTCATGTGTGGGGTTTGTATATCGCCACCTTCATCTTCTGGATCGGCATGAGCCACTCCGGTACCTTGCTGTCGGCGATTCTGCACCTGATGCATGCCGACTGGCGCAAACCGATCTATCGTTTTGCCGAGGCCATGACCACCTTTTCGCTGATGACCGCCGGCTTGTTTGTCGCGGTACACCTGGGCCGTGTGTGGCAGATTTACTATGCCATACCTTATCCGAACGGGCGCGGGGTGTGGCCGAATTTCCAGTCGCCGCTGCTATGGGATGCGATGGCGATCTTCACCTATCTGAGCTCGTCAATCCTGTTCCTGTATGTCGGGATGATTCCCGATCTGGCAATCTGCCGTGACAATATGAATCCGGGCTGGCGCAAGAAACTGTACACCGCGTTGTCGCTGGGTTGGGAGGGGACGGATCGCCAGTGGCGCAATTTCCGCGTCACTTACCTGACGATCGCCTGTTTCCTGATCCCGCTGGCCGTGTCGGTGCACTCCATCGTGGCATCCGACTTCGCGATGTCGCAACAACCCGGCTGGCACATCACCTCGTTCCCGCCGTACTTTGTGGCAGGCGCTCTGTATTCCGGTTGTGCCGCGATCATCACGCTGTTCATCATCCTGCGTTACGTGTTCAAGTTTGAAGAATACATGACGCTGTCGATCCTGAAGAAGATTGTGCGCCTGACTTTTGCGATCGCGATGGTGTGGACTTACCTGAATCTGATCGAGTACGCCTCGGTATGGTACGGGCATGACCAGGCCTCCAAAGATGTGCTGATCCAGAAAGCCATCGGCCCTTATGCGCCGTTCTGGTGGGCGATGAATTTCTGCGGCACGATCGTGCCGTTCATACTCTTTTTCAAACGCTTTCAAACCCACATTCCGGTTTTGTTTGCTGTGTCGTTGTTGTTGAACCTGGGCATGTGGCTGGAACGCTGGATGATCGTCGCGCCGACTTTCTCACATGGCTACTATCCCTGGACATGGGACCACGACCAATGGCCGAGTCTGGTGCAGTGGGGCATCGTGTTCGGTAGCTTTGGCTGGTTTACTTTGCTGTTCATGGTGTTCTGCAAGGTATTCCCGTCGGTCTCTATGTATGAGGTGAAGGAAATGGTTTATCACCGCAGTCAGGCAACTAAAAAGCTGGAAGCAACCGGAAAAATGGCTGCAGCCGGGAAGGGGGCACACTAAATGAGCAAACGTCATTTACTCGCATTGTTCACCAACTTTGACGAAGCCGAGGCAGTGGTCAAAGAATTGCGTGGTGTCAACCTTAAAGGTTTCGATGCAAACAAAGACATGATTGTGAAATCGCCGATCGAGCATCCCGAAGTGGAGGAGTTTTTGGGTGACAGGCCTGTCCGTGTCCAGTGGTTCACTCTGGGTGGTGCGTTATCGGGCGGTTTGCTGGCGTTCTTCCTGATCTCCGGTTCGCAAGCCAACTTCTTTGCGCAACTCAAGGGCGGCAAGCCTATCGTGCCGTTTCCGCCCAATTTCGTGCTGACCTACGAGATGTTCATTTTGGGTGGTGTGTATATTTCTGTGCTCGGCTTTTTGATATGTGCCGGCTTGCCGGCCAGACGTTCGCCGTTGTATAGCGCGAAAGTATCTGAAGACCAAATCGGCATCCTGGTGCAGTCCGACGAAGCTTCCAGCGGTACCTTGAAGGCAATTTTCACTAAACACAGAGCATTGGAAATTCAGGAAGAGGCGGGGAAATGAGAAAGTTATCCTTAGCGATTGCATTGTTGCTTGCACCCACGTTGGCACATGCGTGGCCATGGTCTATGGACATGGTTAATCAGATCAGCATCAAACCACAGGAAAGCGTTGATCCGGCCAATCCCGGCATGAATCCTTTTCCGAAACGTTCAGTGCCCGTTCCTGGCACTGCTACATCTTCGATAGAGGTCAAGGATAAGGACGCTGCGTTCAAGCTGGTCAATCCTGTTCGAGCAGATGCAAAATCGGTGGACATGGGCCAACGTTTGTTCACGATCTATTGCGTGCCTTGTCACGGCAAGTCGGGTACCGGAGACGGGCTGGTCGGGGCCAAGTTGATCCTGAAACCGTGGAATCTGACTTTGAGCAACGACATGCATCCATGGAATTCCAAAGATTACCCCGATGGTTACATTTTTGGCATGATGACCTTCGGCGGCGGAGTGATGCCGGTATATGCAATTGATTTGAGTCCCACCGAACGCTGGCATATCGTAAATTACATCCGTACTGTGCTGCAAAAAAAGGCACCCGTTGCTGCTTCGGCTGCACAGCAGACAAAATAGGAGACGGTCAAAATGTTTTCATTTAGTAATTGGTCGGTTCTGACCGTGAATTTTCTGGTGGTGCTGTATCTGGCGCTGGGTGGAGTGACGCTGTGCGCCGTGCTGCATCTGGTAGGTGCGCGCTGGAGATTTGAGATACGCCAGGTGGCAAGCTCCCTGTTTGCCTTGTTTCCGTTGGCGTTTGTGTTATTGATAGTGTTGCTGGCTAACGGCGAGTCGACTTTCCCGTGGCTGAAGGAAACAGGCGAACATGCGCATCGCATTTCCGTATGGCACAACTACACATTTCTGGTAACGCGCGAAGTGCTCGGAATGCTCGCGGTGATGGCGATACACTGGGTGTTCATCCAGCGTCAAGCGGTTAGCGAACGCAGCAAGGAAGATGCGGCACGCTTCCATTTCATTGCCTGTGTGGTTCCCTATGTTTACGTGTTGTACGGCACGATGGTGGCGTGGGACTTTGAGATGACCATGCTTCCTTCCTGGGAGAGCGGGATCTATGGCATGCAACATTTTATCAGCAATTTCGGCATGTTCCTGTCGTTCCTGATGATCTGGATTTTTGCCTTGAACAGCAGCAAAAAACTGGTGCGTCCGGTAGAGACATTTGTCTACAACTACATCGCGCAAATGCTGTTTGCCTTTACCTTGTTGTGGGTTTATACCTTCTTTGCGCAATACCTGACCATCTGGTACGGCAATTTGCCCGATGAAAGAAATCGTATGGTGGGTATGCAGGACGGCGATTACACCTTTATTTGGTGGGCGATGATCGCGCTTAAATTTGTGATTCCGTTTTCTACACTGGCCTTCCCGTACACCCGACACAATATCAAGGCGACGACGGCCGTCGCAACCTGTATAATCATCGGCACGATCTTTGAGCGCTACGTCTGGATAGGCGGCGTCAAGGGCGGAGTGGGCGCGTATCCAATTCTGGCTGCTATAGTGGTCAGCGGACTGGTTGCCGCAATCGGCTTTTTCCTGGTGCGTATGCGCATGCAGCGTACCCGGTTGTTGATCAAAGGGTAAATGGTAATGATGAGATTGTATTCGGGGACATCATGTCCCTACAGTCATCGCTGTCGAATCGTGCTGTTCGAAAAAGGCATGGATTTTGAGGTGATCGACGTGGATTTGATGAACAAGTCTGAAGATGTAGCTGCAATCAATCCCTATGGCAAAGTGCCGGTGTTGGTGGAGCGTGATCTGGTGTTGTATGAAGCGAACATCATCAACGAATATATTGATGAACGCTTTCCGCATCCGCAACTGATGCCGCCCGATCCAGTCATGCGTGGCCGGGCACGGCTGTTCCTGCATCGTTTTGAACAGGAGATTTACAGTCAGGTCGATGCGATAGAGCATGGCGTGGCGAAGTCTGCTGACAAGGCCCGCGCCGTGGTACGAGATAACCTGACCCAGCTTGCGCAGATATTGTCCAACCAGAAATTCTTGTTGGGCGATGAATTTTCCATGCTGGATGTGGCGATTGCACCGCTGTTATGGCGACTTGACCATTACGGTATCCAGATGGGTAAAGATGCCGCGCCGCTGATGAAATACGCCGAGCGCTTGTTTTCTCGTCAGGGCTTTATCGATTCACTGACGGCATCCGAAAGAGCGATGCGCAAGTGATTGCAGCCGCGCTTCACCGGTGAAGTTGCGTTGGCTTTCTTGACTGCACTCTTTCGGCTTTGTTTAACCTTCGATCCGGGATTGGAATGAGCGATTTATCCACGCGTCCGTACTTGATCCGTGCGATTTACGAATGGTGTGTGGATAGCGGGTTGACTCCTTATCTGGCCGTTCGAGTCGATGAGCACACCGAGGTGCCACGTGCTCATGTGAAGGAAGGCGAGATCGTCTTGAACCTTAGTGCTGATGCGGTGCGCAACCTGCTGATGGGCAATGAGATGATCACCTGCACCGGACGTTTCGGCGGCGTCCCGTTCGATCTCATGGTGCCTGTCGTAGCGGTTATTGGCATATTCGCCAAGGAGACCGGGCAGGGGCTGGTGTTTCAAGGGGACGGTCCGCAATCGCCTCCACCCTCTTCGCCTGGCGGCGTTGATGAATCCAAGACTAAACCCCACAGACCCCAATTGAAAATCGTTAAATAAAAAAGCCGCAGACTCTGCGGCTTTTTTGTCTTGCGGGTTTTCGCCAACCCGTCGGCGCTAAGCAGCCGAAAGCGCCAGTGTTGCGTGCATTTTGCTCATCGCCTTCTGCTCGATTTGGCGGATGCGTTCGGCAGACACATTGAATTCAGCGGCCAAGTCATGCAGCGTCGCGGCAGCACCCTCATCGCATAACCAGCGCGCCTCAACGATGCGGCGACTGCGCTCATCCAGACCCGCCAAAGCATACGCCAAGCCGGAAGTTTGCAAGCGTTCACGTTCCGTGGTTTCCAGAATATGTGATGGCTCATGTTCCGCGTTATCGGCCAGGTATTGAATGGGTGCATAGCTTTCATCGTCATCGCTTCCGCTTGGTTCCAGTGCGACCTCATGTCCGGCAAAACGCGCTTCCATATCCACCACATCGCGTTCGCTGACGTTGAGCTGCTGCGCGATCTCGCTGATTTGCTGTGGCTTGAGCGGTTCCAACCCTTTTTTCATGCTGCGCAGATTAAAGAACAGCTTGCGTTGCGACTTGGTGGTGGCAATCTTGACCAGCCGCCAGTTGCGCACCACGAACTCGTGGATCTCGGCACGTATCCAGTGTAGCGCGAAGGAAACCAGGCGCACACCGCGATCCGGGTCATAGCGTTTTACCGCTTTCATCAGCCCGATGTTGCCTTCCTGAATCAGATCAGCCTGGGGCAGCCCGTAGCCGGCATAGCCGCGCGCCACGCTCACCACCACTCGCAGATGGGATAGCACCAACTCTCGCGCAGCATCCAGGTCGTTCTCGGTTTTGAAGCGCACCGCCAAGGCGAACTCCTCCTGCTGCGTCAAGATGGGAAAGCGATTGACCGTTTGGACATAACTCTCCAGGCTCCCAACCGCAGACGGTATAGGTAAACTCATTGTGGCATTCATGGTGTTTTCTCCTTGTGCGGTAATTTTAGCACTCGCAGTGTAAGAGTGCCAAGTCGAAAAATGGTTCGACAGGATTTGAAATCAGGCATGAAAAATGAGGCGCGTTCATTGCAAACCGATGAAAATGATGGCGTGTTTCATCCGGCAACGCAACACCCAAGACATCGCCTGATGCCACCGCTGGAGTTGGAAGAAGATTTTTTTGGCGCTATCATCGTTGATACAATGCCTGACAAAGCATGATATTGTATTTCAGTAAGTTCCCGAAAGGGTTTTTAAAACCCGTGGTGGGTATTAACGTCACCAAGCATTTTGGTTGTATGGCAAGGCAAAACTCAGCAACTGTATTCTTGAACTCTTTGGGGGAAAAGGCATGAAAAAAATCATTCTCTTTCTGGCAGGCAGTATGGTTGCTGTGACGCTGTCGTCAGAGGTGTCGGCGCTGCCGTTGTTCGCCCGCCAAACCGGCATGGTTTGTTCCTCATGCCACTTTCAGCATTTTCCAATGCTGAATGGTTTCGGGCGTGCATTTAAGTCCGCCGGATACACCATGATGGGCGAGCAAGGAAAAGTGGAAGGCGAAGGCTTGTCCATTCCCAACACTTTTAACATGGCCGTGCTGACTACTGCCGGTTATGAAAAAACCAATCAGACCGCAGGCACTACGGCCGCAAAAACGACGGGTGATGGGTCATTCTACGTGCCGGGCACCGGCGGTGAGTTGTCCCTGCTTTTTGGCGGACGTGTAAGCGGGAACACCGGATTTCTGGCAGAAATCGGCAAGGGTGGAGCAGTGGCAGGTACAACAGTTAGGGACGTTCATGGCTCTGCCAAGTTGCCTGTCCTGTTCGAAGTGAATGCATCAGGGTCTAAATTTGCAGAAGGCACGCGTGTAGGTTTCGTACCGTTCAGCACCGATGTTCAAGGCGCGTCCTATGGCTTTGAACTGTTGAACACCGGTGCCAATGCCGTGCAGCAGATGAGCGGCACCCCGGGACTGAATGGCGCGCACAGCGCGGCGCTTTCAGCCCAGCAATACATCGGTACCGCCGGTTCAGCAACCGGCCTGGCATTTGTTGTAAACAACCCCATGGGTTTCATCAATCTGACCAAGTACGACCAGACCGGCATAGCGGGAGGTACCCTGGCAGTCTTGGGCTCCACTTATGTTCGTGTCGCTGCAATGTTTGATTTGGCCGGTTGGGATGCGGGCGCGGGTATTCAGGTATGGAGAGGACACTCGGCTGTCCCAGGCAGTCCGGCTACCCTTGGCACACCAGTCACATCCACATACGCCGAAACCAGCGCAACCGCTATCGACGGCCAGATGCAAGGCAAACTGGGTGCCTTGCCGGTGGGTTTCTACGCCAGTTATGCCACGGCACCGGCCGGCACTGCCAACACATACAATATGGATCCCGCTGCCGCTATATCACCTTCGACAGTGCCTGCTATTTACGGTACGGCTACCAAGAGCTCCTTCAATATTTCTGTTGAGGTGGGCGTGATCCCTGAAAAAGTCACGCTGGGCGCAGCCTATCGCTCCGGCAGGAGTGGTGTTGCAATCGTCGGGGCTGCCAGCAATGCAAGTGATAACGCGATCATGCTGGTTGCTACCTACAAGCTGGCACAGAACATGATGGCATCTTTTTCCCTCACCAGCGCAAGCGGCCAATACTGGAATGCGGCTCACCAGGATGCACTGGGTAGCGGAACCACCACCATCAACCTGTTGACCCTATTTTAAATATGGGCAATCAGGGCGGAACGTAACTGAAATATATTGACACAGTTTTTTCATAACATGATATATTTTAATTTCAAGTGTGAAGGGTAAGTCATCATTTGAGTTGTATAACGTTAACCAGCGACTTGCCAGTGTTTTTTCTGGCTTAGTCGAATGGCTATACAGGGTAAACCAGCGACTTGCTGGCGTTAACCAGCGACTTGCCAGTGTTTTTTCTGGCTTAGTCGAATGGCTATGCCAGCGTAGTCGAATGGCTATACAGGGTTAACCAGCGACTTGGCTGCCGTCTTTTGGTAGCCCGGTGGAATGGCTATAACCAACCACTTGGCAACCGTCTTCTGGTTGCTTATAAGTAGTGACTTGGCACAGGGTTATCGTGCTTAGTCAATACTTAGTAGTTCCATCAGTGGGATGGCTAGTCGTTTCACCAGTGGCTTCATCAGTAGTCGGATAGTAGTTCCATCAGTCGCTTGGCTATGCAAAGCTCATCAACAATATTATCAACATAATAGGGGAAGTCATGAATAAGATCATCATGCATAAAATAATTTTCATCCTGGCAGGCGTCATCGCTGCCGTGACGTTCGTGTCAGAAGCGTCGGCGCTGCCATTGTTTGCCCGTCAAACCGGCATGGAATGCGCGGCGTGTCACTTCCAGCACTTTCCAATGCTGACCTCTTTCGGTCGTGCCTTCAAGTCGGGTGCTTTCTCGATGGTGGGCGCGCAGGCACAAGTGGAGGGGGACAACATGTCCATTCCCGGCGTGCTGAACGCGGCCATCCTGACCACCATGGGTTACCAAAAGAACAATTCCGATAGCTTGGCTATCACCACACCTGCAGCCTATGCCGCAGGTGTGCGTGGCACTGGCGATGGTTCGGTATACGTACCCGGCACCAATGGTGAATTCTCGCTGTTCGTCGGCGGACGCACCAGTGCAAACTCCGGCGCATTGGCCGAAGTCGGTCTGCTGCAAAGCGGCGGCGTAGGTGCAGGTCTTGCTTCCGCCAAGTTCCCGATGCTGTGGGAAGTGACCGACGGCACCCGCGCAGGCATAGTGCCCTTCACGACCAACGGTCAGGGCGCATCCTACGGTTTTGAAGAGCTGAACACCGGCGCCAACGCCATTCACACCATGCTGTTCGTCGGCGGTGACTTCAATGGCTCCGTTGCTCCGGCACTTTCTGCCCAGCAATACATCGGCACTGCCCAACCGGCAACCGGCGCGGCCCTCGTGCTGAACAACGCCAACTACTTCGTCAACGTGACCAAGTTCCATGGGGTCGGGACGAATGATCTGGGCGGCGTCGGCGCTGCTTTGACTTCCACCTATCTGCGCGCAGCGTTTATTTTTGATATGGCCGGTTGGGATAGCGCGGTGGGTGTGCAGAGCTGGAGTGGCGTGTCTACCGATTCCACCACGACTGCTTTGGCAACAACCAAGGCAACGGCAATCGACGGTCAGATGCAGGGCGCGGTCGGCAACATGCCGCTTGGCATCTATGCTTCCTTTGCACGTGCTCCGGTTGCTGTTAACAGTATATTTAACGCCGCAGACGATGGTACAGGTACAGGTACAATGGTTGCGGGTACCGATACCAAGAGCTCTTTCAACATCTCGGCCGAACTGGGCGTGATTCCTGAAAAGGCGACTATCGGCTTCGGCATCCGTCGCGGCAAGAGCGGTCAGGCAATGGCAGGTACGAACAATGCCACCGACAACGCGATCCTGCTCGAAGGCAGCTACAAGCTGGCGCAGAACATGTTGCTGAACCTGGTCTATGTCAGCCAGAGCGGCGACTACTGGGATGCAGTAAACACTTCTGCACATGGCAGCAAGGAAACACTCGTCAACCTGGCAGTGATCTGGTAATTTCCGGGTGATGATCTCCTGAGTATTTTTCAGGGGTAGGTTGCTACAAAAAACAGGGGAGCCTCGGCTCCCCTGTTTTTTTACGCTTGCTTTCAGCGCAGAGTCATTCCGTTGTTGCTTCAATCTGCATTAAAAGCTGCATAACTTGTAGGAGCGGGCCATGCCCGCGACATCTTTATCGCGGGCATGGCCCGCTCCTACAGATGCTCATAAAAACTTTCGGACATTCAGCAGAAAGGATATCGCTTTTGAAGAAAGGCGGAGTTAACTCTTCTTGTTCAGCAATGCCTGCAGATCGGCGAAGGGATTATGGGTCGCTGTGGATGAGTGGTTGTCGCGGTTTCCCGGTCGGGACTGTTCTTCCAGCAGGCGCATGTGTTCGTTGTCGTGGCAATACAGGCACAGCAGCTCCCAGTTGCTGCCATCCAGTGGATTGTTGTCGTGATTGTGGTCTTTGTGGTGCACCGTCAATTCGCGCAGACGCGCTCCGGCAAACTCGCGGCCGCAGCGCCCGCAGATCCACGGAAACAATTTGAGCGCCCGCTCGCGATAAGTCGCCTCGCGCGCATTGCTGTGTTGGCGCGCCTCGGCGACGACGCGGTCCAGCCGGGCGTGGTCAGGAGTGGTATGTTTGGGCATGATAGTCATGCAGGTTGGGTCACGCGATATAACCAGCCGCTTACCCACCGTCTGTTGGCGGGTTAGCGGAGTGGCCAGGGGTCTCATCAAAGCCGCTAACCCAACCTACGCCGAACGCTTAGATTGCGCGGCTAATCGCGGCAGGTGGCGGTTGTTTCTTGGGTTTCTTTGTTTCTTTGTTTTTACGCTGTTGTCCTTTGGCCATGATCATTCTCCTTGTAGTGACGACATGTGAAATATGCTGTAACTGATGTGGTGCATTTAACGCGGGTTGCTGCCGCTGGCCCAACCCCGGTTACGGCAAGGCACAACGCGCGCAGATGATAATCCGTCACGGGGAAAAGTGAAACTTTTTTATACGAGTTCGACCTCCCGCCAACTCAAGGTATCATGTAGCAAAGCATATCCATATACCCATGAAGACACCCAAGAGAATCGAACCGCTGATCCAGGACGGCCTCGTCGACGAGGTCATGCGTCAACTCATGAGCGGCAAGGAGGCCAAGGTCTACGTGGTCCGCTGCGGCGACGAGATCCGCTGTGCGAAGGTTTACAAAGAGGCCGACCAGCGCAGCTTTCGCCAGAGCGTGGATTACACCGAAGGCCGCAAGGTCAAGAACAGCCGCCGCGCCCGCGCGATCGAGAAGGGCACCAAATATGGCCGCAAGGCGCAGGAAGAAGCCTGGCAAAGCGCCGAGGTGGATGCCTTGTACCGGCTGGCTGCGGCCGGCGTGCGTGTGCCCACGCCATATAATTTTCTCGAGGGCGTGTTGCTGATGGAACTGGTGACCGACGCCGACGGCTCAGCCGCACCGCGGCTCAACGACCTGGTGCTCACGCCCGAGCTGGCCCGCGAGTACCACCGCTTCCTGATCACACAAGTCGTGCGCATGCTCTGCGCCGGTATCGTTCACGGCGACCTGTCCGAATACAATGTGCTGGTCGGCAGCGATGGGCCGGTCATCATCGACCTGCCCCAGGCCGTCGACGCTGCGGGCAACAACAACGCCTTCAGCATGCTCGAGCGCGATGTCACCAACCTGGCCAATTACTTCGGACAATTCGCGCCCGAGTTGCTGGCCACCGACTATGGCATCGAGATATGGTCGCTCTATCAGAGCGGCAAGCTTCACCCGGAAAGCCCGCTGACCGGGCGCTTCGAGCGCAACGAGAAACCGGCCGATCTGGTCAGCGTGATGCGCGAGATCAACGACACGCTCAAGGAAGAAGAGGCGCGGCAACTGTACCGGCAGCAAATGGGAAAAAAATAAATCACCGCAACTGCCAACCAGATGACTGCCGCTAACCCGACTCTAGCTGTTGCCGCAACAAAACAACTGTCTTCGTTGCGGGACTTGCTGCCCTTCCTGCGCCCCTATCGCGGCAGGATCGCGCTGGCTTTCGTGTTGTTGATCCTCGCTTCCGGCACGGTGCTGTTGTTGCCTTTGGCGTTTCGCGACCTGATCGACCTCGGTTTCGGGCAGCGCGAAAACACCCGTGGTGTACTGCTGGGTACACAGAGTCTGGACGGCCACTTCGCCGCGCTGTTCGGGTTGGCCAGCTTGTGGGCGCTGGCCGTGTCGGCGCGCTATTACACCGTGACCTGGGTGGGCGAACGGGTGACGGCGGATTTGCGCAGCGCGGTGTATGCACGGGTGCTGAAGCAATCGCCGCAATTCTTCGAGACGCTGCAGACCGGCGAAGTGCTCTCCAGGTTGACCGGCGACACCACGCTGATCCAGACCGTGGTCGGCAGCTCGATCTCGATGGGCTTGCGCAGCCTGTTCCAGTTCATCGGCGGCATGATCATGCTGGCGGTCACCAGTTTTTATCTGTTCTCGCTGAATCTCGGCTTGATGGCATTGCTTGCGCTGCCCATTTTTGTGATCGGCCGCAAAGTGAAAAAACTCTCGCGCGAATCGCAGGACAAGATCGCCGATGCCTCGGCGCTGGCCGGCGAGATACTCAACGCCGTGCCGACGGTGCAAGCCTACACGCAGGAGCCGCGTGAAACACAACGTTTCGCCGACAGCGCGGAACGGAGTTTTGTCACCGCGATCCGGCGTACCCGCGTGCGTGCCGCTTTGACCGCGCTGATCATCACCGCAGTGATGGGCACCATCATCTTTGTGTTGTGGGTAGGCGCGAACCAGGTGCATGAAGGCAGCATGACCGGCGGCCAGCTCGCCTCGTTCATTCTCTACGCGGCGCTGGTGGCGGGCGGCGTGGGCACGATGGCGGAAGTGTGGGGCGATGTGATGCGCGCGGCGGGAGCCACCGAGCGCCTGCTGGAACTGCTGCATGCCGAATCCAATATCGCCGAAGTGGCCGCACCGCAAACGCTGCCGCAGCCCGAACAGGCGGCGATCCGCTTCGAGCAGGTCAGCTTCCGCTACCCGTCGCGTTTGCAGACCGCCGCGCTGGACGACATCACGCTGGACATCGCGCCCGGTGAAAGCGTCGCGCTGGTCGGTCCTTCCGGTGCGGGCAAGACCACGCTGTTCCAGTTACTGTTGCGGTTTTACGATGTGACGGATGGCGTCATCCGCCTCAACGGGCGGGACATCCGCCAGTTGTCTTTGCACGATCTGCGCGACAAGATCGCGATCGTGCCGCAAGACCCGGTGATCTTCTCGGCCAATGCGCTGGAGAACATCCGCTACGGGCGCCCCGCTGCCAGCGACGCAGAGGTGATGGCCGCCGCCAGAGCAGCGCTGGTGGACGAATTCATCGCCCGCCTGCCGGATGGATATCAAACATTTTTGGGCGAGCGCGGCACACGCTTGTCCGGCGGGCAACGCCAGCGCATCGCGATCGCGCGCGCGATCCTGAAGAACGCCCCGCTGTTGCTGCTGGACGAAGCGACCAGCGCGCTGGACGCGGAATCCGAAATCCTGGTGCAGGAAGGCCTGAACGCCGCGATGCAAGGCCGCACCACGCTGATCATCGCGCACCGGCTGGCCACCGTGCAGAAAGCCCATCGCATCGTGGTGCTGGAACACGGGCGCATCGTCGAAACCGGAACCCCGGAAGATCTGCGCAAACAGAGCGGACTTTACGCGCGGCTGGCGCGCTTGCAATTCGACGTTTGAAAAATTTCTCATGCACATTGATAGAGGGGGCTGAACTTGTACTTTTGGGTATTCTTTTAGGGAAACACTCACCACGAACGGACTTATTCAGCGCTTCCTTAGATCCATTCGAGAATATAATGCACATGGAATATGTAAGGATTCGTATAGGTCAGTGAAAAATTCCGGACTGCCGGGCAGCGCTGAGCGGCAAATGAACGGAAACTTGCCAAGGCTGAATTTTAGTTAGCTGAAAATAATTACCAAGGAAAATCATGAAGAATTACTTAGTGGCAATAATGAGTGCGATCATTTTAACGATGAGTGGGAATGTTCTGGCTGCGCCCATGACCAAGGACCAGGGAGACGCGATACTCAAGGAACTTCGCGAGATCAAGCAGCTGCTGGCAAGGCCGCAACAGCAGCAGGCCCAGGCAGCACCGTCAGCTCCGCAGGCGCCACAAATCATGAAAGTCAAGGGCGATGCAATATATGTGCTCGGCAAAAGCGATGCGCCGCTGACCATGGTGGAGTTTACCGACTACCAGTGCCCGTACTGCGGCCGGTTCGAGACGACCACTTTCCCCGAGATCAAAAAGAACTTTATTGACACCGGCAAGTTGCGCCTGATCCTGCGTGACCTCCCTCTGGGGGATATGCATCCGTTCGCGCTGAAAGCCGCCCAGTCCGTGCACTGCGCCGGAGATCAGGGCAAGTATTGGGAGATGAAAGAATTGGTATTCAAAAACCAGAACAAGATCGATGTCGATTCGCTGGCCGGTTATGCAAAAGATCTTGCGCTCAATGGCGATACCTTCAAGAGCTGCATGGCCGATGGCAAACATCTGAAGGAGATCGGTGACGAAGCCAAATATGCCCAATCGCTGGGTATCACCGGAACGCCGACGTTCATACTCGGCAAAACCGCGGGTGACACGGTGGAGGGCCGGGTGATCGTCGGAGCTCAGCCGCTTGCTGTCTTTGAAGCGGCGATCAACGAGATGCTCGGGAAGCACTGATTCGGCATTAGGGCACCTCTAAAAATCCAGATTTCATCCCAACTGCTGCGTTGCGTAAAAAATTTCTTGCTTACATATCATACATATGCGGCGCTGCGAAATTTTTTCCACGCCTTGCATTTGGGCGAACTCTGAATTTTTAGAGGCGCCCGTTACTCATCAGTCAGAAATACAGGCGACATTTGAATAATTGGAATCTTGTCGTTCACATGCTCTGCTTTGGAGCGTAGTTTTTATTCCAATTTGCATTAGAAGCAACGCTAATTGTAGGAGCGGGCCATGCCCGCGAACCGCTTGGTCGCGGGCATGGTCCGCTCCTACACCTGCAAAATTATGGTCGTATTTAACGCACTTTGGAATTATATGGAGTGCGCAGGCATGTCTGCGCTTTTAGAAAGCGGCGACACATACACCCGCAAGGGGTACGCCGTGGTTGTAAGAGGCTGAAGCCCCCAACAACACACGCAGGCCGCACTCCAGACTATCAGCCCAAGACCGGATAATCGGTATATCCCTTCGCTCCGGGCGTATAGAACGTGTCCATGTCGGGCGCATTCACCGCTGCGCCGGTCTTCCAGCGGGCAACCAGATCCGGGTTGGCGAGGAACGGCCGGCCCACGGCGATCAGATCGCATTTGCCCGCGGCCAGATCGCTTTCGGCGCGCGCGGCATCGTAGCCGCCGGAGAGGATCAGCTTGCCCTTGAACACGCTGCGGAACATCTTCTTGATCGAGTCAGGCACAACTGGCGCACCCTGCGGTGAGTGGTCGACCAGGTGGATGTAGACCAACCCGCGTGCATTGAGCTGCTGCGCAAGATAGGTGTAATCGGCTTCCATCGCGTCGTACAGTGGCATGTCGTTGAACACGCCGTACGGTGACAGGCGTATGCCGACCTTGTCCTTGCCGATGGCTTTGATCACTGCGTCGGCGACTTCGAGCACGAAGCGCGCGCGGTTTTCGATCGCACCGCCGTAGCGGTCGGTGCGCTGATTCGAGTTCGGGCGGATGAACTGCTCGAGCAGATAACCGTTCGCGCCGTGCAATTCGACGCCGTCGAATCCCGCCGCCACGGCGTTCTTTGCGCCTTGGGCGAATTCCTCGATAGCGGTCTTGATGTCAGCCTCGGTCATCGCTTGCGGCATGGCATTCTGTTTCATGCCCTCGGCATCGGTGTACATGTCGCCGGCAGCTGCCACTGCCGACGGCCCCAGCACCCGTGCGCCCGCTGGCAGATTGAGCGGATGGCCGACGCGCCCGCAGTGCATGAACTGCATGAATATCTTCGCGCCCTTGGCGTGAACCGCATCTGTGACGAGTTTCCAGCCCGCGATCTGCGCGGCGGAAAATATCCCCGGTATGCGCGGATAGCCCAGGCCGTTCGGAGATGTCGAGGTGCCTTCGGTGATGATGAGCCCCGCAGATCCGCGCTGCGCGTAATATTCCGCCATCAGTTGGTTCGGGATATTCCCGGTGGCGCGGCTGCGCGTCAGCGGCGCCATGACCAGATGATTCTGCAGTGTGAGTGTTCCCAGTGTGGCTTTTGAAAATAGCTGTGACATGGTGGTTCCTTCTGAACAGTGATTGGGCTAATTTAAGAATAAGGAAAATGGTTGGGCGCGCAATGCCAAAAACGAAATGTCTCCCGCACACAAGATAAATAAATTATTACCGGTGTTGGTTGCAGGGGAAAGGAGTTTGCAACGCAGTTGTTAATATACTCCGAATCAAACAGGTCAGCATCATTCAACATTCCAGACGGACACATGACTCGCATGCACTTATTTAATCACATCAATAAGGGCATCCAGATCTCCGCTGCGCTCTTGATACGTAGGCTTGTAGAGTGTGGGTGAGTTAGATGGTGTTCGAAGAGCCTATGGAAAAGGAAAATTTCGAAGGTGCCCCAATTCCGATATGACGTAATTTGTATACCTTGGCGAAGGCTAAAGATGAAATTTCGTCAGTTTAATTATTTATCTGACATTTGCAAAATACATCCATATCCCCCGCTGCACCAATACCGGCGCCACTCTGGTCAATTCAAACTTTGTCTTGGCATGTAATATGCTCGTTCTTTTGTCAAGGATAGAAAATCCAGATTCGGTGGTAACAAGCCGTAATACCATGGAAGCAGAAGGAGGTGTGTCATGAAAGTCACTATGAACATGAGCAACTACGAAATCGAGCATGAAACGATAGAGCCCGAGTACAGCGATGAGATTTTGTGCGCCGGTTGGAATCCTGAAATTGACTCCGTGTGTCAGCAGCTGCAGCTTGTGCCGACTGCCCAACAGCTGATTATGCCGGCTGACCTTGCGACGGAAGTTGCGGAGCTATTTTTGAAAAAGATGCATTCCTATCCGCTCTAACTGAGTGGTGGTTTTTTATTGCGGCCAGAAAAAGCCACAAGAAATGTTACGGGGGTGGTTCAATCAACTTCCACCGTAGGGTTTATTCCTCGCTTCCCCTATTACCCACCTTATATCCTTTGCTGCCATCAGGCGGGTTTATTTGGTCTTGTGCTCCAGCGCAATGCCGAACAACTCCAGAGCAACGCCCAGGATAAGCAGCAGCGCACCCGGCCAAGCTTCAGGAGCGAGGAGCATCAGCATTGCGCCCAGCACCACCATGATCACTGCGATGGTGCGCCGGGTGCGTGGATTCTTTATCATATGACCTCCCCCACTATTCCTTGGTGTATGTTTTAAGTATAGATTACATGATGGCTTTCGGTCGACATGTTTCTCGGCCGATTTGCCAGAGTGTTAATCATTATGCAATGACGGAGATCACCATGAAGAAACTGAAACATGAAGCGGAATTATTCAAAGGCGCACTGCTTGCGGGTGTGAAATATGCGGAGGGACGCGGCGTGGTCGAGTTCGAAGCAACGGATTCGGCAAGCGAGAAACTCCTGTACATCTACAGGCTGTTGGTTCACGATAAAGTCATCCAGCCCTTGCCCGAAGATCAGGTCGCTGAAAAGACGCTGAGACACAAACTGGCGATCTGGTATGCAAAACAATTGCCGAAAGATCATCCGCTTTTGCAATAAATAAATGGCTGGCTTGATCCGCCCCCCATTAATCGCACGAACATCAACTCGACATTCGCATCCGGTTTACAGAGATGAATACAGACGACAACACAGAAAAATTCCGCATCGATAAGTGGCTATGCGCCGCACGTTTCTTCAAGACGCGCTCACTGGCGGCTGACGCTGTCGAGTGCGGCAAAGTGCATATCAATGAAGCGCGCGTCAAACAGGCCAAGTCGGTCGTGGTGGGAGACATGCTCACCATCAATATCGGTCAGAAACAATATGTGGTCGAGGTGCTGGCATTGTCCAATCGGCGCGGTCCTGCATCCGAGGCGCAGAAGCTGTATCGTGAGACCGATGCCAGCCGTCAGCGGCGCGAGGCCATTGCCGCACAACTCAAGGCACAGCCGCAGCCTTTCTTTTTCAAGGGCAGGCCGACCAAACGCGACCGGCGCGAGATCGAGCATTTCAAGAAAGGGAGGTGATATCAGCTCCGACATACAGCCGGCATACAGAATCAGATCTGCAAAACGTTGGCAACTGAGTCCGGTTCTGTGCCAGGCATAGATGTCATTTCGACCCGTCAAATAGCATCTCCAGACGCATGCTGAGTGAGGGGCTCGATCGGTAATTGTTTATTTTTGGAAAATGCAGTTGCGGGCTTAATTCGAAGAACATCCAATCCCGATGCAATCGGTAACGATAAAGTATCGATACCACATAATCCGTCACCTGAGACTCCGGGTTAGTGACCCCGATAGCACTAGCCTGATACAGCAAGGCAGTACGATCATTCACGGTGTGGTAGATCGACAGATCCTGGCGCAGGTCGAAGTTCTGTTTGTCATTGAGCCATGTTGCATTACTGGTGGCGCGAAACAGAACCGGTTCGCTCAAAAAATGTTCCAGGTCAAGCTGGGTGGTTTCTCCTGCACCTATGGTATCGAACCAATATACTGACTCGGCAGCTTTCATCCGCCACTGATCCAGAGAAACCGAGTAGCTGCCCCTTGCACGCGCGAAGGGATTTATTCTTATGCCTTGAAATTTAAGCCCCGCATCAGCACTCAAGTGCAATGCCTGTAATTCTGCTTTTATCTTCTCATAGCGCACCGCTATGCCATAACTTTGCGGTGCGGAAACCTGATTGGTAAGGGGTGAATTTTGGGTTTGAATTGGCTCGCCGGTAATATTTTGATCGGGGTTGGACTCCAGCAATAGATGCAACCGCTTTTCCGTGGAAGGTAAGTTCAAATTGGCTCTTGCTGAAAGCACGAACTTGCGGTCACCGCCATATCCGGACACTCTGGCAAGGTCCAATTGCATCACGGTTTTATTGCTTTCCTGGTAATTGCGATCATTGCCAAAAAAACGATCGATATCGGTTGCGAAGCTGACGATCTTCCCGGATAAATAATCACGCTTAACATCAATAGAATCAAGTAGATCAGACGATTGTTCAGGTTGCGCCGATTGTGCAGGTTGTGCAGGTTGTGCAGGTTGTGCAGGTTGTGCAGGTTGTGCAGGTTGTGCAGGTTGTGCAGGCTGTTCAGCGCCAAGCAACTTCAAGGGAGAAAGAAGAGTGATACCCAACAGCAGACTCAACGAAAGGCTGGAAGGCCGGACAGAATTTTGTTCGGGAGGGGACATATCACGCAGATATTACACAATCCGGGCGCATAAGCGGAGTTTGATCTGACGTATCAATGTCAGCAAAAGTCCGAAATCGGTTGGCTGAAATTATCGATGGCGGAGTATACTTTTGCCTCGTTAAAAGGCGATGTTCCCGATGGGAATGAGCCGGCGTTCACGCACCATGACGATATTATTGAAAGGAGCGATTCATGTTTATTTCACAATACGGTTCAGTGTCACGATGGCTTCCGGCGCTGCTCGCCACTTTTGGTTTGGTAGTATGGGCCGTGAACAGTCACGCATCCCCCCAATCCGATGCCCAGCAAGCAGTAAATTACAAACAGGCGGTTGCCAGCCCGATTCGAACCGATGACGACAGGGGTGCGGATGCCAAGCGCAAGCCGCTGGAATTCCTGCAGTTCACAGATGTGCGGCCCGGTATGCGGGTACTGGATATTGCGGCGGGCGCTGGTTACACCACGCAATTGCTTGCGCTGGCCGTTGGAAAAAACGGCATTGTCTGGGCACAAGGGACCCGATCATCGCAGGCACTTGAGCAGCGACTGTCCAGTCATCCGCAAGCTAACATCGTTCCGGTTATACGGCCTTTCGAGGACCCGGTACCCGATGACGCAGCCAGGCTGGATTTGATCACCATCATCATGAACTATCACGATATCGCCTACATGCCCGTAGACCGCACCAAGATGAACCAGCGGCTGTTCAATGCGATGAAACCGGGTGGACATCTGGTTGTGCTGGATCATTCGGCCAAGACGGATAGCGGCATATCGGCGGCCAAGACCCTCCATCGTATCGACGAGAAGGTCGTTGTGGACGAGTTTCGGCAAGCCGGTTTCCGGCTTGAAAAATCGGGCGATTTTTTGAAAAATCCGGCCGACCCCCGCGAACAGGCTTTCTTCGATATGAAGATACAGACAGACAAATTCGCACTGCGCTTCGTCAGGCCTTGATGGGTCAGCCTGATAGCCGCAAAAAATCGAGGATAACGATGAAAACCGCATTGATCACCGGAGCCAGCCGCGGCATCGGCCTGGAGTTTTGCCGGCAGTATGCCGCAGAAGGCTGGCGTGTTCTGGCTTGCAGCCGCCATCCCGAAAAGTCGGAAGCGCTGGCCAAACTGGCGGCTCAGTATCCCGAGCTGATTGAAACGCATGCTCTGGATGTCGCAGATCATGCGCAGATCGAGCATTTGGCGCAGGTGCTGGAGGGTGAATCCCCCGCCCCTGCATACATAGACCTGCTGATAAACAACGCCGGCATCTGTCCTGATTCCGATAAAAGAGGTTTTGGCCATACCGATTATGCGGAATGGACGCGGGCATTCCGCATCAACACCATGGCGCCGCTCAAGATGGCCGAGACATTCGCCACACAAATCGCCCGCAGCAAGCAAAAAACCATCGTGACCATCACCAGCAAAATGGGCAGCATTGCGGACAATGGCGGAGGCGGCAGTTACCTTTACCGCACCAGCAAAACGGCGGTGAATATGGTTGTGAAGAGCCTTGCCATCGATCTGAAACCAAGCGGAATCACTGCGGTAGTATTCCATCCGGGTTGGGTCAAGACCGATATGGGCGGGCCGAATGCATTGATCTCCGCGGAGCAAAGCGTATCAGGCATCCGGCAGGTGATCAGCCGACTCACGCTGGCCGACTCCGGGAAATTTTTCGGTTATGATGGCCAGGTGATTCCATGGTAATCATGAACAAATTCCGAAAATACGTTGGCGGGACATACACATTAATCTGATAAGGAGAAAAATATGGAAGTATTGCAAAAGATATTCATTTCCGTCGCGGTAATCTTTGTTGTTGGCGGCCTGGTCTGGTTCATTTTCATCGCCCATTGAGTGGCCATTGCCGGCCGTCAGGCTATCGGCGAACGGTTGCGATCCAAACAATTGCAGCGGGTTGAAAAATGAAAAAAGACTTTTGGCTTGAGCGTTGGGAACGGGAAGAGATCCATTTTCACCAGGATGAGTTCAACCCTTATCTGCACCAATACTGGCATGATTTGCACCTTGCCCGCGACAGCCAGGTATTCGTGCCGCTGTGCGGCAAAAGCCACGACATGTTATGGCTGCTCGAGCAGGGTCACCGGGTCCTGGGAGTGGAACTGAGCGCCATTGCGGTGCAGGCGTTCTTCAAGGAAAACGGCTACACCCCGCAACATGACGTCCGCGGAAAATTCGACAGCTGCGAAGCGAATGGCATCGGTATCCTGTGCGGCGATTTTTTCGACTTGAGCAAGGATGATTTGGCAAATGTGACCGGGGTATACGACCGCGCATCGCTGATTGCGCTGCCGCCGGAAATGCGCGAACGCTATGTCCGCCACCTGGTGAGCATCCTGCTGCCCGCAACGCAGATCCTGCTGATCACTTTGGATTATCCCCAGCCGGAAATGCAGGGCCCGCCGTTTTCGGTTTCTTCGGGCGAAGTGGAAGCGCTTTATCGCGAGCACGCCGAGTTGCGTTTGCTGGCTCAACTGGACGTGCTGTCACAAAACCCGCGCTTTCAACAACGCGGCTTGAGCCGGTTGCGGGAAAACATCTTTCTGCTGACGCTGCGCTAGATTGAATATCGCCGCTGCCGATCCGCATCAGCCTACGCGCAAATTTTTATGTGATCGTGACAAGTTCCTGAAATAGTGACGGGGCCAGATGTGATAGCATAAAAATTCCATGCCACCCCGACAGCCAAACACTTACCCGTTGAAACTTCACCGCACTATGTCATCCATGAAGCGCTTCCTGGCCTGGGTGCCGCTATTTGTTGCACGGAGCGACACTGCAGCAACACATTGCAGGAGGGCAAAGCGGTGCTAGTGCTCTCCCTGCTGCTGATCGTCAGCATCACTGCCGCTGTCTTCTACATCATACTCATCAGGCGCAGGCTGGCCCGCGACATCGCCGAGCGCAAACAGTCCGAGCAACGCGAACAAACCCGCAATCATGTGCTGGAACTGTTGGCCGATGGCGCACCGCTCGCCACGATACTGGGCGCCATCGTGCGCGGTGTGGAGCAGGAGCGGCCGGACATGCTTTGCAGCATCATGCTGCTCGACAGTGAGGGCAAACATCTTCTGAACGGCGCAGCTCCCAGCCTCCCCGATTTTTACAACGATGCGATCGACGGGTTCGGGATAGGCATCGGCGCCGGTTCTTTCGGCACAACTGCCTTCACCGGTCAGCGCGTCATCGTCGAAGACGTCCGGACCCATCCTTACTGGGCGCCCTACAAGGAACTCACCGCCAGGGCAGGACTGGGCGCATGCTGGTCGGAACCCATCCGTTCCGCTTCCGGCAAAGTACTCGGCACCTTCGCCATTTATCATCATCAGGCACATCACCCGGCGGATGATGAGATCCGCCTGATCGAACAAACCGCCAATCTGGCCGAGATCGCGCTGGGACGCAGCCGTGCCGACCAGGCACTCAAGGAGAGCGAGAAACTGCTTTCCGATATTCTGGAAAACGTCACCGCCTACATCTACATGAAAGATGCAAATGGCCGCTACCTGTTCGCCAACCGCCTGTTGCGCGAGCGCTTCGCCGCGCCGATCGAAGAGATCGTGGGCTACGACGATACCAAATTCTTCGATGCCGATACCGCCGCCGAAATGCGCAAGGAAGACATGCGCGTTTTGCAGCATGGCGAGACCATTCAGGCCGAGGAGACCAATCACAACCTGCTCACCGGAGTGATGGATGTCTTCCTTTCGGTAAAGCTTCCGCTAAGGCGCGAGGACGGCAGTATCTACGCTTTGTGCGGTATCTCTACCGATATCAGCAAGCGCAAGGAGGCGGAAGAACACATGCAGCACATGGCGCAGTACGACGCGCTGACCCACCTGCCCAACCGCGCATTATTCAACGACCGTCTGCAACAGGCGATCGCTGCGGCCCAGCGCAACAAGGCGCATCTGGCGCTGATGTTCATCGACTTGGACAAGTTCAAGCCGGTCAATGACACATACGGTCACGGCGTCGGCGATCTGTTGCTGAAGGATGTCGCGCTGCGCATCCAGGATTGCCTGCGCGAGTCGGATACCGCCGCGCGGATAGGCGGCGACGAATTCGTCATCCTGTTGCCGGCCATCGAAACCCAGCGGGATGCCGGCAAGGTCGGGGAGAAGATACTCCATGCCCTCAACCAACCTTTCGTATTGGCGGGACACACACTGCAAATCTCAGGGAGCATCGGCGTTGCCGTCTATCCGGAACACGGTAAAGATGAGAAGCTGCTGGTCAAGAGCGCCGACATCGCGATGTATCACGCCAAGAAAAATGGCCGCAACAACGTCAAGATGTATCAGCCGGGGCTGCAGGGGATCAGCGAGTGAGGGCCGAGCGGTGTCAGTAACACAGCACTTTTTCCATCACCCAATCATCCATCACGAAACCACCGCCGATGTCGAAGACGGCTTCAAAAATCGCCGTGATCCGGAAGCGCAAAGTCGCCATGATAATGGGGTCGGGCATTTCGAGCCCGCATGAAGTCAGTTCCGCGATGGCGAAGGATTGTGCAACCTCGGTCAAACTTCCGGAGCTGCAGCGATATAGAGCTCATCGTCACTCATGTCGCGAAAATGTTCACCAAAATTGAGTGGGTCGGCGATCATAGCGCCAACGTTTTGCTAAGGGACGCCGCTTTGCGGCGTCCAGCGAGTGAAGCGAGCGGCCTTGAGCAACTTGTTAGGCATTTCAGATTTCGTAATAATTTCTTTAGCGATTGGGTATTCTCTTTCTAACATGACATTAAACATATCCTTATCCGGATAATTAATTACTGTTGTTGACATCCTCCCTCGCCCTAAAGTGCGGGGATTCCTACCGCTAGACGCTCATGCCCGAGCGCGAGAATGTTCCTTGCTGCGTTGACATCCCTGTCGTGCAGCGTGCCGCACCCGGCACAGATCCATTCTCTTATTCCAAGGCGCGCCCTACCTTTCGGACTGTTGTCGGAGATAGCCCCGCAACACGAGCAAGTCTGGGTTGTGTACTTTTCACTCACTTGTTCGAACACCACTGACCGCGCCATCGCTTTGTATTCCAGTTGTGTCTTTAGCATGCCCCATCCCGTATCCAGGACAGACTTTGCCATTTTGGTTTTAGCCAATGCCTTGCTGCTGACATCCCCGACGAAGATCGCCCCATAGTTCTCGACCATGCCGGTCGTGAACTTGTGGATCGCGTCCTGGCGGGTGTGCTTGATCCGAGCGTGAAGCGCCTTCACACGCCGGGACTTGTTGGCGCGCTGTGCGCTGGCCAGCTTGGCCGCAAACTGGTCCGTGATCCGCCGGCGTTCGAATACCGTGCCATCGGAACAGGTGGCGGCCGTCTTGAGACCCAGATCGATGCCGACCGACATGCTCCCGCTGCTCGGCTTGACTTCGACCTTCACTGTGGTGTTGAAATACCACCGGCCCCGGGCATCTTCCGAGAACGAACCGGTACCCAGCTCGTACTGGGACAGGCCGTAGCTGTCCCATACACCAAAGAATTCACCGCAGAAGCGGATCTGGCCGTTGACCAGCTTAACGCCGGCCGATTTGAACGGAATCCAGCCCAGTGCGCGCTTCGCGCCACTGGAGCTGCGCCATTGCAGCTTGTTGCGTTTGAACTGCCGGCGCGACTTGGCGTGCTGGGCAATCACCGACTGCACCGTGGCGGCACCAATGCTCAGGCCACGTTCCTCGCGAATGCTTTTAAGTTCCTTTTGCAGGTCATATTCGGAGGTGTTGCAGTTCATATACCCTACACCCGGGATCGGGACCCACGAATACTCAGCACTGATTGCGTTCGCCGCGTTCCACACCTGGTTCACCTCAAAGGCCCAGCGCGACAGCACGCCTGTGTGCTTGTCCTTGACTCTGACCTTGAGGGTTTTGGTGCAGGTATTCATAACCAAACTGTAGCAAAGAACGAACGTTCTGTACATCTAATGATGCATGAAATCACCTCAGGATACCTGAGGTATCCGCGCTATCCATCTCCGACCTAAAGGACGGAGCTTTTCGCGCAAATCTGGTAATTTGATAAGCTTCCCGATTTCGGTAGGAAAGTTTTTTTCAAGTTTTCCAATAATAAAGTTGGTTCTATTCGCGGAGTAGTCAGCTATTAGTGCCGCCCCTCTTGCTTCCTCGAAAAAGGGAATCATATAGATAGCATCACTACGGTGTTTACCTAGAACTTTTGCGACTAACTCATCCTGTTCATCAGTTGGAAAAGAATAAATTGGCTCCAAGTCAATCGTGCCTATATTTTCAATCGATATTCTTAGATTTTTAATAGGCAACTCTTCTTTTAGTTGAGAGTGTGATGTTACCCATAAGATCCCAAAGCCATTCATTTTGGAGTATTCATCGCTATCTTTTGGATAGGCCATATCGTGGTTTGTTGCGCGTGCAACATGGCCATATTTTTCATATTCTTTGGCGGAGTTAACAAGCGTATTTTGCATACTTAGCTTTGTTAGTTCTTCGTATACTGAGTTACCTCCATGAACTAAATGAACAACATCTTCGTCTGAAAGGCAGGAGAAAGAGATAATTAGTAATAATATAAAGAAGAGTGATGGCTTCATAAAATGGCTAACCAAAAAGTAAGGAGTTGAGCGCTTTTGCGCAGCCGCGCAGTATGGTAAGCATTTGACCAATGCGGGGCTCCGTTCCAGATCAATTCACCAATTAATCCACAAAGAGCAAGGCAGCGCGGTTGTTAGGGGAACAACAGCAGCGGGCGGGACGCCTTTTTTAGCAACGTTGCCGCGAGCGATTTTAGGCTGGGTCTGCCGCTGACCTGAAAGACGCGCCGGCCGGCGACCAGCATGCCGGTATCGCCGGACGAGGCCTGTTCTACCAGGACTTCAGTTGGGTCGCCTGCATGAACCGAGAAAGAGGCTTGCGCCATTCCCTGCGTGGCTTGTTCGAATTGTGCACGCGCCGCATCGGCCTGTTCTTCCTGCTCCTTGCGGATATAGTCGAGAAAGCCTTGTCGCGCGCCTTTGGAAGATTGCCAATCGTTGCCGATGAAATCGGCCCATTGGGTATCGATGATAAAAATGCCCGTCAAAGGCGTGTTGCTCTGACGGGCCAGTTCAACGGCATGATTCAGGGCGTCTTGCGATGCATCCGAACCGTCGACCGCGACGACGATATTGCCGTAGTTCATGCGGGTCTACTTCATTTTCAGCAACACGATGACAGCCACAATAATGACCGTGACGATGATGGCGCCTATGTCCTCGGCGCGGTCATCCTTGAATAGCGTCATCTTGCTTTTCGGGCCGGCTGCACCGATGGTTTCGCTGCCCGTTTTCTGTTCGTTAGCCATATTTATTCTCCTCGTAGTGTTTAGGCTCGTGGTGTTTAGCCCCGTAGCGTTTAGATGGACACCAGGTAATTTTTAAGCAGCAGAACGACGAGCAGCGCCAGGACGTATTTGGTGGTGCCGACGATCAGGCCCAGCTTGAGCGGTGTACCGCCTGCCTGGCGCAGTTCTTTGAAGTCGATAAAGCCGCCTAGGCCGACCAGGCCAAAACCGAAGACCCATTGCATCACGAGGCGCAGCATTTTGATCGTCTCCGAGGCGGGAGGCCCGCCCTTGATGCCGACATCACCGAAGGCGCCCATGCTGGTGAAGAACACCATGGCCATGAAGCCGATCACAAACACCGGGAATTTTTCCACCAGCAGTGTGCCCAGCCCCTTTTTCTTTCCGGTGCTATCAGCTTCGTCCTTGCCGGCCCAATACCAGACCGTTACTGCGAATACGGCGAACGGAATGGAGATCACGCGCATGATGTTCCAGATCTCGGCGATGGATACCGCGGTACCCGGCGCCACATTGGGGTTGAATGCGAGCGCTGCCGCCAGCACCTGGCCCGAGTTGAGAATGCCGGTGCCTATCCATGCGCCGTACTGCAGGTCGGTCAGGCCGAGTTCGTGACCGATGAACGGGCTGATGAACATGGTCAGGATACCGAAGCCGAGTATGGTGGCGATGGCATAGGCGACGTGGCTCGCCTTGGCCTCCACTGCCGGTGCGGTGGCGACGGCGGCGCTGACGCCGCAGATACTCAGGGCATTGGCCATTACGGCGGTCATGGAGCGGTCCAGGCCAAATATCTTGCCTAGCCACAGCACCATGATGATGGTCATGATGACGAAGCCGCCGATCAGGAAGATCGCCATGGAACCCAGTTGGACGATGGCCGAGAAGGTATAGAGCGAACCCAGCATGATGATACCGGTCTTGATCATCAGCCGGGACAGCTTGAAACCGTCAACAAATATTTCCGGCATTTTTCCGCCGAAAATGACATTGCGGTAAAGCAGGCCGCAGATAATGCCCAGCAGGATATAGTTGAGATGGAAAGCGTCGGTTAGTGGTTTTTCCATGCCAAATACTTTGGTATGGGCCATCCATGGTTCGAGCCAAAGCCGGATCGCCACCATGGTGATGATGATCAAAGCCAGGCCGGGAAGTGCGCTGGGAAGCTGACGGAAAAACCCAGGGGATTCGCTACTCATAATGCCTCCTTAGTTTGAATGACGGTTATTGAGCTCCATATTTCATTATGATTTATTTGCGGGATTACCATAGGCGCAAATAACCCGCCTATGCGAAGTGGATTAAACGCCACATCCGTTTCCATGGCAAGCACCATCTACGGGATCAGGGTGCCTTAGCGTTCCACACCAGGATGCGGTTGTTGGAAGGCATCGCGATGTCGTGCAGCAGATCCAGTCCGTGGGATATGGCAAGCCGGTTAACCGCTTCGAAATCCCGCACGCCGCTGTTCGGATCGCGCGACTTGAGCCAGGCATCGAAACGGGCATTGCTTTCGGATGTGAAATTTCCGCCGTAGTTGTATGGCCCATAGAGGCACACGCATCCGCCCGGCGAAATGACGCGCGCGATATGCGCGAACAGGCGCTCGACTTCCGGCCACGAGATGATATGCACGGTATTGGCGTTGAAGATCGCGTCTACCGCTGCAACCGGCCATCGCTTGTCGTTCACGTCGATCGCCAGCGGTGCTAAAACGTTGGGCAATTGAACCTCGTCCAGCCAGGCTTGAATACCGGCAAGGTTCTGTACCAATTCACTGGGTTGCCAGATCAGATGGGGCAGTTCGCGGCCGAAGTACACCGCGTGCTGGCCGGTGCCGCTGGCGATCTCCAACACCCGCTTGCGGTCGGCAAAGATCTCTTTCAGTACGGAAAGTATCGGTATTTTATTTATTTCGCTGGATTCGGAATAGGGTTTCATGAAAAGGTTAAAGTATTTTGTAGGCACATTTTAGCAAGCAGATAGAATATGCCGATACAGATTAGATCATCATGAATTCGCCCACACTGAAAATTATCGAGAACCTTGCGGATATTCCCGCAGCGGATTGGGACGCGCTGGCAGGGAATGATCCCTTTCTTTCGCATGCCTACTTGTACGCCCTGCAGGAAAGCGGCTGCGCCACGGCGCAATTCGGCTGGCGCGCGCAATTTATCACCCTGTGGCAGGACGGGCGATTGCTGGGCGCGATGCCGCTTTATCTGAAGATGAACTCCTATGGCGAGCACGTGTTCGATTGGGCATGGGCCGATGCTTACCATAGGCATGGGTTGCGCTATTACCCAAAACTGGTGTGCACCGTGCCTTTCACGCCGGTTACCGGGGCGCGGCTGTTGGCAACCGCACCTGATGTGCGCGCGTTGCTGCTCGGTTCCGCACTGCAATTCGCAAAAGAATCGGGCGTGTCTTCGCTGCATTGTCTGTTTCTTGATGAAGCCGATACGCTGGAGGCGCAGGCGCAGGGCATGATGTTGCGCCAGGATGTGCAGTTCCATTGGCAGAATCCGGGCTATCGCGATTTCGATGATTATCTGGCCGCGCTGAGCCGCGACAAGCGCAAGCGCATCAAACAGGAACGGCGCAAGGTCCAAGAGGCGGGGATCCAATTGCAATGCATCACCGGGGAATACGCCACTCCGGAGCAGTGGGCTTTCTTTGCCGAGTGTTATGCCCATACCCGGCAGCAGCACCATTCGCCGCCCGCGCTGAATGCGGATTTTTTCCAGCGTATCGGTGCCACCCTGCCTCGGAACACCTTGCTCGTCGTCGCGACACGCGAAGGCCGGCCGATCGCGAGCGCGCTGAATTTATTTACCGGGGATGTGTTGTACGGGCGCTCATGGGGTGCGTTCGAATTTCACTCCGGACTGCATTTCGAGGCTTGCTACTACCAGGCGATCGAGTTTTGTATCGCGCGCAACATAAAGACATTCGAGGGCGGCGCCCAGGGCGAGCACAAATTGGCGCGTGGATTCCTGCCGGTGACCACCCGCTCCGCGCACTGGCTGGCGCATCCCCAGTTTGCGCGTGCGGTGGAAGATTATCTGCAGCGCGAGACTGATGCGATTTCGGAGTATGTGGACGAGCTCAATGAGAGAAGTCCGTTTAAACACATTTGATTTTGTTATAAGGTCGTCGTGTTGCTTGCAGCACATCCTGCAGGTTTAGCGCGGCTCGATCTGCGACAAATGCCGCGCCACGGAAAGCCAAGCTCCCAGCCAGCCCAGATACATCGAGAATAGCAACAGCGAAATGCTGTCGCCGAATGACATCGGATGCAATACGAATTGGCTGGCGTAGAGTTGCGACAGAGCATTGACCTGGTGGTTGAGCAGCAGCAGGCTGAGGGTGATGATGAGCCAGGCCATGATGCCACCGAGCAATCCCTGGGCCGCGCCGAAATACAGGAACGGGCGGCGGATGAAGCCGTTGGTCGCGCCGATCAGTTTGGAGACTTCGATCTCGCTGCTTTGCGTCAGGATCTGCAGGCGGATGGTGTTGAAAGTGATCGCGACCAGCGCGAGGCTGAGCAGGCCGGCCAGAATCAGCGCCACGATACGGCCGAATTTGAGCAGGGCTTCGAGCTTGTAAGCCCAGGCAGAATCGAGTTGTGCCTGCTCCACTCTGGGCAGCTTCGCCAGTTCGTTGCGCAGTGCTTCCAGCGTTTGCGCTTCGCCCGGTTTGGGATAGATGACGAATGCATCAGGCAGCGGGTTCTGCTGCAAGCCGCCGATCACATCGGCGAGCCCGGTGCTTTGTTTGAGTTGTTCCAGTGCATCGGCACGGGCGACGAATTCAACGCGGGCGATGTCCGGATGTTGGGCGAGTTGCCTGCGCAATTTATCAATGTCATCCGTCTTCGCATCCAGACTGAGGAACAGGCTGATCTGCGGCGTGCCTGAGAGTTGCGTGACCAGGCCCTGTAAGTTTTGCAGCAGCAGATACATGCCGGCCGGCAGGCTGAGTGCGATGCCGATGACCAGGATATTGAAGAATCCTCCCAGCCGCGATGAGAAGATGCGGCGCAATGCAGTGCGCAATATGCCTATGTGTTGTACGAGTGCGTGCATCATGCCTGTCCTGAGCCTGTCGAAGTGGTTTGTGCTGAGCCTCCCGAGGTAGAGGAGGGGGAGGCGGTCTGCAACTCACCGTTTTTCAGATCAATGGTGCGCACTCTGGTGTCTTGCAGCACGCTGGTGTCGTGGGTGGAGATCAGCAGCGTGGCGCCGACCTGATGGAAGGACTTGAATATCGCCATGATCTCCTGCGCGTAAGCCGCATCCAGATTGCCGGTCGGTTCGTCGGCCAGCAGGATGGACGGGCGATTCACGATGGCACGCGCGATGCACAATCGCTGTTGCTCGCCGCCGGACAGAGCGATCGGATTGGATTTTTCGCGCTTGAGCAGCCCGACTTTGTCGAGCGCGGCGCGCACCCGCTTGCTGCTCTCGCGATGGTCGAAACCGCAGATCTGCAGTGGCAGCAGCACGTTGTCGAACACGTTGCGGTCGAACAGCAGCTTGTGGTCCTGGAAGATGATGCCGAGGTTGCGGCGCAGATAAGGCAGCGCGCGTTCCTTGAGCACGCCGACGTTCTGGTTGTTGACCAGCACGCTGCCGGAGTTGGGGCGCTCGATCGCGGCGATGAGCTTGAGCAGTGTGCTCTTGCCCGCACCCGAGTGCCCGGTGAGGAACACCATCTCGCCCTCGGCGATCTTGAACGAGACGCTCTTAAGCGCCTGATAGCCGCCGGGGTAACGCTTGTTGACTTGGGAAAAGGAGATCATTTTAAAAGCCGAAAACCATTACCACGGAATACTGATAAAGCCTCTAGCCATTCCACTTAGCGGCCAAAGAACGGTCGCTAAGTGGCTGGTTAACGGAACACACGGAAAAAACGATACATTAAAAGGCGAAGCAAGGTTGCCGCGTTTTATGCGAATACACAGTCGGTACATCTTATGCAATGTGCCATTCATGGTTTTATTCCGTGTATTCCGTGGTTAAAGATTGTATCTTGCATCATTCATCCAGACCCAACAGTGCCGCGACAAAATCTTCCGCTACAAAAGGGCGCAGATCATCCAGTCCTTCGCCCACGCCGATGAAGCGCACCGGTATCGGATGTGCCTTGGCGATCGCGGCGATCACGCCGCCCTTGGCCGTGCCGTCCAGCTTGGTGAGTATCAGGCCGGTCACGCCGAGCGCCTGGTCGAAGGCTTTGACCTGGCTCAGCGCGTTCTGCCCGGTGTTGGCATCCAGCACCAGCAGTACTTCGTGCGGTGCATCCGGCAGTACTTTGGCGATCACGCGCTTCACTTTTTTGATCTCTTCCATCAGGTGAGCCTGGGTGGTCAGTCGTCCGGCGGTGTCGGCCAGAACCACGTCGATCTTGCGCGCCTGCGCGGCTTGCACCGCGTCGTAGATCACCGCGGCGGCATCGCCGCTTTGTTGCGCGATCACCGTCACGTTATTGCGTTCTCCCCAGGTCGTCAGCTGTTCTCTTGCAGCAGCACGAAAGGTGTCGCCCGCCGCGAGCAACACGGACAAGCCCTGGCCTTGAAGGTACTTGGCCAGCTTGCCGATCGAAGTGGTCTTGCCCGCGCCGTTCACGCCCACCATCATGATGACGAAAGGCTTGTGTGTTCCGGCTTGCAGCGGCTGCGCCAGCGGCTTGAGCAGCTTGAGCAGGCAATGCGCGAGCGCCTCCTTCATTTGTGACGCTTCGCTTAGGCGATGCTCTTTGACGTGGTGGCGCAGGTCGGCCAGCAGTGCGCGGGTCGCATCCATGCCGACATCGGCGGTGATCAGGATGGTTTCCAGTTCCTCGTAAAGATCGTCGTCTAT
>Ga0097691_1000333_pt1 | contig 42775 bp, 41 predicted proteins | sample NGESurdeep072012_8_FD_72858 | JGI IMG/M metagenome (GOLD analysis project Ga0097691, IMG submission 72858) | Arctic peat soil microbial communities from Barrow, Alaska - NGEE Surface sample 210-1 deep-072012 | ecosystem: Environmental > Terrestrial > Soil > Wetlands > Peat ... | reverse complement strand
GAGCCGCAAGCACGCACAGCGGTGCGGTCAGCTGGTGAAAGTAATGACCGAAGAACCGACCACCGACGCCGACGCAGAGCGCACTGACGACGACCCACCCGAGGACGAATCGCCCGCGCCGCGATGCCCACGCCGCACGAGCTCCGGCGAATGCGCAGCCATACAACAACGCGGCGGAGCCGGCGACGAGGCCACCGCGCACGAGCATGCGAACCGCGCGCTCGCCGAGCTCCGGGCCGGCGTCGATGTACGAGAAGTTGAACACGAACCAGAACCGCGCGGCGGCGAGCGTGCCGGCGGCGGCGAACAGCACGGCGACAGCGGTGATGAAGCGGCGTGAAATAGTCATCTGGATTCTCCTGGTTGTCGTGTCCGAACCCTCTGTTCTATACAACCAACGTACCGGCACGATACCTTGTCGTCTCTCGCCAGAATGGACTAGTCCGAATGAGTGACGATCCCCTCCTCGCCTTCCGCGGGGAGTTCCCGATACTCGAGCACGCCACGTACCTCGTGTCGAACTCGCTCGGCGCGATGCCGCGCTCGGTCCCGGCACGGCTCGCGGAGTATGCTGAGCAGTGGGCGTCGCTTGGCGTGCGCGCCTGGGCCAAGGGGTGGTGGGAAATGCCGCTCGCCCTCGGCGACGAAATCGCGCCGCTCATCGGCGCCGCGCCGGGCACCGTGGCGATGGCGCCGACTGTCACGTTCGCGCAGGCGGTGGTCCTCTCGTCACTGACATTCACGCCGCACCGCGACACGATCGTGATGAGCGCGCTCGATTTTCCGAGCGTGCGCTACATGTACGACGAGCTCGCGCCGAAGCTCGGCGCGCGCGTGGTCGTCGTGCCGAGCGACGACGGCATCTCGATCGACGAGCAGCGGCTCTGCGCCGCGATCGATGAACGCACGGCGCTGGTGGCCATTTCGCACGTGCTCTTCAAGTCCGCGTACATCGTGGATGCCGCGCGCATTGCCGCGCACGCCCACCGCATGGGCGCGCTCGTCTCGCTCGACGCGTACCACTCCGTGGGCGTGGTACCGGTGGACGTGCAGGCGATCGGCGCGGACTTCCTCACGGGCGGAGTGCTGAAGTGGCTGTGCGGCGGACCGGGCGGATGCTTCCTCTACGCGTCGCCGGACATGTCGGCGCATCGCGCGCCCGCGCTCACGGGATGGCAGGCGCACGCGCATCCGTTCGCGTTCGAGGGCGACATGGAGTACGCCGCCGGCGCGGCGCGCTGGCTCGGCGGCACGCCCGTGATCCCGGCGCTCTACGCCAACGCCGAGGGCCCGCGGATCGTGAAGCGCGCCGGGATCGCCGCCATTCGCGCGAAGTCGATGCGGCAGACCGCGCGTCTCGTGGAGCTCGCCGGCGTCCACGGCTATCCCGTGAGCGCGCCCCGTGACCCTTTGCGGCGCGGCGGCACCGTGGCGTTCGACGTGCCGCACGGCGCGGAGGTGGCGCAGGCATTGCTCGCGCGCGACGTGATCATCGATTACCGCCCTGGCGCGGGCATTCGCGTCGCGCCGCACTTCTATACGACGGACGACGAAGTCGAGCGCGCCGTCGCCGAGACCGCGGCCATCCTCGAATCCGGTGCCTGGAAGCAGTTCGAAGGTTCACGGCCGACGGTGACGTAGCGCGGATCGCGGTTGCACCTGCATCTTTCGAAGGCTACTTTCGCCTCGACTCCCACCACCATCCGAATGCCGACCTCTCCGCAGAAACTCCGCAAGCAATACGTCAACACCGAGTATCCCAACGTCGTGCTTCGCTTCGAGGACGGTCACGAGATCGTCGTGAAGCGCGGTGTCGGCAAGACGTTCGACATCTTCGCCGGCGAGACCGTGCGCGTGCTCGCGGTGTACGACCCCGACGCACGTGAGCGCGAACTGGTGATGACGAAGAAGGCGGAGGAGTTCGACAACGCCTAGCGGGTTGCTGAAGGCCGTCCATCTCCATCCCGAGGTCGCCGCGGCCCTGCGTGACGGGCGCGCGGTGGTGGCGCTCGAAAGCTCGGTCCTCGCCCAGGGACTGCCCGAACCATCGAATCGCGAAGCCGACCGTCGCATGCGCGCCGCGATTCGCGCCCGCGGCGCCGTTCCGGCCATCACGGCCGTCGTTCGTGGCGTCCCGGCGGCAGGGCTCGATGATGCCGACCTCGAGCGGTTTCTCGCGCGCTCCGGAATTGCGAAGGTTTCCGCGCGCGACATTCCGTGGTCGATGGTGCGCGGCTCCGATGGCGCCACCACGGTCGCGGCGGCGCTCTGTCTCTGCGGCCGGGCCGGCCTTCCGGTGCTCGCTACCGGCGGCATCGGCGGCGTGCATCGTGTGTCTCCCGGTGTGGCCTTCGACGAATCGGCCGACCTGCTCGAACTCTCGCGGTCGAGCGTCGTCACCGTCTGTGCCGGCGCGAAATCCATTCTCGACCTGCGCGCCACGGTCGAACGCCTCGAGACGCTCGGTGTAACGGTCGTCGGGTTCCGCACGGACGAGTTTCCCGGGTTCTTCACGGCTCACACGGGTCTGCCCGTGAGTGCCGTCGCCGACTCGGCTGGCGACATCGCGGCCGCCTTTCTCGCCAATCGCGCGCTCGGCCGGCCCGGCGCGCTGCTGGTGGTGCAGCCTCCGCCCGCGGCAATGGCTCTCGACACTCGCCTCGTGGAAGAGGCGGTCTCGCAGGCGCTCGCGGCGGCCTCGTCGGCCGGAATCTCCGGTGCCCGCCTGACCCCATTCCTGCTCACCGAGGTGGAGCGCGCGACCGGCGGCCGCTCGCTGGCCGCCAATATCGCCATGCTCGAAGCCAATGCCGCCCTGGCCGCCGAAATTGCCGTGGCGTTGACGGATTCCCGCTGATATCGTTCCGGAAACGTCCCCGAGCTGGAGGTCACCCGAGCGATGCCCTCTCCGTTCCTGAGTTCCGAGGAGTACGACGAACGCGCTCACCAGCTCTACAACGAGGGCAACTACGACGACGCTCTCGCCACGCTGCGTGAAGGGCTCGGCCTGTATCCCAACGCGACGGAACTGCACGTCGGCGTCGGCTATGCGAGGGTCGCCAGGGACGAATTCGCGTGGGCGCGCCGCAGCTTCGAGGAAGCGCTCGTCCTCGACCCCGATCACGAAGACGCGCTCGCGGGCCTTGGCGAGACGCTCCTGAAATTCGGCCAGACGTCCGGTGCGCTGAAGTCTTTTCACCGGATCCTCGAGCTCGGCTATCAGGACGACATCGAGCTCATGCTCCAGGTCGGCCGCGCGCTCTTCCGCGACGGCCTCATGGACGAGGCAAAAGAGTACTTCGACACGGCCGTCCAGCAGGTGCCCGACAACGCCGAGGCGGTGGCGATGGTCGGCTACACCGAGCACCGGCTTGGCCGCGACGACGCCGCGATCGCGACGCTGCGCCGCGCGCTGCAGCTCGATCCCGAGTACGTCGAAGCGCGCATCTATCTCGGCAACGTTCTGTACGACCGCGGCGAATACGAGGCGACGCTCTATCACCTCGACCGCACGAGCCCCGACGACCACTGGGACGAACTCGGCATCTGGCGCCTCATCGAGCTGAAGAAGAGCACGTACCGGCTCGCCGACGACGATCCGGTGCTGCGGCCGTGGGACGACCGCCTCAACGAACTCGCGGGCGAGCCCGATACCATCGACGAGATGCTCGGCGAAATCGAGCAGGCGGTGAACGGCGACGCCGAGCAGGAGGCCAAGGGTCAGCTCGAACTCTTCGGTGCGCTGCTGGCGGACCTGAGCGAGCAGAAGCAGGCCGAGGCGGCACACCAGGTGACCGGCCGCGACGGACGAAGCTACGAAGGGACGTGGGACGAAATCGTCGCCCAGATGCGGGACGCCTGCGCGCAGCCGGCGAAGTCGGTACAGGACTTCATGCAGAGCGAAGCCCGCCGGGGCCTCTCGCTCACGGGTATACTCATCTCCACCGCCGACGCGGAAAGCTTCGTGCGCGGGAGTGCGGACGCCGGCCTGCTGCGCATTCTGCTCTGATCCGCTTCATCGACAACTGATTTCACCCTCGACCCGAGGACGGGGCCCTGATCGCATTGCGTGGCGTGTCCAAGACGTACCGTTCGCTGCTGGGGCGCGAGGTGCGTGCGGTGGAGGACGTGACGCTCGACGTCGCGCCGGGTGAGGTGCTCGGCATCGCCGGCCCGAACGGGGCGGGCAAGAGCACGATCATCTCGCTGCTGCTCGGATTCCTCCGGCCGACGAGCGGCACGCTCTCGATCGACGGCATGGAGCCGCGTGCCTTCGTCGAGAAGTTCGGCGTCGCGTACGTGCCCGAACTGATGGCGCTTCCCACGCACTGGACCACGGAGGGCGCGCTGCGGCGGCTCGCGGTGCTCGCGGGTGTGCCCGGGGAACGGCTCACGGCCGAGGTGAACCGCGTGATCGAGGCGCTCGCGATCGGCGAACATCGCAAGAAACGCCTCAAGACGCTTTCGAAGGGAAACTTCCAGCGCGTGGGCCTCGCGCAGGCGCTGCTGATGGAAACGCGCGTGGTGATCTTCGACGAGCCCACGCACGGGCTCGATCCGGTATGGACGCTGAAGTTCCGCGAAATCGTCGCATCGCTGAAGCGCGCCGATCGCGCGATCATCATCGCGTCGCACAATCTCGACGAGCTCGAGCGGCTCACGGATCGCGTGGCGATCATCGACCGCGGCCGCATCCAGCGCGTGGTGACGATGAGCGGCGCGTCGGTGACCGCGCTCATGGCGTATCGCGTCCGCGTCGTGGCGGGCGGCGATGCGCTCGTCGCGCGTTTTCCAGGCTCGGTGCTCGGCGCGAACGGCGATCTCGAGATTCCTCCCGTCGATGTGCCGACGCTCAACGCCGGGCTGGCGGCGGCCATCGGAACGGGCGCGCTGATCTCGGCGGTGATCCCGCGCGAAAGCGCGCTCGAACAGGCGTTCCACGCGTCGGTCGGGGCGGGACCGCAGTGAACACGCGCCTGCTGCGGTACGCGCGGTTTCAGGTGCCTGATTTCCTGCTGCAGCGCCTCGCATTGCCGCTGGTCCTGCTCACGTTCGCGGCCGGGCTGCCGACGTACCTGATGACCAAGAACACGACCCCCGGCTTCATGCAGTCGCCGCAGGGGATCCTTCTCGCGAAGCAGATGTTCGCGCAGGCGATCACGCTCTACCTGCCGCTCGGCGCGTTCGTCGGCGCCGTCGGCGTGATTTCGGCGGACCGCCAGCAGGGCTACTTCCGGTTCCTGTTCTCGAAGCCGGTAAACGTCCTCGCGTACTACGCGCAGACGTACCTGCTGCACGCGATGGTGTTCGTCGCGGTGTTCGGCCTGATCGTCTGGGGATTCAGCTCGTACACGATTCACTTCTCCGTGCACCGCTCGATGGAAGCCGCGGCGCTCACGTTCGTCCTGATCGGCGGGCTCGGACTGCTCCTGGGAGCGCTCACGAGGTACGATGGCGCCGGGCTCATCGCGTTCTACGTCCTGGCGCTGATCCTGCAGCAGCTGGTGGCTGCGCCGAACGGGCTGAAGAACGGCGGACTCCCCGGGTGGCTGGTGGTCATCGCGAAGGGGCTGCCTCCGGTCATGAAGCTCGACGTGCTGCGCAACCATCTGTACGCCGGCGAGGCGCTCGACGTGGCGCAGCTCTGGCACGTACTCGGTTACGGAAGCGGCGCCGCGCTCCTCGGGTTCGTGCTGCTGCGCCGGCTCCCGCTCGCCCGATGAGTGCGGCTCGAAGCTTGTTCCTGACGCCGTCGCGGCTCGTCGTGCACACGCGATACGTGCTGCAGGATTACCTGCTGCTGCGCGCCGCGCTGCCGGTGGCGCTCATATCGTTCTTCGCCTGGATGATCGCGCGTCAGACGCTGAGGTTCGCCGGGCCCAAGCAGTGGGCCGATCCCCGCTTTCTCGCAGGGATACATTCGGCGTACGGAAGCTTCTCCGCGGTCTTGCTGTACTTCACCATGTTCCTCGCCGTGATCGCGGTCATGACGGTTGATCGCACCACGGGCTACTACCGGTTCTTCTTCTCGAAGCCGGTCAACGTCGTCTCGTACTACCTGCACACGTTCTGCGTGCACGGCGCGGCGGTCTGCGTTCTCCTCGCTCTCCTCGCGCTCGCGTGGGGAACGTGGCTGCCGCATGAATCGCTGCATCGCGCGTCGTATGTGGGCATGATCGCGTTTGCGCTCATCGGGGGTCTCGGCTTCGGCTTCGGAGCCCTCACGAATGCCGACGCGGCGCTCACGCCGCTCTCCTTCATATTCGCGATCTCGGCGCAATTCACCCTGGTCGACTACACGGCGCCGCCGCGGTGGCTCGTGATTGCGGCGAAGGTCCTTCCACCCGCCGCCGACTTCGAGAAGACGCGCCACCTGCTGAGCGACGCGCATCCGTTCTTGGGCGCCCCGCTCGGGCACGTGCTCGCGTACGGCGCCGGAGGATGGATTCTCGGCCTGATATTCCTCCGCCGGCGCCCGCTCGCGCGATGACCAGGTTGGTTCAGGTACCGTACGCGGGGTTGCTCGACTCCGTGCTCCCGCCGGAATCGGTGGTACGCACGACGCTCGCCAACGGGCTGCGCCTGCTCGTGCGGCGCGACACGAGCGCGCCGGTCGTCGCGATCGTCACCTACGTCGGAGCCGGCTATTTCGACGAGACCGACGACGAGATCGGCATCGCGCACGTGCTCGAGCACATGTACTTCAAGGGCACGCCCACCCGCGGCCCGGGTGAGATAGCGCGCGACACGAAGGCGAGCGGCGGCTATCTCAATGCCGGCACGATCTATGACCACACGTACTACTACACGGTGCTGCCATCGAGCGGGTTCGCGGCAGGGCTGGCGATCCAGGCCGACGCGTACGCGAACTCGCTGATCGACGGCGGCGAACTGTCCCGCGAACTCGAAGTCATCATCGAAGAGGCCAAGCGCAAGACCGACAGCGCCGGCGCGCTTGCCACCGAAACACTTTTCGAGCTGCTGCACGACAGGCATCGCATCCGGCGCTGGCGCATCGGTCACGAGGCGGGGCTGCGCACCTTCACGCGCGAGATGGTCGACGGGTTCTACCGCCGGTTCTATCGTCCCTCGAACACCGTCGTCGCGATCGTCGGCGACGTCGATCCGGCAGAGGCGCGCGCGCTCGTCGAGCGGCACTATGGCTCGATTCCGGGCGGGACCGTCCATCGCGTGCCGGGTCCCGCGGAACCGCCGCACGTCGATCCGTCGTTCCGCTACTCCGAGTTTGCGGGCGACATCCAGCAGGCGGAGCTCGTCTTCGGCTGGCGCAGCCCGGCACTGCTGCACGACGACACGCCGCCGCTCGACCTGCTCGCGGCCGTGCTCGGGTCCGGCCGCGCCTCGCGCCTGTACCGCGCGGTGCGCGAGCGTCGTCTCGCGTCGTCGATCGTGGCGTACGACTACACTCCCGGCGAGATCGGCGTGTTCGTCGTGCACGCGACCGCGCGGCCCGAGCGCGGACGAAGTGCCGCGCACGCCGCGTGGGATCAGATCCGGCGCGCGCGCGACGGCGAAATCACCTCTGCCGAGGTCGAGCGCGCCCGGCGCGTGCTCGAGGCCCAGTGGCTCCGCCGGTTCGAGTCCATGGGAGGGCAGGCGAACCACCTCGCGAGCTGGGAGCTCGCCGGCAACTGGATGCTCGGCGGCGCGTACCTCAATCGCCTGCTGACGTCCGATGCCGACCGCCTGACGGACGTGGCGCGCCGCTGGCTCGCGCCGGAGCGCGCCGGGCTCGTCGCGTATCGTCCCTCGGGCGCGCCGCCGTTCGCGGCGAACGCGGCAGAGATGCGCGACGCCCTGGAAGGCGAGCGCCTCGAGCCTCTTTCTCCGCTCACGCACCCGGTCCCGCCGACGCCCGTCCATGGTTCGCGGGCGTGGGTCTTCGAGCGCGAGGAGGCCGAGGTGCGCGTGTTCCGCATGTCCGGGGGCGTTCCCGTGCTGGTGCACCGCCGTCCCGGCGCGCTCGTGCACCTGGGATGGTTCGTGCGCGGCGGCGCGGTGCACGAGGCCGCGAACGCGACCGGTCTGACATCGCTCATGACGCGTGTGTCGCTCAAGGGAACGGAGCGCCGCAGCGCGCAGCGCATCGCCGAGGACGCGGAGTTTCTGGGTGGCGTGCTGTCGACCGCTGCCGCCGCCGACGGATTCCAGTGGACGATCTCGGTGCCGAGGCGCCGTCTCGACGAGGCCGCCGAGCTGCTCGCCGACGTCGTGCAGCGCCCGTCGTTCAGCGAGGAAGGGCTCGAATCCGAGCGCGCCGTCGCGCTCGCGAGCCTCGCGGCGATGCGCGACGACATGTATCGCTGGCCGCTCCGCCTCGCGACGCAAGCGGCGTGGGGTTCGCATCCGTACGGCCGGTCGGTGCTCGGCACGGAGGAATCGCTCGCGGGGATGGATTCCGCTGCGCTGCGCCGCTGGCACGCAAAGGTGGCCGTCGAGGCGCCGGGCGTTCTGGTGTGCGTCGGCGACGTCGGGCCGGACGAGGGCGCATCGCTCGCGACGCGCTTCTTCAGCGGACTGCGCGCCGCCGACGGTGAAGCCGTGCCGGCACCCGCTTGGCCGACCGGCGTCCTGCAGAACGAAGACCGGCGCGACAAGGCGCAGAGCGCGCTCGCCATGCTGTTCGAGGGTCCGGCTCGCGATGACGACGCGCGCTTCACCGCCGGCATGATCGCGGGCGTCGCGAGCGGGCTCGGCGGGCGTTTCTTCGATGAGCTGCGCGATCGCCAGTCGCTCGCGTACACAGTCATGGCGGCACCGCTCGTGCGTCACCGCGCGGGGGCGTTCAGCGCCTACATCGCCATGTCGCCCGAAAAGGAAGAGGCGGCCCGCAGCGGCCTGCTCCGCGAGTTCGCCCGCCTGCGCGAGTCGCCCGTCACGGAGCGCGAACTCACGCAGGCCAAGACGTACGCGCTCGGCACATGGGCGATCCGTCGGGAGAGCGCGGCGGCCGTGATGGGCGACATCGCCGACGCGTGGCTGTTCGGCCGGTCGCTCTCCGAACTTACGGAGTATGAGTCTCGAGTTCGCGCGGTGTCAGCGGCGCAGATGCTCCAGCTGGCGCGTGCTTATTTCGATCCGGAGCGACGCGTGGAAGGAATCGTGCGCGCGATTCGGTGATGAGAATCGAGTTCCGAGACGGTTGCGGGATGCGGGATTTCCAGCAATTGCAGGGTGCAGGTGAGGAATGCTCCCGAATTGCAGGTTGCAGGTGAGGAATGCGGGATGCGGGGTAAGATGAGAGTGGCGAGTTTGGATACGGGATGCGGGGAAAGGCTTGTGTTTTGAGGCCATCAGGGTTGCATCGTTGACGCATGACCAACTCTTCGGTGCAAGCTTTCAGCGAGTGGGAGAAGGGCGCGGACAAATCGCGCGTCGGTGATCCGCTTTGGAGTGTGCAAGCCTATCGACTCAGTCTCTTTGCGATCGAGAGCCATACCTTCGATCGGCGCATCAACGCACAGTTCGGTATGGCTGCCGCCCTCGACCAACTCACGCGGGCAATCGGATCCATCTCCGCGAACCTCGCGGAGGGCTACTCTCGTTCGTCGGTAGCGGATCGCACGCGATTCTACGGGTACGCCCTCGGATCGACTCGCGAGGCCATCTCGTGGTACGACACGCTGCAGTTTGAGTTGGGTGACGTCGCCGCAGAGCGTCAGTGCACGCTGATTCAGATTCGCCGACTGCTCCTGACCATGCTCAAGAGGACGCGCCCGGACGGTCCCGCGCACTCGATGCGCGACTTTCCGAAGCGAACGCCCGACTCTGACAGCTGAACGCCGCGTCTCGCTTCTTCCCGCATCCCGCATCCGATCTCACTTCTCATCACTTACCCCAGTACCCGCATTCCTCACCTGCAACCTGCAATTTCGGGAGATCCCGCACCCCGCATCCCTGCCTAGCGGCTCTTCGCTGGTAGGTACCCTAGCGCGCGATTCAGCCACCGGCACATGGGCACCAGCAGCGCGAAATCTTTCATCGCCTTGTCCGCAAGCTTCGGCGAGAGCATGTCGGCGTCGCTGTACATGCGGTGCATCGTGAACGAATTGAATCGCAGCCAGCGTTCCGCCGGATGTCCCTCCTCGAACCCGCGCGGCAGCCGCTTGAGCAGGACTCCATCCTCGTCGTCCACGAGGCCGCCGAATCGCTTCAACACCGCGGGCGCCGTGACCGCGCGCTTCCATCCGGCGAGATCCTCACTGAAGTGCTCGCGAACCTTCGCGAGCGAGGGACGCGGCGGCATCCAGAGCCCCGCCGCGACCAGCGACGCGTTCGGTTCGAGGTGAACGTAGAATCCCGCGCCGCCGTCGATCTCCCTGGCCACGCCGCGGCCCGGCGCGCGATGATAGATCCAGAGCGCCGCGTGCGCCTTGTACGGCGACTTGTCCTTCGAGAAGCGCACGTCGCGGTAGATCCTGAACATCGAGCGCTTCGGGTCGCCGACGAACTCCGGCGCGAGACCGGCAAAGCGCACGTCGAGTTCCTCGATGAGCGCCTTCATCGGATCGGAGACCTCGCGCACGAACTCCTCGCGCCGCGCCTCGAACCACTCGCGGCGGTTGTTCTTCTTCAGTCCGCGCAGGTACGCGAGCGCCTCGGGTCTGAATCCGCGGAACGATTGCATCGTGATCGGGAGGGATTAGCGTTTTCTTCGGTCTTCGGTCTCAGCCCCGGTCGAACCGTCCGCTCCGCGCTTCGCCCGCGCCGAGCTTCCGTGTGAATACGTCAACCGCCTTCTGCGGATCGCGTCCGGCGGGCACGAGCAGGTCGAGCAGCAGCGTCTCGCGCGCGGGAATCGTGTGCACGATGACGTGGCCGAGGTCGAGCAGCAGGAGCACGGCGAGTCCGTCGCGCGGAAGCTCGCGCACCATCGGCGGTTCGGCGGTGGAGAGGCCCGCGGCGCCCGCCGCGGAAAGGAGCAATCCCGAGAGTGCGGCGCCGTCCCGGAGGATCGGCGACGTCACGGCGCGAAAATCCGCGGTGCGGTGCACGAGCGGCGGCGGCCCATGCGCCTCGACGGCCATCGGCTCAGCGCGCCGGCGGCGGCGTGGCGCCGGCGGGCCGCCGCGCCGGCTGCTGGAACACGCGCGTGAGCGAGCGCGCCCCGGTCGGGCCGACGGAACGAACCGCCGCGATGGCGTCGTCGAGTTCCTCGTCCAGCCGGAACGAGGTGCCCTGCACGGGAATGACGCGAACGTACGTCGGCTGCGCCGTCGAGCGCACGAGCACCTCGTACGACGCCGCGCCCGGAACGGCCGGCCACGTGAGGTCCCAGTCCTGCCCGCCGCTCACGGTGTCCCGGCGCTGGCGCGCGCTGTCGGGCGGCGCCGGCGCGGCTGCGAGCGCGGCGACCGTGGCGAGGTTGAGCCTGGCGATATTGGCCGCGTATCCGAAGTTCACGAACCTGAATTCGTCGGTCGGGAGGTGCTGCCGCTTGTAGTTCTCGAGGCGCTCGGTGAATCGCAGCGCGGGCGCGCCGATCCGCTGGAACGGCCCGTGATCGCCGCCGCGTCCGAGACGGTCGAGACGGAAGGTCGGCCTGACCTCGAACTTCGGGAGGTAGACCTGGCCGAGGCCCCACACGTACCGCGCCAGTTCGCCGCTCAGGCCCGGCACGGAATCCACCGCGTAGATGCGCACGCTCGTCGAGTCCGTCTTTCCGTTCTCCGCGACCACATTCCCGATGATGTCGTCGGTCATTCCGGCGACGATCGTCAACCCTGCGTCCTTGAGGCGCTGCGCGAGGTGCGCGGATCCGAGCGTACCCTGTTCCTCGGCGGCATAGAGCGCAAAGACGATCGTTGCGTCGAGCCCCTTCGGATACCGCTTCGACATCACGCGGGCGAGCTCCATCACCGCCGACGTTCCGCTCCCGTCATCGTCCGCGCCGGGAGCGGTGGAGGTCGAATCGTTGGTGCTGGTCCTGCATACGCACGAGTCGTAGTGCCCGCCCATCACGATCACGCGCGTGGTGTCGCGCCCGGGCAGCCACGCGAGCACGTTCACGACGTTCATCGTCACGCGCTGCGGATGTCGCGCGTTCACGATCATCGCGGGGTCGTACTCGACGCGCAGGCAGCCGCTGCACTCGCGGCTGTACGCGCGAAGCTCGCGATAGAGATACCGCCGCGCCGCGCCGATGCCGCGCGATTCGGAGGCCGTGTCGCTCATCGTGTTCCGCGTGCCGAACGAAACGAGCGCGGAGTCGGTCTGGCGAATGCGCGCCGGCGAGACCTCGGCGAGCGCGGCGGACAGCGCGGCATCGCGCTTGAGGCCGATGCTGACGTCCGGCGCTTTTTGCGCGGATACCGGCGCGATCGCGGCCCACGCCATGGCGAACGCGAGAACCCTGCCTGTCATCTGCCGTCCGCCGTCTGTCATCTGTCGTCTTCTAAAACATGCTCATCGCGAGGAACGATCGCAGCGAGTCGTTCGTCGAGCGCAGCCGCATGGAGAGCACGCGCACGCAGCTCCAGAGGACCTTGTAGGCGAGCTCGCGATTGAAGTCGAGCAGGAGCTCGAAGTCCGAGCGCGCGATCGTAAGGACCTTGGTGCCGCCGTTCGAGATGGCGTCGGTCGAGCGCTCGCTGCGGTCGAACACCGACATCTCGCCGAACAGCGCGCCGGGCTTGAGCACGGCGAGCGCTTCCTCGCCGCTGCCGGGAATCGTGCGGCTGATGCGCACTTCGCCCTCGACGATCAGGAAGAGCCGGTTCCCCGGCTCGCCCTCCCGGAACACGTATTCGCCCGACACGAACTCCTGGTTGCGGCAGACTTCCGCAACGCGCGCGAGCTCGCCGTCGTCGAGATCCTTGAAGATGGCGACCTTCCGCAGCAGGTCGATCACGTTCGCCATGGGAACCGTTCGGTCGAGGGAATTGGTGCGTCTCGCGAAGCTAGGTGGCACGGTGCGCGCTGGCAAGCGCCGGAGGCTCCGTTAGCTTACGGCCATATGGAGCGCGAAACGCTGGCGACCCTGCCGAACCTGATCTCGCTCTCTCGGCTGGGCCTCGCTGCCGCCTTCGTGGTGCTCAAGGGAACGAACGCGCGGTTGCTCGTCATCGCCGCGGCGGGCGCGACCGATTTTCTCGACGGTTATCTCGCGCGCCGGGGCGGCAGCGCCTCGAAGTGGGGCGCGCTCATCGACCCGATCGCCGACCGGTTCTTCGTCTTCGCCGCCGTCTGCGCGCTGCTGTTCGACGACATGATCGGCACCTGGCAGTACGCGATCCTGATTTCGCGCGACTTCATGACGGCAATCGGGTTTCTCACCGCGCGCGCCATCCCCTGGCTGCGCAGTGTGCGCTTCAAGTCGCGCATGAGCGGCAAGGTGGTGACGGTGTTCCAGCTCGCCACACTCGCGCTGGTCTTCGTCATGCCGGATCTCGTGAACCCCGCGCTTTGGTTCGTGGGAATTGCGTCGCTCTATTCGATCGGAGACTACACGCTCGCGCTCTGGCATGCACGCTCACGCGCGTAGCGACGGCATTCGCCGGGCCATGCGTCTGACGGTGTGCACTGCGGCATTCCTTGCGGCACCGGCTCCCGCGCTCGCGCAGCCGGATGCGTTCAAGACGGCCGTGCAGTTCGAGGCGCGCCTCGATGCACTCGGCGGCCCGCCCGCCGGAGCACAGGTGGGCGTCGGCCTGAATGTCGCCGCGGGCTACTACCTCAGGATCGGCGCGGACGCGGCGGCCGGCGCGTCGTCACGCGACGGCGCCGCGGTCGCGAGCGGACGCGTCGACGTCGTGACGCGATACCTGCTGGATCCTTTCCATGAGTTCCGGTGGGGTCCGTACGCGGGCGGGGGAGTCACCGCGCAGTGGGACCGGCGCGCGAACTGGCGGGGGAACCTGTTGCTGCTCGTCGGCGTCGAGGGGCCCGCCCGTGCGGGTTGGCGCACGTCGGTGGAACTCGGGCTGGGCGGAGGCGCGCGGCTCGGTGTGGTGCTCCGCCGCGCGCGCTCGAACGGTCGCTAGCGCCGACGTGGCGCATAGCCTCCAGCCAGCTAAGCGCTGACTGCCTGCTGCGCCGTCTTCGCCGGCTGCGCGAACCGCTCACCCAGCGTCCGCAGGTCCGCGAGTTCCACCGCTGAGAGCTCGTGGTAGCGCTCCGCCATGTAGGCGAGCGTCTCGTCGAACCATTCCTTCTGATGATCGGGGTGCGAGCCAGCGACCTCGCATCGCATGATATGCTGGAACAGTTCGTCGCGCGCCTGGTCGAACGGCTTGGGTTCCACCGCGACTCGGCGGGGCTTCGTCTTCTTAATATTCATTTATTCGCGTTTGAGGGTGAAGCACGTCACTGAAAGCTAAACGGTCGATGCGGCGGTTCCTATGGGTCACCGGTGCCTCACCGGTGCCTCACCGGTGCCTCACCGGTGCCTCACCGGTGCCTCACCGGTGCCTCATCGGTGGGTCAACCGGCCTGCGTCTCGGGGCCGATCCACTCTCGCAGCAGCGCCGCGAGCGCGGCCGGTGCATCCTCGGGCACGAGCCTCGCCACTCCGGCCATCCGGCGGTGCTCCGCGCGCGGAAGCCGCGAGGCAAGCATCGCCGGGACGTCCGGCGCTACCCACGAATCGGCGTCGCCTCGCACCACCAGCACGGGCGCGGCGATCTTCTCCCACGATACGTCCGCCAGCGCCTGATCGTTGATCGCGCGCTCGACCCGCATCAGGTGCCGCACGCCATCGCGGCCGACGAACGGCGCGGCGTATCGCCCCACCAGCGCCGGCGGCATCGCCTCGGGGCGAGCCACGCTCTTCTCCAGTATCGGCCCGAGCAGCGTCGCCGCGCCGAGCATACCGCGCGAGGCGTCGAGGAGGTGGCGCGCGGCGAGCCGCTTGAGCTCGCCGAAGTCGTCGCCCCGGAGCGCGGATGGGTCGCTGGGATTGACGAGCACCATCGAGCGCACGCGCGCCGGGCGGCGCGCCGCCAGCGCAAGCGCCACGGCGCAGCCGAGATCCACCGCGACGACGTCGGCCCGGGCCACGCGCAGCACCGTGAGCGCGCGATCGAGATAGTCGGCCTGCGCGCCGACCCCGTAATCCGCCTCGAGCGACCGGTCCGACTCGCCCCACCCGAACAGGTCCGCCGCGAACGCCGTGACGCGGCCGAGCGGCAGGGCAGGCGCGACGTTGCGCCAGAGAAATCCCGAAGTGCCGAACCCGTGCAGGAGCACCACGGGCCGGTCTCCGAATCCGTATCGCTCGACGTGAACCGCGCCCGGTCCGATCGGAATCCGCACGCGTGCAACCTGTCCTCGTGTGCAGTGTACCGCTAGTTTCCAGCGAACGAGAAACTCCCAGAAACGCGCCGGCGAAAGCCCACCCCGTACGCGGCGCACGATCATCGAGAGGAACGCCCATGGCGAAAAAGCCCGTTAAGAAGGCCAACAACAGACAGTTCGCCGGCGCGCTCGTCGCCGTGGCGCTCGTCGGCGTCGCCGCGCTGGGTTACGTGCTCACGCATCGCGGCCCGACGGTGATCATCGTCGACCCGAAGATCCCGGCCGGCGCCGCCGAAGGCCACCTCATGGGCAACCCGAACGCGCCGGTGCAGGTGCTCGAGTTCGGCGACTTCGAGTGCCCCGGCTGCGGCACCTTCGCGACGCTCACCGAGCCCGACGTTCGCTCGCGGCTCATCAACACCGGCGTCGTGGGCTTCCGCTTCTACGATTTTCCGCTCACGCAGCACAAGAACACGTTCACCGCGCACCTCGCCGCGGCGTGTGCCGACGATCAGCAGAAGTTCTGGGAGATGCACGATCGCATCTACGCGGGGCAGGACGAGTGGAGCGACCTGGTCTCGCCCAGCATGACGGACCCCCTGTCGATCTTCAAGCGATACGCGAAAGAACTCGGCCTCGACGTGAACGCCTGGGAGAGCTGCGTGACCACGCAGAAGTACACGGCGAAGATCAAGGGAAACCAGGCCGAAGGCGTGCGCCGCAACGTGCAGACGACCCCCACGCTCATCATCGGCAACAAGCAGGTGAACGGCGTGACGTACGATCAGTTCAAGAAACTCGTCGACGATGCGCTCGCCGACGCCACCAAGGCGAAGGCCGATTCCGCCAAGAAGCCCGCAACGGGAAAGAAGGGCGCGGCGAAGTGACGCGCCGCATGACCATCGCCGTGCTGTCGCTGGTCGGCGTTTTTCTCGCGACGTACCTCACGCTCTACAAGCTCGGGTACGTCGAGGCGCTGGCCTGCGGCACAGGCAGCTGCGAGGTCGTGCAGGCGAGCCGATGGTCGAGGCTCTGGGGTCAGCCGGTCGCGCTCTGGGGCGCGGGTTTCTACCTCGCGATGTTTGCGCTGTCGCTCGCGGGCTCGGTCGGCCGGCTCGCCGGGTCGAGGCTGGTCGGCATCGGCCTGGCGCTGATGAGCGCATGCGGCGTGCTGTTCTCAGGATGGCTGACGTTCGTGGAGATCGCCTGGCTGCACGCGATCTGCCGCTACTGCGTGGCCAGCGCGGGGATCGTGGTCGTGCTGTTCATCCTGAGTGTCGTTGACTTGAAGAGCGATGAGCGGCGGGTGAGGGGCGATCTGGAAAAGAGCGACGAGTGAGCGGCGAGGAGACGGTCACCTCGCCCCTCACCCGTCGCTCTTCACCAAGTCGCCCCTCACCCGTCGCTCGTCCCTGTTTTCAAGCTCTCCGCGGCAGCTTCGACCGATCCGACGCATCCGCCAGCCTGAGCCGCGGACGCATTTCGTCCGGTACCGGCTCCGTCACGCGCTTCGCCGGGAGCAGGTCCTGCCCCAGCACCACGAGCACGCGCGTGACGATGATGCTCGCGAGTGGCTCCGGAACGCCCATCACCCGGATGTAGGAGTCGATCGCCCGGTCGAACGGCAGCTCCTCCGCGAGCGCGTCGACGAACGTGAGCGCACTCTCGACGTGCGCGCGAACGATCGCCTCCTCCGCGCGCGCCTGCGCGAGCCGCATCCGGCGCTCGGTGGCCGGTTGCAGCTTTCGGGAGAAGAGGGACTCGGGAAGGAAGTTGTTGAACATGGCTTAAATCTGACGAGCAAGGGCTGCCGTTCGTCAGCCCTTGCTCGCGAGTTTGACGGCGAGGCCAAGGGCGAGGATGGTCGCGGCTCCGGCGATCGCCCACGGCACCCAGGCCGGAATACGCCACGTGCCGCCGCCGGGCATCACGACCCGCGTGCCCTCCATGGGCGTGACGGCCGCCATCCGCGCGATTTCCATCGCGCTCGCAGGCCGGTCGGCGGGGCGCTTCTCGAGACAGCGCATGACGACCGCGGCGAGTTCGTTCGGCGTGTCGTGCCGCCTCCGGCTGATGGGCTCCGGCTTCTGCGTCGCGTGCGCCGCCATCACCTGCTGCGGCGAGCGCCCCGAGAACGGAGGATGGCCGCACAGCATTTCGTACGTCACGACGCCGAGCGCGTAGATGTCCGCGCGGTGGTCGAGATCGGGATCGCCCGCCGCCTGCTCCGGCGCGATGTACATGGGCGTGCCAAGGCTCATCCCGCGCTGCGTGATGCGTCCGGCCGCCTCGTCGTTCGTGGCCGACGCGCTCACCGCCTTCGCGATTCCGAAGTCGAGCACCACGGCCTGCCCGTGGAAGAAGAGCACATTTTCCGGCTTCATGTCCCGGTGCACCACGCCCTGTTCGTGCGCGTACCCGAGCGCGCTCGCCACTTCCTCGAGGATGCGCGACACGTCCGCGATGTTCATCTGTCGTTCGCGGCTCATGCGGTCGCGAAGCGATTCGCCGTCCACGAAGGGCATCGTATAGTAGAGCGACCCGCCCGCCTGACCCGCATGGAGCAGCGGCACGATGTGAGGATGCTGCAGCCGCGCGGCGAGCATGATCTCCCGTTTGAAGCGCTCCGAGCTCAACGTGGCCGCGAGTTCCGGCGCGAGGACCTTGATGACGACCTTGCGGCCCAGGGCATTCTCGTTCGCGAGGAACACGCGCGACATGCCGCCGCGCGGAAGTTCGCGTTCGATCGTGTACGCCGCACCGAGCGCCCCCTGCAGTTCCTGCTCCAGGAGTGGCTGCATCGTCGTCCGCCGTCAGAGGTGTATCAGCCCTCTTTATCCTCGTACTGCTCCTTCAATAACGCCACCACGCCGGGGTCCGCCAGTGTCGTCGTGTCGCCCAGCGCGCGTCCCTCCGCGATGTCCCGCAGCAGCCGCCGCATGATCTTCCCCGACCGAGTCTTCGGCAGGTCCGCGCTGAAGATGATGTCGTCCGGCCGGGCCAGTGCGCCGATCTTGTTCGCGACGAACTCGCGCAGGTCGTCGCGAAGCGAGATCGAGGGCTTGATCCCCTCGCGCACCGTGACGAACGCGGCGATCGCCTGCCCCTTGATGTCGTGTGACTTCCCGACCACCGCCGCCTCGGCGACCGCGGGGTGCTCCACGAGCGCGCTCTCGACTTCCATCGTGCCGATGCGGTGTCCCGCCACGTTCAGCACGTCGTCCACGCGACCGAGGATCCAGAAGAAGCCGTCGTCGTCGCGCTTCGCGCCGTCGCCGGGGAAATAGAGATCCGGGCGGTCCTTCCACTTCGTGAAATACGTCTCGACGTAGCGCGCGTCGTCGCCCCAGATCGTGCGCAGCATCGACGGCCACGGCTTGGTGAGCGCGAGCAGGCCGCCACCTACATCGATACGCTTTCCAAATGAGTCGAGCAGGTCGGCCGTGAATCCCGGCAGCGGCTTCGTGGCGCTTCCGGGTTTCGTGGACGTCAGACCGGGCAGCGGCGAGATCACGATCGCACCTGTTTCAGTCTGCCACCATGTGTCCACGATCGGACAGCGCTTGCCGCCGATGTGCTCGTGATACCACATCCACGCCTCGGGATTGATCGGCTCGCCGACGCTCCCGAGCAGTCGCAGCCGCGAGAGGTCGTGCTTCGCCGGATGCGCCGCGCCCCACTTCATGAACGCGCGGATCGCTGTCGGCGCCGTGTAGAGGATCGTCACGCCGTGCTGTTCGCACAGATCCCAGAAACGGTCCTTCTCGGGCCAGTCGGGTGCGCCCTCGTACATCAGGCACGTCGCGCCGTTCGAGAGCGGACCGTACACGAGATATGAATGGCCGGTGATCCATCCCACATCCGCCGTGCACCAGAAGACATCGTCGTCCTTGAGGTCGAACACTTCCTTCGTCGTCGCGGTCGTGCCGGTGAGGTAGCCGCCGGTCGTGTGCACGATTCCCTTCGGTTTTCCGGTCGTGCCCGAAGTGTAGAGAATGAACAGCACGTCCTCCGCGTCCATCTTCTCGCACTCGCACACGGCACTCGCGGCGTGCAAGAGCCGGTGGTACCAGTGATCGCGCCCTTCCTGCATCTCGACATATGCCTCGCCGATCGGGCCGCCCGCGCGCCGCTGCACCACCACGACGTGCTTCACGCTCGGCGCCTCCTCGAGCGCCTTGTCGGCGTTGCGCTTGAGCGGAACGACCTGGCCGCGGCGGTATCCGCCGTCCGAGGTCACCAGCACCTTCGCCTGCGCGTCGTTCATCCGGTCGCGCAGAGACTCCGGCGAGAAGCCGCCGAAAACGACTGAATGAATCGCGCCGATCCGCGCGCACGCGAGCATGGCGATCGCGGCCTCGGGGATCAGCGGGAGGTAGATACCCACGCGATCGCCCTTGCCGACGCCGAGCGACTTGAGGACGTTCGCGAACTGCTGCACCTCGCGGTACAGATCCCAGTACGTGAGCGTGCGCCGGTCGCCCGGCTCGCCCTCCCATATGATGGCGGCCTTGTTTCGCGCGCCGCCGCGGGCGTGACGGTCAACGCAGTTCGCCGCGACGTTGAGCTTGCCGCCGACGAACCACTCCGCGTGCGGCGGTTTCCAGTCGAGCACCTTCTTCCAAGGCGCGATCCACTCGAGAGCGCCGGCCATCCTGGCCCAGTACGCCTCGGGGTCGCGATCGGCTTCGGCGGCGACGCGCGGGCTGTTGATGAACGCCTGGGCGCGAAACGCGTCCGAGGGCGGGAAGGATCTGTTTTCCGTCAGCAGGACATCAATGTCAGACATAACCAGACGGCGGAGGGCAGAGGACAGATGGCAGCAAACACGTTTCCATAAGATGGCACGCGCGGCGCCGCATGATGAGTGGGTGCTGCGGTCTGCCGTCTGCCTTGTGTTGTCTTGTGATAGTTCCGTCACACGTTGAAATACTGCGAAAAAGTGACACTGACCGCAGAGTGCACTTCGAGTCGCGCAAACCAGCGGCATTTTTCTTCGTCACACTGTGATAGTCGCATAAGTCGATGCATATCAATCAGTTACGAGGCTCGCCGGTTTGGCACGGTTCTCGCTTATCTCTGGGGCAGGATCACAGGTCGCTTCACCACGAAAAGGGCACACCCATCGCGAGGTGGGGCCGCAAAGCCAGGAATCTCGAAAGTTCTTCACGAGATCGTCCGGTTGCCAAAGGAAGAAAGAGCGGAGCGATGCACGCTCCGATCGGCGAACCGAATTCCAGGCAGCGCGGTGTGCTCTCGCCCCAAGCGGAGGAAGGCATACCATGTCGACTGCGGAGAACTACAGCGAAGTCCTCATTGCACCGGAGCATCTCGATGCTGGATCGCGACTGGACTTCCGGCGAGCGGCACTCGAACATCTCGAGCGCGCCGCGCAGCGCAACGAGACGTGGATGGTAATCGACCTGCAGCACACGATCGCCATCGACGCCAGTGGCCTCGGTGTGCTGGTGCTGGTGCAGAAGCGGGCGCGAGAGCGGATGATGGCGACGAAGCTGTTGCACGCTCCAGCGTCCGTGAAGCAGATGATTGCCCTGACGAAGCTCGAGTACCTGTTCGAACTCGAGCACTGACCCCCGCGCGTTCGACGGAGCCGCCGGCGATGTGAAAAACTCGCTAGCGGCTCCCCTCGACCAGCCGCCGGCGCCACGCCGCGAGCGCCGATTCTCCGGGCAGGCGCGTCTTGATGCGTACCGCTCCCATCACGGCGGATCCCGTCACGCGAATCACCGGCGCGTCCGGCGGCGCGAGTCCCTCGCTGTGCGCATCGTCGAACTCGCTCATGAGCGCAAAGCCGTCGCACTCCACGCGCAGGCCCGGCGGAACGATCAGTTCCACTTCGCCCATCACGACGTTGAGCTCGAAATGCGTCTCGCCGTGGAGCATGAGTGCGTCGCGCAGGTCGAACTTCGCGTTTCCCATCACGCACGTGACCTTGTTGTGCCGGGCCGGCGTCCACTGGCCCGTCTTCCTCACCGTGGACATCACGACGAGGTGCCGTTTCTCCGCCGGGTCCGGTCGTCCGCCGGGCGCGAGGGCGTAGAGTGGCGCCGGCGGCAGGACGTCCGGCGGCAGCGCCGGCAGTCCGGCCACTAGCGCCCGCAGCTCGGCGCTCGTCCCGGCCTTGTACGCATGGTCGAACCGGAGTTCCAACTCCTGCGTGCTGAGATTGTCGTTCGCGAAATGCAAGCAGAGTGTCTGGATCACCCCCTCGCGGTCGATCTCGATCTCGGACATCACGAGGCTCGCCGGAGTACCAACGCGGCATTGATGCCCCCGAACCCGAACGAGTTGGACATCACGTGTTCCACGCGGGCCGCGCGTCCCGCGCGCGGTACGAAGTCGAGATCGCACTCCGGATCAGGCGTGTCCAGGTTCACCGTCGGCGGAATCCATTCATCGCCGAGTGACAGCGAGCAGATGGCCGCCTCGAACGCACCGCTCGCGCCGAGCGCGTGGCCGTAGTAGCCCTTCGTGCCGCTCACCGGGATGCGGCGCGCGTGCTCGCCGAAGACCTGCTTGATGGCGAGCGTCTCGCTCAGGTCGTTCAGCGGCGTCGAGCTGCCGTGGGCGTTGATGTATCCGATCTCCGCGGGCGAGAGGTGCGCGTCGTCCAGCGCGAGCCGCATCGCGCGCGCCGCCTGCGCTCCGGTGGGAAGCGGAGCGGTCATGTGATGCGCGTCGTTCGTCGTGCCGTAGCCGCAGAGTTCGGCGTAGATCTTCGCGCCGCGCGCCTCCGCGCGGCCCCACTCCTCGAGCGTGAGCACCACCGATCCCTCACCCATCACGAACCCGTCGCGGTCCCTGTCGAATGGCCGGGATGCCCGCTCCGGCTCGTCGTTGCGCGTGCTCATCGCGCGGATCAACGCGAACGCGCCGAAGCACAGTGGGGAGAGCGGCGCTTCGGCGCCGCCCGCGAGAATCACATCCGCGTAGCCATGGCGGATCTGACGGAACGCCTCGCCGATCGCCATCGTGCCGCTCGCGCAGCTCATCGCGTTCGTGGAGTTCGGCCCGCTCACGCCGAACTCGATCGCGATGTTGCAGCTTGCCGCGCCGCCGAACACCGCGAGCGCGAGCGTCGCGTCCACCGCGCGCAGCCCCGCCGAGAGAAAACGCCCGAGCTGCTCCTCGGCGTAGCCGATGCCGCCGAGCGCCGTGCCCATCATCGCGCCGATGCGCTCGCGATCCTCGCGTTCGAGGCGTATTCCCGAGTCCTCGAGCGACATGCGGGCCGCCGCGACCGAGAACTGTCCGAACCGGTCGAGACGCTTCACGCGCTTCGCCTCGATGTGATCGTTCGGCCGGAAGTCGTCCACCTCCGCGGCGTTGTGCGAGCGAAAGATCGACGGGTCGAACCGCGTCATCGATCGCACGGCCGAGCGCTCGGCGCGAATGCCCTTCCAGAAGTTCACGCGGCCCGTGCCGACCGGCGTGATCGCACCGATGCCGGTGATCGCGACGCGACGTGTCGTCATGTGCGTGCTCCGCCGGGCGCCGCGCCCATCGCCGCGTCACGCTCCGCGATGCGCGCGAGTCCCGCGAGCGTGCGGGTGGCAATGCCGTGCACGAACACCGGCCCGATCACGATCGTTGCCGCGAGCACGCCGATCAGCGGCCAGCGCGGACCGTCCCATGCATGCACCAGTTCCACCCGAGTCCCTCCGTCAGATTGCTCGAACCTCCACTCCACATCCATACCCTTCGTGATGCCCCCGATGTGACGGAAGCGAACCGCGGGCGTTGCTCCCGTCGTTCCCGCCGCACCCAGCACCTGCATTTCCGAAAGCCACCAGGTGGGCCAGTTGAACAGTCCGAACGGACGGTTCGCAGCCATCTCGACGATCCCGCCGCCGTCGCTCGCACGCTCGCGGAATCGCACGAAGCGGTAGTGCGCGAGGTGTGCGGGCCACTGCTCCACGTCGCGCACGATCTGGAACACGAGCTGGACCGGCGCGCGCACGAATCCCTCGTCCAGCGTGCGCATGGCACGGCCGAGCGGCATCGGGCCGAGATCGTACGCGGCGCGCATGGCGACGTCGCTCATGCCGGAGTCCAGCTCGCGGTGACCCGAAACCCGCGCCGATTGCGAACGGACGGCAGGCATCCCGTGGCGGCGACTACGGCGGCGGATAGTTCCGCGGCGCGAAAGCCGCGCAGCACCGATACGACGCCGTCGTGCCGGCTCACCGGATGAAATCCCAGTGCCCAGCTCCCCACCCAAAGACCGGCCGCCGCCGCCCATGCGCGCCGGATGTCGGCGACGATCACGCGCACGCGAGCCACGCGGTTCATCTCCGCGAGAAGTCGCGCACCGTCCGCCGCCTCGAAGTGATGCAGCACCTGCGAGCACGTGACGATGTCCACGCTGCGATCCGCGAACGGCAGCGCCAGCGCGTCGCCGGCAATCGCGTCGCCGCTTCGGGGACGGCTCGCGGCCGCGAGCGCCGGCGTGACCTCCAGCCCCATCGTGAGCAGGCGCACGCCGCCTCGATCGGCGATGCGGCGGGCGAGCTCGGGAATGTCTCCCGCACCGGTGCCCACGTCGAGCAGGGTGAGTGGCGCGCTGCGGCCGCGGGCCGCCGCGAGCACCGGCACCAACTCGGCGATGACCGCGTTCGCGCCGCCGAACCAGCGATTGCTGCGCGCGACATCCTGAAGCGATCGCGTGGCGAGCGCCGTGTCGGACGAGGGATCGTCGAGCAGTTCGATCCCGCGGCAGCGGGACGGCGCGAGCGCGTCGGTGATGTTCACCGCAATCGCCGGTATTCGCCGAGCTCGTAAATCAGGGGGCGCCCGCCTTCCACCGTCGACGCGGCGATCACCTCGCCGACGACGATCGTGTGGTCGCCCCCGCGATGCCGTGCGACGATCGCGCACTGCAGGTGCGCCACCGCGCCGTCGAGCAGCGCGAGCCCGCTGACGCCGCGCACGACCGCCGTGCCCGCGAACCGGTCCGCGTCGGAATCGGCGAAGCGGCGTGCCAGCGGCTCCTGATCCTGGGAGAGTACGCTGACCGCGAAATGTCCGGCGGCCGCGACGGCGCCCGCGATCGTCGCGTCGTCGCCGATGCACACGAGCACGAGCGGCGGCTCGAGGCTCAGCGAGGCGAACGCGCTCACGGTCATCCCGTAGTCGCGGCCGTCATCGCCACGAACGGTGACGACCGTCACGCCCGAGGGAAAGCGGCCCAGCGCGTGGCGGAAAGTGGCGGCGTCGATCGGTGTCATCCGCGCGGCCGCGACGGGAGCAGCAGCTCGCGGAGAAACGCAGGCCGCATCAGCGCGCTCGCAGGAGAGAATCCGCTGGCCACGTTGACGATGAGATCGGAGACCGCACGGCGGCCCGTCGCCGCATGTGCGGCCTGGTTCAAGAGGGGCGGAAACGCCACGGCGAGCGCGACCACTTTCTGCACCCGCCACGTGGCGGCGAATTCGTGTCGGCGCGACCGGTCGTACGCGGCCAGCGCTTCGTCCGCCACCCGAGGGGAACTCGCGCGCAGCGCCTCGCACAGATACGGCCCGAGCAACTCGCCTCCCCGCAGCGCCTCGAACATGCCCTCTCCCGTGAACGGATCGAAGAAGTCCGCCGCATCGCCGACGAGAGCCGCCCCGGGCGCCCATGCGCGCCGCGCGTGCACGGCGAACGGTCCCGTGGCGCGGGCCGGCGTCACGCGCTCGGCGTGAGCGAAGCGCGCCGCGAGCGTGGGATGCGCGCGGATCCAGCGATCGATGAAACCGGTGACGTCTCCGCTCGCGCCCGCGGCGGCGCGCATCGGCATCACCACGCCAAGGTTGGTCACGCCGGCGCCGACGTTCGCGAGCCCGCAGTATCCGTCCCGCGAGACGTGCATCTCGCCGCACTCCCCGATGCCCTCGACCCCACGGAAGTGCGACACGAATCCGATGCGCCGCGGCCATCGCGACGCCCGGACGAGTCCGAGCCGCCGGCCGACGACCGATCGCAGCCCGTCAGCACCAACGACGATCCGAGCGGAAATCTTGCGAGTCGTCGTTCCGTCGCGAACGCGAACGCCGTTTGCACGGCCCGACGCATCTCGGAGCACGTCCGTCACCGCGACACCCTCGGACACCCGCGCACCTGCGCCACGCGCGCGGTCGAGAAGGATCGTGTCGAGCAGCTCGCGGCGGATGCCCAGGCCGACCGTGTGCCCGCCGCCGCACGCGGGCGCCGCGTCGAATCGGCCCTCGAACGAGAGGCCGTTCACCGCGTGGATGGTCATCCCCGCGAGGGGCACCGCTCCCGCCCGGATCACCGCGTCGAGCGCGCCCATCTCGCTGAGGATGCGCCTCGCCTGCGGGCTGAGATACTCCGCGCATGGCTTGCCACGCGGAAAGCGCGCGCGGTCGAGCACGAGCACCTCGGCGCCATTGCGCGCGAGCGCCCACGCCGTGGCGGCGCCGGCGGGTCCGCCTCCGACAACGACCACGTCCGCTCCGCCCGCCGTCACCTGCCGCAAGAAGGTTTCTCCCGGGTCCGCTGCATCAACGGGCCATCAGCCAGCCGGCCAGCACGGAAATCACCGCGCCGGCCAAGGTCCCGCACAAGTTCACGGCATCGTTCGACAACCAATTGATGCCGCGCGCATGGCGTGTGCGGTAGCCGCAGGCGTGAACGCGACGCTCGGTCCAGTGACGGCAGCGGTCGCAGAATCGCTTCGACTGCAGCGTCGCCCCGATGAGCGAGTCGGCCAGGCACCCGCCGAATCCGCCGGCGAACGCCGCGACGGCGAGCCGCGCGTGATGATGTGGAATCGCGAAGGACCCGGCGAGCGCGATGAACAGCGCGCCCGCGATTCCCGCGCCGAATCCCGCGGCCGAAACGCCTCCCGACATGCCGGTCTGCGTCGCCTTCCCCGTCGTGATGAGGCGCGGCGTGCCGCCGAACAGCATGCCGATTTCCGTCGACCAGGTGTCCGACGAGGCGGCGGCCAACGCCCCGAGCGCCGCGAACGCCAGTCGCTCGCTCCCGATGTACTGTGCCCCGAAGGCGAACAGCACGAAAAATCCGCCGTTCGCGATCACCTGCGCGGCGTTCCGCTCCGTGACGCGCGGAAGCGTTCCCTCCGTCTTCTGCATCTTCTCGTGCAAACGCCAGCGCGAAAGCGCCGCCGACGTCGCGAAGAACGCGATCAGCAGTCCCGCCCACCACCAGCCCGCGGCCGCGGCGAGGATGCCGGAGAAGAAGGCGGCCCACTGTCCGGATTCCGAGAGCGTGCGCGTCTTCCTCGCGCCAGCCGTGATGGCTCCCGCGACAGCCGCGCCAGCGAGTGCGCGAATGACCAAGCCCTCTTCGATGGCGAGCTCCGGACCGGGGGAATGGGGGTGAAAGATACTCGCTGGGCGCATGGGCATCCCGCCCTCCACGCCGCCGTCAACTGTACGCCGGGTCGACCCGCGCTTAGTTTGGTCGCACCTGCGTCATCTCCCCCCGCGCTCATATGACCGCCACCGTCGACCCACTCCTGCCGCTCAGCCTGCTCGAAGCGGTGCGCGCGGTGGACACACCCAGCGGCGAGCACGAAGCGGAGTTCGTGCACGAGTTGCGCAACAAGCGCCTCGGCCTCAGCGACACCGTCTTCGCGCAGATCAAGCGCTACACCGAGGCGGTGCGCCGCAACCAGCGCCCGCCGTTCGACGAGGCCGTCGCGCTCGCGCGGCTCGTCGGCCGCCGCCCCGACGCCGAAGCCGTGTTTCGCGAGGGCGGCCGCATTCTCGCGCGACAGGCGTATCGCACGATCTCGCCCGTCACGCGGCGCCTCATGCTGTCGCTCCCGTCGCTCCTCTCGCGCCCCATCGCGCTCCGTCACGCGCGCCGTATCACCGGCCGCTACACGGCGGGCGTCATTCGCCGCGTGGGATCGACTATCCTGCTCGAAGTCCCGCATTCGGTCACGCTCGATGCGGCGCCCAAGCTGGGCGGCTGCACGTACTACGAATCCGCGCTGCGCGAGCTGATGCAGTTGCTCGTCGGCGGCGTCGGAGCCGTCGAGCACGTGCGCTGCGCCGGTCGCGGCGAGGGTGTCTGCGAATGGCGCGCCGAGTGGCGCCCCATCGGCCCGGGACGGAAATAGCGCATCGCCGCGCAAGCGGCACGGAGGTTCTTTCGCAATGCTGACACCGGAAACGCTCCCCGCAGTGCAGGCCGCCCTGGCGGAAGCGGACGTCGACGGATGGCTGCTCTACGACTTCCGCGGCATCAATCCGATCTCACAGGCCTTGCTCCGCGCAGAAGGTCTCGCGTCGCGGCGCATGTTCGCGTGGATTCCCCGCAACGGCACGCCGGTCGCGATCACGCACGCGATCGAGCCCGGGTCGTGGGCGCACTGGCCCGCGACGTGGGATCGTCGCGTCTACGCCTCGTGGAAATCGCTCGAGTCGGAGATCTCCAGCCTCGTGCGCGGCAAGAAGGTGGCGATGGAGTATTCGCCCGGCGACGCGGTCCCCGTGGTCGACCGGGTGCCCGCCGGCGTGATCGAGATGGTGCGTGCCGCGGGCGCAACCGTCGTCACCTCCGCCAACCTGGTCACGCGATTCTTCGCCGTGTGGACGCAGGCGCAGCTCGAGTCGCATCGTCGCGCGGCCGAGATCATAGCGCGCATCGCGAAGGAGGCGTTCGTGCGCGCGGGGGCGAGCGTGCGCAGCGGCACGCCGCTCGCCGAACACGAGCTGATGCGCTGGATCCAGCTCGAGTTCACCGCCAGCGGCCTCTCCACCGACCACGGCCCGAACGTCTCGGCGAGCGAGAACGGCGCGAACCCGCACTACGAACCCTCGCCGGAGGCGCCGCGCGTGCTGCGCGCCGGCGATTGCGTGCTGATCGATCTATGGGCCGTCGAACCCGGCGGGATCTACGCCGACCAGACCTGGATGGCGTCGATCGGCGCGCCGTCGCCGAAGGTGCAGCAGGTCTGGAACGTCGTGCGCGACGCGCGCGATGCGGCGATCTCGCTGCTGCGCGAGCGCGTGGCTTCCGGCGAAGCCGTACGCGGCGCGGAAGCGGACGACGCCGCGCGCCGTGTGATCGACCGCGCCGGATACGGTGCGGCGTTCACGCATCGCACCGGTCACTCGATCGACGCGCGCGCGCTTCACGGCTCGGGCCCGAATCTCGACAACCTCGAGACGCGGGAAGAACGCGTGCTCATCCCGGGCGTCGGATTCTCGATCGAGCCGGGGGTATATCTCGCGGGGGAGTTCGGAGTGAGAACCGAGGTGAATGCGTACATCGGGGAGCGGGAGCTGATCATCACCCCGAAGGAGATTCAACGGGAGATGATTGTTGTCTGAGGTGGATCTGCTCTGGGAGCTGTCGCCTGACGGCTGTCGGTTGACAGCCCCCAGACGGCGCGAATGACGGAGCTCCGAAGGGAACTCGGCGTTTTTTCCGCCTCCTTACTCGTTGTGGGCGGCATCATCGGCAGCGGAATCTTCTTCACGCCCGCCGAGACCGCGCGAGCATTGCCGACCGCCGGCTGGGTACTGGGCGTCTGGTCCCTGGGCGGCATCGTCGCCCTCGCCGGCGCGCTGACCTACGCCGAACTCGGCGCGATGATGCCCGAAGCTGGCGGCGGTTACGTCTACGTCCGCGAAGCGTTCGGCCGCCTCCCCGCATTCCTGCTCGGCTGGATGACGCTCCTGATGATCGCGAGCGGCGCCATCGCCGCCGTCGCGATGGGATTCGCCGGTTATCTCGAACGGTTCGTGCCGATCGGCGCGGTGGGCGGACGGATCGGCGTGGCGGCGATCACGATCATCGCGCTGACGATCACCAACTACCTCGGCGTGAAGCCGGGCACCGTGACCGCGAACATCTTCACGCTCGCGAAGATCGCGGCGCTCGGCGCGCTGATCGTCATCGGCCTCGCGCTGCATCCCGGCGCGCCGCCGGCCGTCGTCGCGCCGGCGGCGCCGCCGATCGCGAACGGAGTCGCGGCCGCATTCGTCGCCGTGCTGTTCACGATCGGCGGATGGCAGCAGACCAACATGGTGGCCGGCGAGATTCGCGATCCCGGGCGCACGCTGCCGAAGGCCCTCGGGCTGGGAATCGCGATCGTGATCGCCGTGTATCTCGGCGCGAACGTCGTGTATTTGAAGACGCTCGGCCGCGACGGGCTCGCGGCCAGCACCGCGGTGGCCGCCGACACGGCCGGCCGACTCATCGGTCCGGCGGGTGCGACGGCCATCACCGTCGCGGCGATGCTCTCGATCTTCGGGTTCGTGAACGTCGCGCTCCTCACCAACGCCCGCGTGCTCTATGCGCTGGGGCAGGACGGCACGTTCCTGCCCGGCGCGGGAAAGGTGCATCCGCGATTCGGCTCGCCCCACGTCGCGCTGGTGATGCTCGGCGGATGGTCGCTCGTTCTTCTCGTCGCGACGCGCGGCAAGATCGGGACGCTGCTCAGCGGCGTCGTGTTCGCGGACTGGATTTTCTTCGGACTGGGCGCGGCGAGCGTATTCGTGCTGCGCCGCACACGTCCGGATCTGCATCGGCCCTACCGCGTACTCGGCTATCCGTGGCTGCCGGCGTTCTTCGTGCTCTCGGCCGCCGTCGGGATCGTCAGCGCATATGTGTCGGCGCTGCGGATGTCCCTGATCGGCACCGCAATGCTCGTGGCCGGCGTCGTGCTCTACAAATGGCGATCGACAGCCATCGCCACGAATAACAGCGCCAGGTAGAGGAGCGAGTACTTGAACACCCACCACGACGGCTTCTCCCATCCGCCATCGCGGACGACGCGCACTTTCCAGACGCCCACGATGAACAGGGCGCCGAGCGCAAGCGCCGAGCCGAGGTAGACCAGGCCGAACACGCCGAAGCACACCGGAAGCACGGTCAGCGCGACGAGCAGGAAGCTGTAGTACACCATCTGGTCGATCGTTTCGCGGACGCCCCAGACCAGCGGCGCCATCGGCACGCCGGCGTTGTCGTAGTCGCGCTGTTTGTTGAGCGCGAGCGCCCAGAAGTGCGGCGGCGTCCAGTAGAACACGATCAGGAACAGGAAGATCGACGCGAGGTCGATCCGCCCCGTGACCGCTGCCCATCCGACGAGGGGCGGGAAGGCGCCGGCGGCGCCGCCGATCACGATGTTCTGCGGCGAGCTGCGCTTGAGCCAGCGCGTGTAGATGAACACGTAGAAGTAGAATCCCGAAAGCGCGAGCGCGGCGGTGAGCACGTTCACGAAATTCGCGAGCAGGTATGTGGCCGCCGTCGCGATCAGGATGCCGAACGCCATCACCGCGCGCTTCGTCATGCGGCCGCTCGGAATCGGGCGGAGGCGCGTGCGCGCCATGACGTCGTCGATGTCGCTGTCGAGGTACATGTTCACGGCATTCGCCCCGCCGGCCATCAGGTAGCCGCCGATCGTCACCCACAGCACGGCGGACCACGTGGGCGTTCCGGCGACGAACATCGGCGCGATCGTGGTCACGAGCAGCAGCGAGATGATGCGCGGCTTCGTGAGCGAAACCAGGTCCGACGCGAAGCTCTGCTCCCCGTGCGCCACGGTGGCGGCGTCGGCCGTCACGCGCTTACCCCGGCGGCCGGCGTCTTCGCGTCGAACGTGAAGGTGCCGGAGTGCATGGCGTACCACGTCCACACGAGCAGGCCCGCCAGGCAGATCGCCGGCACGATCGCGAATGCCCACTCGAGCGCCGACCCCGATCCCGGCGGTCCGATCTTCATGCCGCGGCGGGTGGAGCGCAAAATGAGCGCTTGCGCGACCACGATGACCGCGGCGGCGGTCCAGAAGAGGAATTCGGCGATGGGGGTGGGCATTGCTCCACGAAAGTTCGCGGGTTGGAGGACGGCGGGGAAGGGTGTTCGACTTCGAGTGTTGGATCAGCGACGAGCGACGGGTGAGTGCTTCCAAAAAGCGACGAAGCCCTCACCCGTTGCTCATCGCCGTTCGACACATCGCCCTCTCGCGAATCAGCGGCGCCGGGGATAAGGTTGCCGAATGTCCAATCCCGCCGTCCCGCCCGCTCCGCGCAAAAACGAACTCCAGCGCAAACTCGGAGTCTGGAGCGCCACCGCGGTCGTGATCGGATCGACGATCGGGTCCGGCATCTTCCGCTCGCCCGCTGGAATAGCCGACAAGCTCCCCGGCCCGCTTCCGATGATGGCGGTGTGGATCGCCGGCGGCATCTTCGCGATGTGCGGCGCGCTGACGATGGCCGAGGTGGCGAGCGCGCTGCCGCGGACGGGCGGACTGTACGTGTTCTGCCGCGATGCGTGGGGCGATCTCGCAGGATTCCTGTTCGGCTGGGGCCAGATTTCCATGATCCGCGCGGCGTCGCTCGGCGGAATCGCGATCACGTTCTCGGAATACTTCTTCCGGGTGCTCGGCATCAATCCGCTCGCGCCGGAAAACGCGTCGACCGTGCATTGGACCGCGGCCGGGGCGATCGCACTCACGGGCGCGTTCAATTATGTGGGTGTGCGATTCGCGGCGAACGTCAACAATTTCACGGTCATCGCGAAGTACGGCGGGCTGCTGTTCATCATCATCGTTGCTTTGGCACTGGGCCTTCCACACTACGGCTTGTCGCATTTCTCGCCGGCGATTCCGCCGGGGAGCATCACGCTTCCCGCGTTCGGGCTCGCGCTCGTGTCCACGCTCTGGGCGTTCGACGGCTGGGCGGATCTCGCGTACAACGCTGGGGAGGTGAAGGATCCCGGCCGCAATCTACCGCGCGCACTGATCGGCGGAACGCTCGCGGTTCTGGGCATCTATCTCGCGGCGAATCTGGCGTACATGGCGGTGCTGCCGATCGAAGAGATCCGCACGTCAAAGCTCGTCGCGGCGGATGTGGCGCAGCGCGTGATCGGAGCGGGAGGCGTGACATTCGTCGCGATCACCGTGATGATCTCGACGTTCGGCACGCTGAACACCGTGCTGTTCACGAGTCCGCGCGTGTTCTTCGCGATGGCGGACGACGGATTGTTCTTTCGCCCGGTCGCGAAAGTGCATCCCAAATTCGGGACGCCGTATGTGGCCATCACGGTCGTGGCGGCGCTCGGGATGGTGTTCGTCCTGCTGCTGCCGTTCGAGAAGCTCGCCGACACGTTCGTGACCGCTTTTTTGCCGTTTTACATGCTCGCGGTGGCGTCGGTGTTCAAGCTGCGCGGCACGCCGGGATACAATCCGACCTTTCGCGTGCCGCTGTATCCCATAGTGCCGCTGTTGTTTATCGTGTCCGTCCTCTACCTCCTTGGCAACGCCATCGTGCAGGAGTCGAGCCGCATGAGCACGCTGGCGGTGCTCGGCGTGCTCGTCGCCGGAATTCCGGTCTACTATTTGACCGTCGGCAGGCGCGGCAACCGGCTGGAGTAGCCGTTGCGCGCCAAAAAGCTGTGGGGAGACGCCGTACACCTTCTCGGTTGTCAAGAAGCGTGACGAGTCGGTTACGAAGATCATCGTTGACCGCGTGGCGCAACGGGCTGTAAGTTTGCCGCACTGACTGCGGCCCACCCCTCATCAGGAACGAGCAACATGAAGAGATTTGGTTTGAAGGCGGTCGCCACTGCGTTCGTCGCGTTCATTGCGTTCGCGTCAACGGCAGGGGCGCAGGTCACGACGGGCAACATCTCCGGCCGCGTGACGGACGAATCGGGCAAGCCGATCGAAGGCGCCCAGGTGCAGGTCAAGAATGCACAGACGAACCTTGTGCGCGCCCGACTCACGAATGCCGACGGCCGTTATGTGATTCTCGGCCTCGAGGTTGGATCGGGATACTCGGTCACCGTTCGTCGCATCGGCCTCGAAGCCCAGACCCGCAACGAGCAGTCCGTCGCGCTGGGCACCACCACGCGCGCTGACTTCTCCCTCAAGCAGGCCGCGACGACCCTGCAAGGCGTCAGGATCATCGCGACGACGGACCCGGTCATCGCTCCGTCGAAGACCGGTGTCGGCGTCACGGTGTCGGACTCGCTCCTCCATCGTATGCCGACGCTGAACCGCAACTTCACCGACATGGTGGCGCTGACGCCACAGGTCTCGCTGAACGGTGCCGGTCTTTCGGGCGGCGGCGTGAACAACCGCTACAACACCATCCAGATCGACGGCGCGAGCGAGACCGACCTGTTCGGCCTCGGATCGACCGGCCAGCCCGGCGGACAGGCGGGCGGCAAGTCGATCGGCATCGAGTCGGTCAAGCAGTACCAGGTGCTGCTCTCCCCGTACGACGTTCGCGAGGGCAACTTCGCCGGCGCGCTGATCAACGCCGTGACGAAGAGCGGGACGAACGAGTTTCACGGCTCGATCTACGACGCGTTTCGCAGCCAGTCGCTGACGCGCTCCCAGCCGTACCTCTCGGATTATCACCAGACGCAGTACGGCTTCACGCTCGGCGGCCCGATCGTGAAAGACAAGATCTTCTTCTTCGTCAATCCCGAGTATCAGCTCCAGAATGCACCCTCCAGCGGCTGCTACATCGGCCTGACGGGATGCAACCTGCAGCAGGCCGACCTCACGCGTTTCGAGACGCTTGCGACGGGCTACGGAGTGCCGACCGGCAGCGCCGGCCCGATATTCACGAAGAACCCGCTCACGAACATCTTCGCGCGCCTCGACTTCCAGGACCTGCCGTTCAACAGCACGCTGATGGTGCGGTACAACTACGGCGGCGCCACGCAGGACGTATTCAGTCGCGGCAGCACGGGCTCGACGCCGAGCTTCCCGCTGTCGTCGAACGAGTACCAGTTCATTTCGGTCAAGCGCGCACTGGTCGCGCAGCTTCGCTCCAACTTCAAGAACGGCGCGTACAACGAACTGTTCCTCGGCTACACGACGATTCGTGACGTGCGCGCTCCGGTCGCCATCGCGCCGCAACTCAACGTGACGGTGCCTGGCGCGACCCTGGTGACGGGCTCCGAGCGGTCGTCGCAGGCGAACTCGCTGGCGCAGAACTACACCGAACTGACGGACAACTTCACATTCCCGCTCGGCAACGCGCACCGCGTGACGATCGGTTCGCAGAACTTCCTGAACTACCAGTGGTCGAACGTGTTCGGCCAGAACATCTACGGCAACTGGACGTTCGCGAACCTCGATTCGCTCGCGTCGGGCCAGCCGTCGTCGTACAACGTCGGCGTCGGAGCGAACGGGACGAGCGGCGCCGTGTCGCCGTCGGCGCAGCAAGTCTCGGCATACGTGCAGGACGAATGGAACGCTACGAACCGGCTGACGGTGACGTACGGTCTGCGTGTCGACATCCCGAGCTTCGGCACGAAGCCGCCGCTGAACCAGGAAGTCCTCACGGATTTCGGCAAGAACACTTCCAGTATCCCGTCCGGCCAGTCGCTGCTCTCGTACCGCGTCGGTTTCAACTGGGACGTCACGGGCGATCAGCGGAACCAGCTGCGCGGCGGCGCCGGCATCTTCACCGGCCGTCCGGCATTCGTCTGGATGTCGAACATGTTCGGTAACACGGGCGGACTCTCCGGCTTCGCGCAGCTCACCTGCCTCGGCAGCTATGCTCCGAAGTTCAACTCCACCTCGGCGGCGCATCCGCCGACCGTGTGCGGCAACGGCGTCACCGCGACCGCGGGCTCTGAAATCGACCTGATGCAGAGCAACGTGAAGTTTCCGCAGACCCAGCGCGAATCGATCGGCTTCGATCGCGATCTCGGCAACGGCTGGGTCGGAACCGTGGAAGGACTGCTCACGCAGAACCTGAACGACTTCTTCTATCAGAACATCGCGCTTGCCGGTCCCCAGGGTACCGACCCGAACGGGCGTGTGATGTACGGCTCCCTCGTCAACACCCCCATCCTCAAGATCGCGGCGCGCAACCGCGTCCTCGAGGCCGTGAACACGAACAAGAACTGGGGCTACAACTGGACCGTCGGCGTGCAGCGCAAGTTCCGCGACAACTTCGAGTTCGAAGCGTGGTACACGCGCAGCGAAGAGAAGACGTCGATGGACCCGACATCCAGCACGCAGGCCTCGCAGACGCAGTTCGGTCGCGCGTGGGCCGGCAACCTGCAAGACCAGACGCTCGGCACGTCGCTCTTCCAGCAGGATCACCGCATCATCATGAGCGGCACGTATCGATTCCAGCCGACGCTGACGGACATCTCGCTGATCTACTCAGGTCGCTCTGGCAACCACTACGATTATGTGTACGGCGGCGGCTCCGGCGACCTGAATGGCGACGGCTTCACCGGCAACGATCTGGTCTACGTTCCAAAGAGCACGACGGACTCGAACCAGGTCTTCCTCGTTCCGCTCGGCACGACGACCACCGCGACGGAAGCGGCGGCTCTGCAGAAGTTCATCGCCGGCAATAAGTGCCTGAGTTCGCAGGCCGGGACGATCATGCAGCGCAACTCGTGCGTCGCTCCGTGGATTCACGAAATCGACGTGTCGCTTCGCCAGAGCCTCGCGGGCCTCGGGATCGGGTCGGCCTTGAACACGCATCGGCTCGACAACGTCACCGTGCAGTTGGACGTGTTCAACCTGGCCAACCTGATCAACTCCGGCTGGGGCTTGCAGCAATACACTGGCGCCATCCAGTCGGTCAACCTGCTCACCTACGTCACGACGGAGAACCGGAACGGCAAGTCGCTAATCGGCCCCACCGGCGTCGCGGCGCGGCCGGAGTTCACGTTCGATCCGAACACGATCTACACGACGGCGAATAATATCAGCTCGAACTACAGGATGCAGGTGTCGCTGAGGTATTCGTTCTAGGGGCAGATGCTGGATGGCAGATGCTAGATGCTAGATGGTAGATGGTAGATGGTAGATGCTGGATTTAAGTCGAGTGCCCGGGCTGCGATTCACGCGGTCCGGGCACTCGACTTTCACTTGCCATCGAGCACCTAGCATCCAGCATCCAGCATCCCAAAATGGATGCGAGTGGGAATGCGATGATGATACTCGGCGACTACCCGGCGGTTAGTGTGGGGATCTTGGGCCATCCACAGTGTTTCCCTACCGTCGCCTCTCTGTGTGGCAGCGCGCGCATTCCCTCGCCGTGACCACTTATCGTGCCGGAGTGCTCAGTGAGTCCGAGCGATACCGATCGCTCGTCAATCAACTGCGCCGGAGCGCGGTTTCGATAGCGGCCAACATCGCGGAAGGCGCGGGAACTGACTCGCAGCCGATGTTTGCCCGGTACCTCGGAATCGCGCTCGCCTCCGCGTATGAGCTCGAGGGCCATCTTCTCCTCGCCCGCGATATCGAATGCCTCATCGGCGAGCAGGGCGAATCGCTCTTGCCGGAGGTCGAATCGCTCATCAAAATGTTGACGGCGCTTCTTCGCACCGTGCGAAGGAGGGGCAGACGTTAGATGTTGGGATCCAGCACCTAGCATCCAGCATCTAGCACCCAGCATCCAGCACCCAGCATCCAGCACCCAGCATCTATAAATCAGAATATCGAAAGCTTGATGTACTTCCGCGGATTCTTCTTGAAGTCCGCTGTCAGCGAATCCAGCCGCGTCACCAGCGACCTCACGTCGTTGTAGAGCGCAGGATCGTTCATCAGTTTCCCCAGCGACCCGGGACCGCTGCTCACCCGGTCCAGCGTCGAGCTCAGCTTCGCCGACGTCTCCTTCAGGTCCGCCGTGAGCGAGCTCAGGCTCGCGGCGGCGCTCCGGAACGAGCGCAGCGTGGAGTCGACCGCCGTCGAGTCCACCGCCGACACCGCTCTCCGCAGTGCCACCTGCGTCTTCGTGAGCTCGATGTTCTGTTGTTCGGCGAGCCTCGAAATGTCCGCCATGAATGCGTCGGCGGTCTTCACGGCGTGGCGCAGATCGGCGAGCCCGTTCGTCTCCACGAGTTCTTTCTTCAGCGATATCGTGATCACCGAGATGTTCGCCGCGATCGTATCGACGCGGGCGAGCACGTCGCCGATCGACGGCGTCGCGTGCCCCGAGAGGAGCGTGTCGCCGGGCGAGTACGTCTGGGGGTTCGGCTTGTCGGGGTGCAGCGCCACGAGCTGGTCGCCGAAAAATCCGTTCGGCTCGATCGTCGCCGTCGTGCCGCGCGGGATGCGGTACTGCTTCCGCACGCGCAGCTGCACGATCAACAGTCCGTCCGGGCGGATCTCCACCCCGTTCACGAATCCGACGTTCACCCCGGAGAGCAGCACGGGCTGCCCCTCCTTGAGTCCAGCGCCCCAAGTGAACTTCGCGAACAGTTTGTAGCCCGGCTGCAGCCCCCCGCGCGCGAGGTAGAGCGACCCGATGACCGCGAGGATCAGCGCGGCCGTCGCCGTGATTCCCACGAGGACTTCGTTGCTTCGCTTCATCCTTGCAAGTAGGGTGCGAGAAGTAGGGCCGTGAGCGCGTCGAGCACGAGAATCCAGATCGACGAAATGACCACCGCCTTTGCCGTGGCCTTGCCCACGCCTTCGGCGCCGGCACTGGTGTGGTACCCCTCGTACGTGCAGAGGTACGCAATGGCCGCCCCGAATAATGTGGCCTTGATGAGGCTGTACGTCACCTGGAAGTTGTCGAAGCCGAGCTTGACGCCCTCCATGAACTGGGACATCTGCACGTCGGCCACCAGCACCGCCGCCATCATCCCCGCGAGCACACCGAACACGTCCGCGAACACGACGAGAATCGGGAGCATGACGATCGACGCGATGATGCGCGGCACCACGAGATACGCCACCGGGTCGTACGCCAGCGTCTCGAGCGCGTCGATCTGCTCTGTCACGCGCATCGTTCCTATTTCAGCGGTCATCTTCGCACCGACTCGCCCGGCCAGGACCAAGCCCGTGAGCAGCGGTCCCGTCTCGAGGATCACGATCTGCCTCACCGAGAGGCCGACGATCGAAAGCTGGATCCCCTGGAACATCTGGTAGCGTATCTGTATCGAGATGACGCCGCCGATGAACGCGGCCACCATGATCGCGAGCGGCACGGAGTCCACGCCGATGGCACGCATCTGCGGGATGACGAGGGGCAGGTACGTCTGCGGCTCGCGCAGGGCACGGCGGATGTCGCGGAGAAAAAGGACGCGCTGTCCCACGCCCCTGAACGTGCCGATCGTCGCCCGCGACATCCGCCGGAAGAACCGGATGGTGCCGCGCGCAACGATCGGAAAAGTCTCGGTGGGCTGGTAGGAGATCTCGTCGGTCAATTCGCGTGCCGGGTGCGCAGGTTCAGGGTGTTGCCGGGTGTTTCTCTTCGGGCCTACGTGCGGACGCGCGCCAGCAGGGCGGCGCCCACCGCGAGGAACAGTATCCCCGGCAACCATGCCGCCAGCTCCGGGTTCACGAGTCCCTTGCTGCCGACGGCCTGCGTAAGCTGCACGAGCATCAGGAATATAACGGTCGTCCCGAGGCTCACGCCCACGCCGTACGCCGCGCCCCCGCGCTGGCTGCTCGTCGCGAGCGGCGCGCCGAACAGCATGATGATCATGCACGTCGCCGGAATCGCGATCTTCAGCATGCGCTCCACGCGCAACTGGTTCACGTCCGTTCCCGAGAGTTCCATGGACTCGATGTACTTGCCCAGGTCCACGAAGCCCATTTCCTCGGGCGCCTTCTGGTTCGCCAGCAGGTTCTTCGGGGGTTCGGTGAGATGCCGGTCGCGCAACGAATCGAAACTCACCGTGAAGTTCGACGAGTCGCCCGTGAGCACGTGCACCACGCCGTTCTTCAGCATCCACCCCTTCCGCTGCGACCATTTGCCGTTGCGCGCGAAGATCACGTAACCCGGATAGCCGGGCCAGTAGCCCTTGCGATCGATCTCCACCCGGTCGAGGGAACCCGTGCTCGCGTCGGCGGACGCGATTTTGTACACGCGTCCGTCCTCGGTCGCGAACGTGAAGTTCGAGCGCGTGACTCCCTCGCCCGACCGCTTCTCCTGCAGCAGCACGTCGCGCCGCGAGTTCGCCACCGGCATCGCCGCGCCGAGCAGCAGCCCGAGCACCGTCGCGATCGCCGCGCCCCAGAAGATGGGCGCGATGAAGCGGTAAAAGCTGATCCCGGTGGCCTTCGCCGCGCTGATCTCCGAGTGACGCGTGAAGCCGCCGATCGAGAATACCGTCGCGAACAACACCGCCGCCGGCAGCACCTGGAACATCGTCTCGGGCACGCCGTACACGTACGCTTTCGCGATGTCCATCGCCGGCAGATTCCTGAGCATGTACTTCTGCAGGCTCTCCGTGACGTCGATGACGATCACGAGGATCGGAAAACCGATCGCGGTCGCCGTGAGGATCTTGAGGAACTCGCTCAGCACGTACCAGTCGAGCGGTCGCAGCAGGCGGGCTCTCATGCCTTTCTCCCGCGCCGCGCGAACCACTCCCGCACCCGCACGAAGAACTCGGACGTCTCGCTACCGCGCGACGTCGCGCCCTCGCGGCCGAGCCGCGAGGTCAGCGCGAGCCCGATGGCGAGCAGGAGAAAATTCGCCGACCACATCGCCCAGAACGGCCGGATCAGGTTGCCGCGCGCGAGCGTCTCGCCGACGGTGAGCCCGGTGTAATAGAGCCCGAACACGCCGAGGCTGACCCCGATCGTCAGACCGACGCCGCCGCGGGGAAAGCGCAGCGCGACCGGCGCGCCGAGCAGCACGAAGATCACGCACGCGGCCGCGATCGCGAATTTCTTTTCGATCTCGACCTGGTCGCCGTCGATCGTGTTCTGTGAGAGGCCGATCTGCATCTTCAGCTGCGCGGCCTGGGCGGCCCGCATGTCGGGGTTCGTCGTCGGCGCTTCCGGGAGCGGCGTGAGCACACGGCCTTGTTGCGGTGGCTGCTGGGGTGGTTGCTGCGGTGGTTGCTGGTCCCGCACCTCCATCGCGCTCGCCGTCCGCACCACCGACATGCCGGAGAGGCGGTGGCAGTACAGGCCGCCAAGCCCGCTCGAAACGCCGCTCGCCCGCACCGTCTTCGCGACGTTGCTGTCGATCGCCTTCAGGACGCGGTAGACGCTGTCACGCGCGCGGACGAGGCGCGTGACGCGCCGCTGCAGTTCGCACACCGTCATCTCGCGGTCGCTCTTCTCCCCGCCGCCGACGGTGTCGATCTCGAGCGTGTTGCCGACGTTGCGCACCTTCACGAAATCCGTGTTGAAGAACACCCGCTGCAGGCGCGTCGGGTCCTCCGGTTTCAGCACCGTCCACGACCCATGAAACAGCGTGAGGAGCAGGTCCCGCTGGTTGGGCAACATCTCGAGCAGCCCGCTGTCGGCGCGAATCGTCGTGCGCGTCTGCGGGTCGCTCATGTCGAAGATCGCGACGTCCCGCATCCGGTTGTTGGAGAACAGTCGCGCGGTTCGCAAGAATATCCGGCTGGGGGATATCTCGTTGATGACCTGTTCCTTCAGCGCGAACGTCGGCTTCTTGCGCGCGATGTCGTTCGTGAGCGTCGTGAGCCGGTGGTTCGCGGCCGGGAGCACCTGGTCGTTGAACCAGATCATCGTGATCGTCAGGACGCTCGCGGCGATGATCACGGGCACCATCAGCCGCTGCAGTGCGATCCCGCTCGCCTTGAACGCCGTGATCTCGTTCTCCGACGCCATCCGGCTGAAGGCGTGCAGCGTGGAGACGAGCACGGCCATTGGCAGCGTCATGGCCACAGTGAAGGGCACCGAGAGCAGCATGAACTCGGCGATCACGTGCCACGGAAGCCCCTTGCCCACCAGCTGGCCGAACTGCTTCGCGATGTAGTTCAGCAACAGCAGCGACGTCAGCGCGGAAAGCGCGAACATCAGCGGCGCGAAGTGCTCCTTGAGTATGTACTTCGTGAGGATCTTCACCGGTTTTTCTTACGCTCGGCCCGGGGCACGCGTCCGGATTGTCCTTGTCGGAGGAAATCCGCGCGCCACATAGGGTTGTAGGGTCTTGGGTCGCTCGTATATTCCACCCGGCGACCGCTCGAAGGCAAGGTCGATAATACCCCCGTTTTCGAGTTTGGGTGCGCCCACTGCGACTTCCCTGGCTCCCATTCGCTCTCCGCGTCGTGATCGCCGCCGCTCCCGCGCTCGCCGCGGCACAGGCCGGTGCCGACACGTCGCGAGCCAAACCCGACTCCCTGAAGACTCGTGCGGACTCCGCCAAGTCACGGTCCGACACGGGCCGGGTCACCGACCTCTTCGGCCAGAAGACCGACCTCGGGTTCCAGTTCAACGGCCGGTTCGAGTCCAAGCTCGAGAAGACCCAGAACGAGCGCTGCGTCTCGAGCCAGTTCTTCAGCGTCGCCGCGCAGTGCAACGCGTCGTTCCAGCCGGTGTTCGATTTTCAGTTCGGCGTGAAGACCGGCGGCACCTTCGCCGACCGCGTGCACGTCAACGTGGACTACAATTCCACGCGCGAGTTCGACGCGTCGAACAACATCTCGCTGTACTACGAAGGGAAGAAGGGTGACTGGCTCCAGCGCGTGGACGTGGGCAACGTCACCTTCGCCGTGCCGGTCTCGCGCTACATCACGACGGGAATTCCGCAGGGCAACTACGGAGTGCAGGCGATCGCGCAGTTCGGCTCGCTCACACTCCGCGCGATCGCCGCGCAGCAGAAGGGAAACGTGGTCGCCAACAAGGTGTTCACCGTCGGCGGCGGGTCGCAGACGCAAGCCCAGGTCACGCGCGACATCGACGACTACCAGATCGAGGCGCGGCGGTTCTTCTTCACCGTCGATCCGCGAGCGCTCGGCGGATATCCGAACATCGATATCCTCAACAAGGTGCAGATGCGGTCGCTGGCCGCGTCGCTGCCCGATTCGATCCGTCCCGTTCACATCGTGCTCTACCGGCTGCTGATCGGCGGGCAGCCGCCGAATCCCAACGGGCCGCAGTTCCAGCTCGTCGGCGATCCGAACTCGCGCCGCGGACAGGTGTACGAGGTGCTGCGCGAGAACGTCGACTACATCGTCGATCCCTCGCAGTTGTGGGTGAAGCTCACGCAGCCGCTGAACGTGAACAACGAGCGGCTCGTGGTCGCGTACACCGTTCGCGCGGCCGGCGTCGAGGCGACCAACCCTCGCACCGGCGGCACGCCCGACATGACCTACGTCGCGTCGCGACCGCAGTACGCGAACCTCCTCTGGGATCCGCAGGTCCAGCCTGGTGACCCTTCGTCGTTCCGCGAGCTGCGCAATGTGTACCGCGTCGGCGGGTCCGACGTGCAGCGCGGCTCGGTCGGCATCACCATCGTCACCGGCACGACGTTCGACCAGGAGAAGCCGGCCGTCGGCATCGCGGCCACCTTCCTCCAGCTCTTCGGCGTCGCCCAGCCGGGGAATCCGGGATCGTTCGACACCGACAACCGGCTCTGGCCGCGGCCGGGAGATCCCGGGTTCAGCATCGCGCCGATCTCCGGCGCCGGCACTGTTTCATCGGCCACCGGCGCGACCGACCAGTTCCTCGTGTTCCCGTCGCTGCTGCCGTTCGCGCGCGCCGGGCTCGCCCAGCCGGCGGGGAATCCCGCGAACGACGCGATCTACACCACGCCCGATATCTACCTGTATTCGCCGCAGCATCCGCAGCCGGTCTTTCGCATTCACCTCAGGCACCAGTCCG
>Ga0097691_1000332_pt1 | contig 42876 bp, 40 predicted proteins | sample NGESurdeep072012_8_FD_72858 | JGI IMG/M metagenome (GOLD analysis project Ga0097691, IMG submission 72858) | Arctic peat soil microbial communities from Barrow, Alaska - NGEE Surface sample 210-1 deep-072012 | ecosystem: Environmental > Terrestrial > Soil > Wetlands > Peat ... | reverse complement strand
CTGTTGTTCGGCTCCACTGGGCGCCCCGATCTGCTCGGACCTGAGCACACCCATGCTTTGGTGCACCACCAGTTCGCCTCGGCGCGCCGGCTGGCCGCTGAGCTGCCGGACCAGGCGCAGGTTCTGCCCACCCATGGGTTTGGCAGCTTCTGCTCGGCGACGCAGTCTGAGGCGACCTCGTCCACGATCGGCCAGGAGCGGCGTACCAACCCGGCCCTGACCCAGGCCGAGAACGACTACGTTGACGACCTGCTCGCCGCTTTGGATGCCTGGCCTGCGTACTACGCGCAGATGGGTCCGGCCAACTCCGCTGGTCCGGGCGCGGCCGACCTGAGTGCTCCTGAGCTGGCCGACGCCGCAGCGCTGCGAGGCCGGATCGAGGCCGGTGAGTGGGTCGTGGACCTGCGGACCCGGACCGCGTTCGCGGCCGGCTTCGTGCCGGGCACCTTCAACTTTGGTATCGATGGCCAGTTCGCGACCTATCTGGGCTGGCTGATCCCGTGGGGCACACCCGTGACTCTGCTGGGAGAGAGCACTGAGCAGGTCGCGCAGGCCCAGCGTGAGCTGGTCCGGATTGGCATCGACCGGCCCGCCGCGGCTGCCACCGGGACCCCGAACGCGTGGACCGACCGGCCGCTGGGCAGTTTTGAGCTGGCCACGTTCGCCGACCTGGCCCAGGTGCGCCACCACCGCCCGGTTGTCATCCTTGATGTCCGGCGAATAGCGGAGTGGACCGAGTCCCACATCGACGGCGCGATGCACATCCCCATCCACGATCTGCTCAGCCGCATTGCCGAGGTGCCTAACGCGGAGGTATGGGTGCACTGCGCGGCCGGTTACCGCGCCTCGGCCGCCGCCTCCATTCTTGCGGCGCGCGGGGTTCACGTTGTCGCAGTGAACGACTCCTACGCTGAGCAGGCGCCCGCATCCGGGCTGCCGCTGGTCACCGGCCCGGGCCCACGCACGCAGGCAGCGGCATGAGCCTGAGCGAGCCTCTGAGTGGCCTGTTCGCCAAGGGTTTCGAGGAGATCAACGTGTTCGAAGCCAAGGGTGCCATGGACGACGGCGCGATCCTGGTCGACGTCCGCGAGCCCGCGGAGTGGGCGGCCGGCCACGCCGAGGGCGCCCGGCACATTCCCCTGGCTCAGCTGGGCCAGCGGCAACGCGAGCTGCCCGTGGGCCGGCCGGTCATCACCGTGTGCCGTTCAGGTGCCAGGTCCGCACGTGCCGCCACGCTGCTTGCCGAGCAGGGCCGCGAGGTGTCCAACCTTGATGGTGGCATGCGCGCCTGGGCTGCCGCCGGCCTGCCGGTGGTCACCGAGGGTGGCCTTCCCGGGGCAGTCATCTGAGCGTCCCGCTGTGGTGACAATTCGCTGGGCCGCGCCCAGGGGCCGCTCCCACCCATCCTTCTCACCTGAGCGAACCGAAAGGAGAAACAGATCCTTGCCTTAGCCCTGCCCATCGGTCTGCTCATCGGTCTGAGCCTCGGCGCACTCGGCGGCGGCGGCTCGATTCTGACCGTGCCCGCCCTGGTCTACCTGCTCGGTCAGGACACCCACGCCGCCACGACCGGGTCCCTGCTCATCGTGGGTGTCACCGCCCTGGCGGGAATGGCGGCCCACTACCGAGCCGGCCGGGTGCGCGTCGTGCAGGGTCTCGTGTTCGGTGTGCTCGGCATCGCCGGAGCCTACGTCGGGTCACAGCTGTCCGCAACGGTCGCGCCTGCTGCCCTGCTGGCTGCGTTCTCGGTCCTCATGCTCGTGGTCGCCGCGATGATGGTCGTCCGCCGTCGCGCTCAGCTCCGCGCCGCTGCAGCCGGCAAAGTTGAGGCTGGCTCACCGGATAGTCCGGTCCTGCAGCTCCGGCCGAATTTCATCTGCAACTGCCCCCGGGTCCTGAAAGTGGTCGCGGTGGCCTCGGCGGTGGGGCTGCTGACCGGGTTCTTCGGTGTCGGTGGCGGATTTGTCGTCGTCCCGGCACTCGTCCTCGCGCTGGGGTTCTCGATGCCGGTGGCCGTGGGTACCTCGTTGCTGGTGATCGCGATCAACAGCACCTCGGCCCTGGTCTCCAGGGTCGGTCACGGAGTCCACCTGGACTGGACCCTCATCGGCATGTTTACCCTCGCCGCGATTGTCGGCAGCGTGCTCGGAGGTCGCCTCGCCACACGGGTGCGTCCCGAGCGGCTCACCGCGGCTTTCACCGTGCTTCTGGTGGTGGTGGCGCTGTACACCGCCGCACGCAGCTTCCCCCAGCTCGTCTGACGCCGGCACCCCACCTGAATCCGACTCGTCCTGGCCAAAACCGATCATCTACCGCCCCACGCACCACATCAACGAAGTTTCATGACACAGTCCTCCGTCCGCGCCATACCCGCCCGCCTTGACGTCGCCACCCTGCGCGACTGGCTCGACTCCGGCGACCTCGAATCCCGCAACGTCCCACGAGTGCTGGACGTGCGCACCCCTGCCGAGTTCAGGACGGTGCACATCCCCGGCTCCGACAACGTCTCGCTGGATCTGCTGCGCGAACACCGAGGTGAGCTGAGTCGTCACCTCGAGCCGACGGATCGGTGTCTGCCAACCTTGCACAGTTCGCCTTCCCGAGGTTCAGCAGCGGTCCGCCCACCGTCTACGAGCTGCGCTGAGCACAGCCGGCTGTTGTTGGGCGGCTCCGGGAGAGTGTCACGGATGGTTGAGGAACTTCGCTCACCGTAGGGTGAGCGAAGCCGATCGAAAGGATTTCATGCAATCCCAGCTCATTGCCGGCCGCTACCAAGTGTTGCGTTCTATCGGGCGCGGCGGCATGGGCACCGTGTGGCTGTGCCGTGACGAGGTTCTTGGGCGAGAGGTCGCGGTCAAGCAGATCGGCGCTCTACCCGGCGAGTCGGCCACCGAGACCAAGCGTGCCATGCGCGAGGCCCGCTCGGCCGCTGCGCTCAACCACCCCAACGCCGTGGCAGTGTACGACGTGGTCGACCATGACGGCCGGCCCTGGCTCGTCATGGAGTACGTCGAGGGCCAAACACTCGCCGACGAGATCGCCCACGATGGGCAGCTATCGCCGCAGCGGGTCGCCGACATCGGCGCCCAGCTCGCGGGGGCCCTCGCCCGCGCCCACGAGCGCCGCATCGTCCACCGCGACATCAAGCCCGGCAACGTGCTCATCGACAAGGCCGGTCGTCCCAAGATCAGCGACTTCGGCATCGCCCGTGGACATGGTGACGACCAGCTCACCCAGATCGGTTTCATCACCGGCACCCCTGGATACCTTTCGCCCGAACTGGCCCGCGGTGGAGACCCCCACTCGGCCTCCGACGTGTGGGCCCTTGGCGCCACTCTCTACACAGCCGTTGAGGGCCAGGCGCCATACGAGCCTCGGAGCAATCCGATCGCCCTGCTTCGAGTCATCGCCACCGAACGGCCGCGCCCGATGACGCACGCCGGCGCCCTGGCTCCGGCCATCGACGCGATGATGCATGAAGACCCGGCCCGCCGGTGGGATATGGCGACGAGCGCCAAGCAGTTGGGTGGTATCGCCCGTACCGCCGCGGTCATGGCCCAGGTCCTTGCCCGAACCGCGGTCATCGGCGAGCCGCCCTTCGAACCGACCCAGGCCCTCGGACCGACCCAGCGCCTTGAAGCTGCGGCGCCGGTCGCAGACCTGCCGGTGGCCACTGTGCCGGTTGCTGAACTGCCGGTGGCCACTGTGCCGGTTGCTGAACTGCCGGTGGTCCCTGTGCCGGTTGCTGAACTGCCGGTGGTCCCTGTGCTGGTTGCTGAACTGCCGGTGGCCCCCGCGTCCGTTGCCGCCGAGCAGGCTGGCCGGCACCCCGAGCTCCAAGGCCCGCACAACATTCCCGGCGTCGCCCCCGTGACACCGGGGAAAGACCGCACGAGCACCAGACGCTGGCTGCCCCTGGTCTCCGTGGCCTTGCTGGTGGCCATTGGCGTGTTCTATCTGCTGAGCCAGGTCGGCGACTCAGGGGGCGCGACTGCGGGCACCAATGTGGGCACGACTACCAGGATCACCCCGGCCGGGCCCGGAGCGACTGGCGCGCCGAAGATCTCCGAACCGCCCAGAGCCACGAGCTCCGCGCCGAGCCGCGTTACCCCTGCCCCGGCCCCGAACGCAGGCAAACGGCTCGATAACTTCGTGAAGTCGTACTACTCCGAGGTCACCAGGGACACCGGCCTTACCTGGGGACAGCTGACGTCGACAATGCAGCGCTCAGCGGGCGGTCGCGCCAGCTACGACGGTTTCTGGCGGACCATCAGCAAGGTCAAGGTCAACCGGTTCCGGGCGAACGCCTCCGCCACAGAGGCGATTGTCAACCTCACTTACACGCGCATTGACGGCACCACGTCGACGGAAGACCACCAGTTCACCTTCATCACCCAAGGCGGGGTCCATCTCATCGACAGTGACCGGTTCTTGGGCTGAACGACTGTCCGGCGCCACTCCTTCTGAGGCAGGATCCCGAGCAGAGTGTTCACCGGCCAATCCGTCCCCGTCGGTGGCTGGTGGATCTCCGCGAGAGACCTCCTGGAAGAGACGCGGTCAACTGGGTCGAGCCCGACAACACCTGGCTCCACCGACCAGGCCGTCTACGTGGTCCACCGGCGTCGCGTGGCCATCCACCCGGTCCCCACGGCAACGGCCTCCATGCACGTGCCTTCGCCGACATCCTGATGAAGAGCCTCGACGGCGAATAGTTCAGCCGGGGTCCCCGACGCATCCAAGACGAAGAGCCAGCCGGCAGGCCTATCTCGATGATCTTCGGGAAGCCGATGCGCACCCTAAGAACATCGGACCGCTTTCAGGTTCGCCCGCTCCTGAGCCATCCATCGGCGCTCGCCCGGCTCTTCAGCGGGCAGCTCGGCCACTGGCGGGCTGCACCTGGCTGGTCTGTGGGTTGATAAAGGAATCGCGGCTGTTCTTCAGCAGCTCTCGCAGTGCAGGGCTCTTCGTCGCTGTCCAGATCAGGGCTAGAACCGAAGGTGTCTCGATGTCGTCGACGGCGAGAGCGTGCAATCGGCCGATGTAGTTGCTGGTCATCGACTCGCTGAGGATGGCAATGCCGAGCCCGCGGACGGCGAGATCTGCGACGGCCCCGGGTGCGCTGGCTTGCAGCACAATGTCCGGCTGTATGCCCTTGGCCGCGCAGGCTTGATCGAATACCGTCCGGATTCCCGTTCCTTCGGGCAGGCACACGATCGGGTACGCGCTGATCTCGGCCAGAGTTGCCCGGCGTCTTTTGGCCAGCGGGTGGCCGGAAGGTACGGCTGCAACCAGTCGTTCGCTGACGACTGATAGCGCTTCAAGCCCCGTCGGCGGCGTGCCGGCCGCCCCGATGAGAGCCAGGTCTGTTGTACCCGAGCGCACGCCTTGCACGAGCCGGTCGGAGTTGTCCTCGAAAAGGGCGATCTCGACGCCGGGGTGGGCCAGCTGGAACGTGGCGATGGCGTCGAACAGGGGAGTGACGGTGCACGCGGTGACCATGCCCACCACAAGCCGACCGCGGATCAGTCCGGTCACGTCGTCCACCGACCGCCGCAAGGCGTTCACAGACGCGATTACGGCGCGGGCGTGCACGAGCGCTGCTGCTCCGGCGGCGGTCAGCGTGGCCGTTCGCCCTGACCGGTCGATCAGTGTGGCACCGAGATCGCGTTCGAGCTGCCGGATCTGGGCGCTGACCCCCGACTGGCTGATGTGCACGCGGTCGGCTGCGCGGGTGAAGTTCGCCTCTTCGGCGACCGCAATGAAGTACTCCAGCTGCCTCAGTTCCATAACTACGAATGCTAGCTGCCAGAAGAACGATCTGTTGGACTTCTAGTTCGCAGCAGTCCAGTCTGGACGCTGTTAACACGCGCCCATGAACGGAAGGACCCCCGTGTCGGAGAACGAGAGTGCACTGAAGCCGGAAGACCTTACGCGCCTGTTCGTCGAGCGCGCCAAGGCCGGCGACGCAGCCGGTATCGCGGCTCTCTACGAAGAGCGTGCCGTCATGGCCTACCCGCCGGGTAGCCAAACCGTGGGGCGCGACGCCATCTGTGCGTTGTGGGAGAAAGTGCTGGCGAACGCGCCTCGTTTTGAGCAGGAGGCAGCGTTGCCGACCTTGACCAGCGCCGACATCGCACTTACGTCAACATCCCCCAAAGACGGCGCAGGCGCTCGTGCGCAGGTGGCTCGCCGGCAACCTGATGGCACCTGGCTGCGACTTCTCGACCAACCCGAATTCGTCACACCCGCCCCTTGACGAGTTACGGGGCCTTCAAACCGGATCTGTCATCAGGGGGTGAAGTCCCAGGCTGATCCGAACGGCGCGGTCGACGTGCAGAGCCTTCGTGTCATACAGCGCCGTGCCCGGCATGTCCTTTGCGGTGACCAGGAGACCGATCTCGGTGCATCCGAGCACGATGCCTTGGGCGCCCCGGGCCAGCAGGTCGCCCATGATCCCCAGGTACTCCTGCCGAGTGGTCCTGGACGATCCCGCGCGTCAGCTCCTCGAAGATGGCACGGTGCACGAGGGCGCAGTCACGCTCCGCCAGAACGAGGACTTCGAACCCGAAGTCAGCAAAGCGCGCCCGGTAGAAGCCGGTTTCCATCACGGGCGCGGTGACGAGCAGTCCAAGGGTGTTCGCGCCGTCAGCGATGGCTGCCTCAGCACACGGATCGACGATGTGGAGCTGTGGGATGCCGATGGCGTGCTGCACCTCGGGCGCCACCTTGTGCATCGTGTTCGTGGCCAGGATCAGGAACTGGGCACCGGCGCGCTCGAGCCGCCGCGGTGCGCGTTGATGCCCGCGTTGATCCGCCGGTTGTACTGGGCGCTGGCAGCACCGCTCATGCCACCCAGAACACCGACCGTCCTCATCCAGCCACCTTGGGAGGCGCCATGAGTCATCGGAGAGACTGTCTGGGTGTCCACCGAACCTTTGCCTGAGCCCTTGCCTGAGCCCTTGCCCGAGCCGTCGACGGGGCCCGTCGACTTCCTCGCCGGTGCACCGTCATCGTCAGGATCCTTCGACGTACGGTGGCGCCACGGGGTCCGGCCACGAAGCGGTGACACCGAGCCGAGGATCCAGGTGCATCGCTATGACGAGCACACCTTCATATTGCGTCAGAGCAAAACGGTCAGCTATGAGGCTCCGTTCCTTTACCTGTTCTTCGGCAACGCTCGTGCTTTGCTGCTCGATACGGGGGCGACCGATGACCCGGTCCGATGCCCGGTACGCGCAACGGTTGATGGCCTCATCACGACGTGGCTGGCCAAGAATAGGCGGACGTCATACGCTCTCGTGGTCGCCCACACTCACGCGCACGGTGATCACGTCGCTGGCGACCCCCAGTTCGAAGACCGTGCGGATACAACCGTGGTCGGCAAGGACCGTCTCTCTGTTATGGATTTCTTCGGCATCACGTGCTGGCCTGATCAGGTGGCGCGGCTCGACCTCGGTGGAAGGGTTCTGGAGATCACGGGCATTCCGGGTCATCACGATTCCTCCATCTCGATCCTTGATCCGTGGACCGGATTTCTGCTGACCGGCGACAGCGTCTATCCCGGGCGGCTGTACGTCCAGGACATGGTGGCATTCACCGACAGTCTCGACCGGTTGCTTCGGCTCGCGGAATCTCACGGAGTCCGTCACGTGTTGGGTTGCCACATCGAGATGAGCCGCACTCCGGGACGGGAGTACCCACTCGGTGCGACGTACCAGCCGCAGGAGCCACCTCTGCAGATGACTGTCTCCCAGCTGCGCGCCGTTCGCGATGCCGCTGTTTCGGTCGCCGACTCGCCGGGCGCCCACGTCTTCGACGACTTCGCCATCTTCAACGGTCCGTGCCGGATGCCCATCGCACGGCAGCGGGTCAGACGCGTGTGGACGTTCTTGTGCCGGAGCTGAGTCAGCGCCGCCGCCTGCTCGTCCTGGCGATCTGCTGCATGAGCCTGCTGCTTGTCGGCATGGACGTCACGATCGTCAACGTGGCGCTGCCGTCGATCCGCAGGGACCTGCACGTGTCGCTGTCGGGTCTGCAGTGGACTATCGACGCCTACATCCTGGTGCTGGCGAGCTTGCTGATGTTGTCCGGGTCCATGGCCGACCGGCTCGGGCGACGGCGGACGTTTCAGACCGGACTGGTCCTCTTCACCATCGGCTCGCTGCTGTGCAGCCTGGCACCCGGGCTGGGCTGGCTGATCGCATTCCGGATGGTGCAAGCCATCGGCGCCTCGATGCTCAACCCCGTCGCTATGTCCATCATCACCAACGTCTTCACCGAACCGCGCGAGCGCGCCCGCGCCATCGGGGTGTGGGGCGGCGTCGTCGGTATCAGCCTGGGACTCGGCCCAGTCATCGGCGGAGTGCTCGTCGAGACGGTCGGCTGGAGGTCCATCTTCTGGATCAACATCCCGATCGGCCTGGCCGCGATAGCCCTCACCGCCCTCTTCGTCCCCGAGTCGAGGGCACCCCGCCCCCGGCGGGCGGATGCCGTCGGGCAGCTCCTGGTGATCGTCGCGCTGGCGAGCATGACGTACGCGATCATCGACGCGCCGCGGGCTGGCTGGGCGTCGGCGGGGACACTGGGCCTGCTGGCGCTGGCGATCCTCGCGATCGGGATCCTGCTGGCTTACGAGCCTCGCCGGAGCGATCCGCTGCTCGAGCTGCGCTTCTTCCGCAGCGCCCCGTTCTCCGGCGCGACGGTGATCGCGATCAGTGCATTCGGCGCCTTCTCGGGGTTTCTCTTCCTGAATACCCTCTATCTGCAGGACGTGCGAGGGTTGTCCGCCTTGCAGGCCGGGCTGTGCACCTTGCCCCTTGCCGTGATGACGTTGATCTTCGCTCCGTTGTCCGGACGCGTAGTTGGTTCGCGTGGCCCGCGCGTCCCGCTCCTGGCCGCCGGCTCCGCGATGTGCGCCGGGGGCCTGATGCTGGTCGGCCTCGAAAGGGACACGTCCCTGGCGTGGTTGTTCGGGAGCTACCTGGTCTTCGGTTTGGGGTTCGGACTGGTCAACGCGCCAATCACGAATACGGCACTGTCAGGTATGCCACGGAGCCAGGCCGGGGTCGCCGCGGCAATTGCGTCCACCAGCCGCCAGGTTGGTGCGGCACTCGGTGTCGCGGTGGTCGGCTCCGTACTGAGCTCTGGCCTGGGCGGTCCGCTGAAGACGGGTTTCTCCGCTGCCAGTCATCCGGCGTGGTGGATCCTCGCGGGCTGTGGGTTCGCCGTACTGGGCGTTGGTGCACTGACGACGGGACGCTGGGCGGTCGGCACCGCGCAGCGGACGGCCCACCTGTTTGACGACGACCAGTGAGCAGTCTGGGTCTAGCGGCCCCCTCGACCCCCCCGCCCGACGCTCCCAGGGCGCCGACCACAAGGCCGCGACCAAGACCACCACCGACGACCTGCCCGCCCACAGCTTCACCGCCCTGCTGGGCCACCTCGCCACCCTGACCCGCAACCACCTACGCGTCGCCGGCCACGACGAGTCCGGCTTCGACCTACTCGCAGTGCCAACCCCCACCCAACGCCGAGCCTTCGAACTCCTGGACGCACCGATCCCACTCACCCTGAAGTAGCCAGAACGCCCAACCCAGAAAACGGTGAAACCCCTGGTCAACAGGGGTTTCACGCGTCACACGGCACGTAACTTCGGGCTAGCGCCCGTCGTGCGCTGCTTGGGTCGCGGGGGCAACCTGCGGGTTCAGACGCCCTCGTGGCCAGCTCCGCCCGAACCCGGCCAGACAGTGCCCAGGCAAGCCATCGCCAACCAGCGGCTCGTCACAACCAGCCAGCCGGGGGCCGGAGGTCTCCAAGCACTTGACCGGTTCAGTAGACTGACAACGGCTGCGAGAGACGCACGGTGCCGGTACGGCGCCGGTACCCGAATGAGAATCGAATGACAGGGGAGGTCCGTGATGGCGCAGGGCTCCTCGAGCCCGGGGCCGACTGCCCGGGCCACCATGGGCGACATCGCTCGGCGTCTTGACATCTCCAAAGCGGCCGTTTCCTATGCGCTCAACGGACATCCGGGAGTCAGTGCGGCGACGCGTCAGCGGGTGCTCGATCTGGCGAAGGATCTCGGGTGGTACGCCAGCAGCAGTGCCCGTGCCCTCTCTGGCGCGGAGACCGGCGTGGTCGGCCTCGTGCTCTCCCGGCCATCCAAGCTGCTGACCATCGAGACGTTCTTCATGCATTTCCTCTCGGGGGTCGAACAGGTCCTGACCGAGCGAGGTTCGAGCCTGCTGCTGCGGGTCATCGGTGAACATCCCGAGGCGGAAACCCAGACCTACGAGCGTTGGTGGGGAGAGCGTCGGGTAGACGGCGTCATCCTGGTCGACGAGCGCTACCACGACATGAGGCTGCCCGTGGTCGAACGACTGGGCCTGCCCGCGGTGCTGTGCGGAGGCCCGATCAAAGGTAGTGCGTTGCCTTGTCTGTGGACCGACCACGCCGCCGACGCGAGCACGGTCCTGAGGCACCTGGTCGGCCTTGGGCATAAGCGGATCGCGCACGTCAGTGGTCCGGCGCGCTTCGTGCACGAGCGGGCGCGGCGGCGGGGCGTCCGCAGCGCAGCGCGCGCACTTGGCGCGACCGTGGAGGCACTCGAGGCCGAGTACACCGGGCCTGAGGCGGGGGAGGTGACCCAGCGTTTGCTCGACCAGCCGGAACCACCCTCGGCGATCATCTACGCCAGCGACGTCATGGCTCTGGCGGGGCTGGGCGCTGCGGCCGCCCGCGGGGTGTCGGTTCCGGATCGGCTGTCGGTGGTCAGCTGGGACGACTCTTACCTGACCACGCTCGTCCACCCGGCCGTTACCGCGCTCTGGCGGAACACTCCGGAGTACGGGGCGCTGGCCGCCTCGGTGTTGCTGGACCTGGTCGACGGCCACGACCGGGGCCGGATCCAGGTGTCAGCCTCGACCCTGCGCGTGCGAGGGACGACCGCGCCTCCCGCGTAGTTGCCCGGCTTTCGGTCTTTCGGAATTGGGCGAATTGCGCGATTCTGGGGGAGCATGGCCACGAGTTTCAGTACCAGTTTGGTAACGGGTGATGACAACTGAACCGTGTAAGCGTTTAATGGCGGCAAGCCCGGGAGATGCCAACCCATCGCCCACCCCAACACGAACCCAGGGAACTCGATATGAAGGCTCGTCTGATCAGCACCGTCCTCACGGTCCTCGCGGTCACCGCCACAGCGGCGTGCTCGGGTGGAGGTACCAGCTCGTCGAGCAGCTCGGCGGGAGGCAAGACCCTGACCTACTGGGCCAGCAACCAGGGCACCAGCCTGGAGAACGACAAGGCGGTGCTGGGCCCCGAGCTGGCGAAGTTCCAGAAGCAGACGGGCGTCAAGGTCAATCTCCAGGTCATCGGGTGGCCGGACCTGCTCAACAAGATCCTCGGCGCGACCACCAGCGGCCAGGGGCCGGACGTGCTCAACATCGGCAACACCTGGGCCGCCTCGTTGCAGGCCACCGGTGCGTTCATGCCGTTCGACGCCAAGGCATTGACCGCTATCGGCGGTCAGGACAAGTTCGTCCCGGCCTCATTCGCCACCGGTGGGGTCGCAGGCAAGCCGGTGACGTCGGTGCCGCTCTACGGACTGGTCTACGGCCTGTACTACAACAAGAAGATGTTCGCCGACGCCGGTCTGCAGCCGCCAACGACGTGGCAGGAGCTGCAGGCGGCTGCCAAGAAGCTCACCGTTCCGGCGAAGAACCAGTACGGGATGGTGCTTGAGGGCGCCAGCTACACCGAGAGTGTGCACTTCGCCTTCATCTTCGGCCGCCAGAACGGTGGGCAGCCGTTCGACGCGGCGGGCAAGGCGACCTTCACCTCCGACGGCATGATCGCTGGCGTCAAGCAGTACGTCGACCTCATGGGCAAGGACAAGGTCGTGAACCCGTCAAACGTCCAGTACAAGAACGGCCCTGAGGCGCCCGGTGACTTCGCCAAGGGCAAGGCCGCCATGCTGATGAGCCAGAACAACGCCGACAACACCCTGCAGGCCGATGGCATGAAGTCCGGCGAGTATGGCGTGGTGCCGATCCCGACGCCCAGCCCGCTGCCCGCCGGCGGCAAGGACGTCGCCAGCTTCGTGGCCGGGATCAACCTCTCGATCTTCAAGAACACGAAGAACCAGGACGCGGCGCTGAAGCTCCTCAAGTTCCTGACGAGCCCGGAGGAGCAGACCATCCTGGACAAGCCGTTCACGGCGCTTCCGGTGGTCAAGGGCGGCACGGTGAACTTCACTGACAACAAGGCCGAGGCCGATGCGTTCGCGAAGGTCCTGGCCACCAAGGCCGAGCCGCTCCCGCTCGTCGCCGCGGAGTCCGCGTTCGAGACCAACGTCGGCAACGCCGTCAACGGCCTGCTCGCCCAGGCAGCCACTGGCAAGGACGTGACCAACGCCGACATCAAGGCCGCGATGCAGTCGGCGCAGGACAAGATGGCCGCCGCCGGCTGATGGCAACCGTTGACCCTGCTCCCGGCCGGCTGCTGCTTCGCGCGGCCGGGAGCGCCATTGAGTCAAGGAGAGCCCGGTGCCCGTGACGACGACCAACTCCACCAGTTCGGCGCTTGGCACGGTGCCACCGCCACCGCCCCCACCGCTGTCACCGCGCCCCCGAGGGCGCCGCCGACCGCGTTGGAAGGGAGCGACGCCATACCTGCTCGTCCTGCCCGCGATCCTGCTCGAGCTGCTGATCCACATCATCCCGATGCTCGTGGGTATCTGGATGAGCTTCATCCAGCTCACCCAGTTCTTCATCGCCAACTGGTCACAGGCGCCGGCCGCAGGGCTGGACAACTACAAGATCGCGGTGGACTTCTCCAGCTCCATCGGGCAGGCCCTGCTCCACTCCTTCACGGTCAGCATCCTGTACACGCTGATCGTCGTCGGGCTCGCCTGGCTGTTCGGGATGTCAGCCGCAGCCGTCCTGCAGCACAGCTTCCGCGGGCGTGGCAGCCTGCGCACGCTGTTCCTGGTGCCGTACGCGCTGCCGGTCTACGCCGGCGTCATCACCTGGAGCTTCATGCTGCAGCGGGACAACGGCCTGGTGAACCACGTGCTGGTCAACAACCTGCACCTGCTGAGCAACCCGCCGTTCTGGCTCATCGGCAACAACGCGTTCGTCTCGATGGCGATTGTCGCCCTCTGGCGCTCCTGGCCGTTTGCCTTCCTGATGATCATGGCTGGGATGCAGTCCATTCCGGACGAGGTCTACCAGGCCGCGGCCGTGGACGGCGCGGGGGTCTGGCAGCAGCTGCGGCACATCACGCTGGGAATGCTCCGGCCGGTCAACGTCGTCCTGGTCCTGATGTTGTTTCTGTGGACCTTCAACGACTTCAACACCCCCTTCGTCCTTTTCGGGCCGACGCCACCACTGTCCGCGGACCTGATCTCGATCCATATCTACGACAACTCGTTCGTCAACTGGAACTTCGGCCTCGGCGCGGCAATGTCGGTGCTGCTGCTGCTGTTCCTGCTGGTGGTCACCGGCGCCTACTTGCTCATTACCAACCGCAGGAGCCGTCGTGCATGAGCCTCGCTCGTTCCGCCTATTCCGGGTCGTCGTCGTGGTCGTCCTCGGCCTGTTCACGTTCGTCCCGCTCTACGTCATGCTCACCTCGGCGCTCAAGCCGCTCGGAGACGTGCAGGGCGACTTCACCTGGTGGCCGGCGCACCCGACGCTGAGCCCGTTCATCGACATGTGGAGCACTGTCCCGCTCGCGAAGTACTTCGTCAACAGCCTGGTGGTGTCCATCGTGGCGACGGCGTTCAGCGTGCTGATCGCCATCTTCGCGGCGTACGCGGTGTCCCGCTACCGCTTCTTTGGTCGCCGGATCTTCACCGGCACTGTGCTCGCGACCCAGATGTTCCCAGGCATCCTCTTCCTGCTGCCGCTCTTCCTCATCTTCGTCAACATCGACAAGCAGCTGGGCTTCACGTTCCTGTACCAGACCAGGGTCGGCCTGATCGTCACCTACCTGACGTTCTCGCTGCCGTTCTCGATCTGGATGCTCGCCAGCTATCTCGAAGGCATCCCCCGCGAGCTGGACGAGGCCGCCAGGGTCGACGGCTGCCGGACCCTTGGCACGCTGTTCCGGGTCGTGCTGCCCGCTGCGCGTCCGGGGGTGATCGCCGTCGCTGTCTACGCCTTCATGACGTCGTGGGGCGAGATCCTGTTTGCCTCGCAGATGACCAACGACGCCACCAAGACACTTTCCATCGGGCTGCAGAACTACTCCACCCAGATCAACGTGTACTGGAACCAGGTCATGGCCGCCTCCCTGGTGGTCAGCCTCCCGGTCGTCGTGGCCTTCCTGCTGCTGCAGAAGTATCTGGTCGCTGGCCTGACCTCCGGCTCCGTGAAATAGAAGGGGAACCTGCAGATGCAGCGCAACTTCGCCAAGGTCAACCATGCCGGAAAGCCGGTTAGCTGGCTGGGTGCGAACTTCTGGTCGCGCGCCGGCGGCCCGCTGATGTGGAGCCGGTATGACCCAGCCGTCGTTCGCGAGGAGCTCACGGTCCTGCGCGAGCACGGACTGACGATGACCCGGTCGTTCCTCTACTGGCCCGACGTCATGCCCGCGCCGCACCAGCTCGACGAGGACCAGCTCGCTCACTTCGACCACTTCCTGGACCTACATGCCGAGCTGGGCCTGACGACCATCCCCACCTTCCTGGTCGGGCACATGTCCGGTGAGAACTGGGATCCGGCGTGGCGCCAGGGACGGGACCTGTACGCCGACACCTGGATGGTCGCCCAGCAGGCGTGGTACATCCGCAGCGTGGTCGAGCGCTGGGCTGACCACCCGGCGGTGGCGGGCTGGCTGATCTCCAACGAGATGCCGATCTACGGGATGGATGCTCCCACCGAGGTCGTGACCTCGTGGGCCGAGCTCATGGTTCAGGCGGTCCGGGCCGGCGGCGGAACCCAGCCGGTGTCCCTTGGAGACGGCGCGTGGGGCATCGAGGTGACGGGCCGTGACAACGGCTTCTCGGTGCGTGAGCTCGGTGCGCTGGTCGACTTCGTTGGCCCGCACGTCTACAAGATGGAGACCGATGTGGTGCGTCAGCACCTGAAGTCGGCATTCATCTGCGAGCTGGCCGCGGTGGGCGGAGCGCCGATCGTGCTCGAGGAGTTCGGGCTGTCCAGCGACTTCGCCTCCGCGCAGAACTCCGGCCACTACTACCGCCAGCAGCTGCACCTGTCGCTGCTGGGCGGTTCGACCGGCTGGATTGCCTGGAACAACACCGACTACGACCCGCTGATCGACCAGGATCCCTACCGCCACCACCCGTTCGAGTTGCACTTCGGGATCACCACCGCGGACGGCACCCCGAAGGCTCCCCTGCTGGAGCTGCAGAAGTTCGGGCGGGTCCTGGACGCGATCGATATAATCCGGTGCGAGCGGTTTGCGGCGCAGACCGCGCTGGTGGTTTCCTCTTACCTGGAGACCGGCTACCCGTTGGCCGACGAACAGGACCGAACACTGGTGTTCGGTGCCCTGGAACAAGCCCACATCGCGGCGCGGGAGGCTGACCTGCCGCTTGGTTTCGTTCGGGAGAGCGACGGGATCACCGACGGATACAAGCTCTACCTCGTCCCGTCAACGAAGCAGCTGACCGGACCCTCGTGGCGTCGCCTCGGCGAGCTGGCCGAGGCGGGGGCGACGGTCTACGTGTCGTACTGCGCCGGCGAGAGTGACTTCCAGCGCGGTCCCTGGTGGACCGCGACCGAGGACCTGTTCGGGGTGCGCAACCAGCTGATGTACGGCCTGGTCGACCCGATCGAGGACGATGTGGCGAAGCTGACGTTTGAACGCGACCTCGGGTCGATCAAGACCGGGGAGACGCTGACCTTCCGGGTGGGGGGCGGGCCGAATGCTCGTGCCTTCCTGCCGGTGGAGGTCACCGATGGGCAGGTGATGGCCAGGGACGCGCACGGCCGCCCCGCGATCGTGATGCGCCCGCGAGGCAGTGGGGCGATGGTGCTGAGCACCTATCCTCTTGAGCACCTCGCCGCCTCGTGCGGGCGGGTCAACCCTGAGCAGACCTGGCGCCTGTATGCCGCCCTGGCCGATCTTGCCGGGGTGGAGCAGTCGGTGACCGTCGACAGCCCGGACGTGCTTGTCGACGGGCTGGTGCACGAGGACGGACGACGATTCGTCTGGCTGGTCAGCGAGAGTGAGGGCCCGCTGGTGGTGCGCCCGCGTTTGCCTGCCGGGGGCCGGCTGGTGCCGCTCGGAGGCGGCGACACGGTCCAAGAGGTCGAGCTCGCGCCATACGGCGTGACGGTTCTGCAGCTGACGGCCGGAGCGTGACGAGCTGGTAATGACGACCGGGTCATGACGACCCGCGCCACGACGACAAATGGAGGACGGAAACGCATGGGAGAGCACACGATCGACTTGGCAGGGGCACCGCAGCGGGTGGGCGGGATCGCGCTGCCCCGCGGCTTCGAGCTGGGCGTGGCAACAGCGGCGTACCAGATCGAGGGTGCCGTGAATGAGGGCGGTCGGGGGCGATCGATCTGGGATACCTTCAGCCACACCCCGGGCCGGGTTGCCGGTGGCGACAACGGCGATATCGCCTGCGACCACTATCACCGCTACGCCGAGGACGTACGTCTCATGGGCGACCTCGGCGCCGACAGCTACCGCTTCTCGGTGGCCTGGCCGCGCATCCAGCCGGAAGGCAGGGGAGTGGCCAACCTGGAGGGGCTCGCCTTCTACGACCGGCTGGTCGACTCACTGCTGGAGCAGGGGGTAGCGCCCGCGGTCACGCTCTACCACTGGGACCTCCCTCAGGCGTTGGAGGACGGTGGGGGATGGCGTAACCGTGACACCGCGCAGCGCTTCGCGGAGTACGCGGCACTGGTGCACGAGCACCTCGGTGACCGGGTGCAACGCTGGATCACCCTGAACGAGCCCTGGTGCTCGTCCTTTCTTGGCTACGCCAGCGGCCGGCACGCTCCCGGTGCACAGGAGGGGGAGGGCGCTCTGGCTGCGGCCCACCACCTGCTGCTCGGTCACGGCCTGGCCGTGGCGGCCCTGCGCGCTGACGCCCGCCAGGGCCAACAGGTGGGCATCACCCTCAACCTGCAGCCCGTCAGCCCTGCCACCACCTCGGCGGAGGACATCGCGGCCAGCGAGCGGGCGCTGCTGCGCGCCAACCTGCTGTTCACCGACCCGGTGCTGGAGGGGCGCTACCCCGCGCTCGCTGGACAGACCTATGCGGCGCTCACCGACTTCGGCTACCTGCACGACGGCGACCTGGCCACGATCGGCGCCCCGCTGGACTTCCTCGGGGTCAACTACTACTTCCCGTCCCGGGTACGCGCTGCGCCGTACGCGCAGGACGACCCAGCCCTGCGTACCGCCGACGACCTCGGCGCCGCAGAGGTGATCAGTCCCGGCGAGGAGCTCACGGCCATGGGCTGGCCGGTCGAGCCGGCCGGCCTGACCCGGCTGCTGGAGTGGCTGCGCGACACCTACCCCACGCTGCCGCCGATCTACATCACCGAGAACGGCCGGGCCTGTGAGGACGTGGTGACTCCTGACGGTCAGGTCGCCGATCCTGACCGGGTGCGCTACCTGGACGGCCACCTTCGGGCCGTCGCCGACGCAATTGACGCCGGGGTCGACGTCCGCGGCTACTACTGCTGGTCGCTGATGGACAACTTCGAGTGGGCTGAGGGCTATTCCAAACGGTTCGGTCTGGTCCACATCGACTATGCGACCCAGCAGCGCACCCCGAAGACCAGCTTCAACTGGTTCCGCTCGTTCATCGCCGACCAGCACGGTCGCGCCGACGGATGACGCGGATGCGCTTCGGTGTCCTAGGGACCGGATACTGGGCGCGGCAGACCCATGCGGCGGCACTGACCGCGCACCCCGACGTCGACCTGGTCGGAGTGTGGGGTCGCTCGCTGGCCCGCGCCACTGAGTTGGCCGAAGCTGTCGGTGCCCAGCCCTATGAACGCGTCGACGACATGTTTGCCGATGTCGATGCTGTTGCCTTTGCGGTGCCACCCGATGTTCAGGCTGACCTCGCGGTCCGGGCCGCGACCCGTGGTTGCCATCTGCTGATGGACAAACCCGTGGCCTTCACCGGTGGGGATGCAGACCGGATCGTCGCGGCGGTGGACCGTGGCGGCGTCCGTTCGCTGGTCTTCTTCACAGCCAGATTCGCTGCGAACCAGGCTGACTGGTTGAGCGACGTCCAGCGGCGAAGTGGCTGGAACTCCGGCTACGTCCGCATGTACGCCTCGATATTCGAGCCCGGCAATCCCTACGCGCAGTCCGAGTGGCGCCGTTCGCGGGGAGCGTTGTGGGACATAGGCCCCCATGCCCTGTCCATCCTCCTGCCGGTGCTCGGACCGGTGACCCGCGTCATCGCTGATCACGGCCTGGGCGACACGGTGACGGTCGTTCTGCATCACGAATCTGGCGCCGCCAGCACGATGTCGCTCAGCCTGACCGCGCCGCCCGGCAGTCGGGGAAGCACCTGGCAGCTCTTCGGGCAGGATCACCAGACGTCCATGCCCGAAGCCACGACCACCCCGGTGGAAGCGATGGGGGCATGTATCTCAGCGTTGCTCACCGAGCAGCCAGGTCGCTGGCACCATCCCTGCGACGTGCGCCTGGGACGGGACGTTGTCAGGATCCTGGAGGCGGCCGACGTCTTCCTGCAGCGACCGCTGGACTCTCGGGGCCAACCGGTCGGGTAGCGCAGAGGCTCAATGCTCTGCCGGCCGGTAGCGGTCTTCGCCAGCGTGGCGCGATGAGCTACGAGAGTGTCGCCAGCGAGGTGGTGAAGGTCATCGAGGGCGTCGGTGGCGCGATCATGGCCGCCGGCGGGCTCATCGCCTTCGCCCGATACGGGCAGCAGCTGACGCCCACGCAGGCGATCCGTTCCGGCAGCTGCCAGCGAAGCTCGGACGCGTGATCCTGCTCGCTCTGGAGGTGTTGATCATCGCCGACATCATCCGGGCGATCCTGGTTGACCAGTCCCTGGAGAGCGTCGGGGTTCTGGGACTGATCGTGTTGATCAGAATCGGGTTGAGCTTCTCGCCGGAGGTCGAGATGGACGGTGCATGGGCATGGAACTCGTGGCGACTGCGGTCGACAGGCCCGACAAAGGCAACGAGCGCCGGCGCCGACCGTTGAGCAGCGTCCCTCTGATCACGTCATCATGCAGACCCGGGCAGGAAAGGTGCGTAGCGTTCATACTGCTCGCGGATGACCGGGCGATGGTCGGGTGCCGGCTCGGCGACGATCTGGAGCCGCCAGAGCGGGCGCTCGCCGGTCAGCGCCCAAGCGGCTTGCGTAGCCGCGCCGTCCGCGACGTACTCACCGGGGGCTGGGACCACCACCTGTGCGTCGAAGACCTGCGCCGCAATTGTGGTGACCGCGACATTCTGGGCCGCTCCGCCGATCAGCAGGATGCGCCGCTCACTCACGCCGACCGAACGGACGGCGTCCAGACCGGCGGCCAGACCGCACAGCATCCCCTCAATGGCGGCGCGGGCGATGTTGGCACGAGTGCTTGAGGCGATCGTGAGGCCGTGGAAGCTGGCTGTCGCATTCGGCAGGTTTGGCGTGCGTTCGCCCTCGAAGTATGGGACCAGTACGACGCCCGCCGAGCCTGGGTTTGCCTCCAGCGCGAGCCGGGCAAAGCCGTCGTGGTCAACCGCCAACAGCCCGGCTATGGAGCCAAGAACGCGCGCGGCGTTGAGTGTTGCGACCAGCGGGAGAAAGAGTCCGCTCGCGTCAGCGAATCCGGCGACCGCACCCGTGGGATCCATCGCAGGCAGTGTGGTCACCGCAAAGACGGTTCCACTCGTGCCGATCGAGACGACGACATCTCCGGCCCCCGTGCCGAGGCCAAGTGCCGCACCCGCGTTGTCGCCCGCGCCTGGACCCACGACGATGCCTGCTGGCAGATGGGGGAGGGCAGCGGTCGTGCCGGCCGCTTCGGCCGGACCCAGGACCCGGGGAAGGATGGCTGCCTGACCGAGCGCTCGATGGAACAGCTCGAGATCGTAGTCGCCGGTTGCCGGGCTCCAATAAGCCGTGCCACTGGCCTCCGACCGGTCGGTCGTCAATTCATCGAGCATTGGGCCGAGTGGGCTCTTTCCGGCGGGACCATAGCCGCGAAGACGCCAGGTCAGCCAGTCATGGGGCAGGGCCACGGCTGCGACCCTGGCAGCGTTCTGCGGCTCCTCGTCACGCAGCCAGCGCAGCTTTGTGGCCGTGAAGGATGCGACAGGCACACTCCCAGTGCGGTGCGCGTACTCCTGGCCCCCCACCTCGGCGATCAGGTCCAGGGCGGCCTGCGCACTGCGTGCGTCGTTCCACAGCAGTGCCGGACGGATAACGCATCCTGCGTTGTCCAGTACCACCATGCCGTGCTGCTGCCCGGCGATCGACACGGCGGCGACGTCATCCAGCCCGCCACCGGCCTCGATCGCGGCCAGCAGCGCATTCCACCAAGTGCCGGGGTCAACCTCTGTACCCTCGGGATGCGCCGCCCGGCCTGAGCGCACCAGCGAGCCTGTTGCCAGGTCGCGGATGACGACTTTGCAGCTCTGTGTCGAGGAGTCGATACCCGCGACAAGGGTCATCACTTCTCCTGCCATCCGTGAGCTGTCTCGGGCGTCGGCTGGGTGAATTGGTTCAGTGCGTCGGTTGCTCGCGTCGGTTCAGCGCGCGCCGAGAAGGTGCTCGAGCGCCAGCTGGTTGAGGCGTACGAAGCCGAAGCCCTTGCCACCGAAGTACGCGTCGGGGTTGAAGTCCTCATAGGAGGTACGGTCGGCGAGAAGGTCCTGATAACTTTCGCCCGGGGCCAGGGTGGTCTCCTTGATCTGGCCAACCCGGGAAGCGGCGAGAGCTTGCTGTACCTCGGGGTCGGCGCGGAATGACGCGGCGCGCTCCTTGAGCAAGAGGTAGGTGCGCATGTTGGCTGCGGCTGCGTCCCATACGCCGTTGATGTCTTCGGTGCGGCTGGGCTTGAAGTCGAAGTGACGCGGTCCGTCGTAGGCCTGGCCACCGTCCGGGCCGCCGTTTTCGAGCAGGTCGACCAGAGAGAACGCATTGGCGAGGTCACCATGGCCGAAGACAAGATCCTGGTCGTACTTGATGCCGCGCTGGCCGTTGAGATCGATGTGGAAAAGCTTGCCCTGATAGAGCGCCTGTGCGATGCCGGCCGTGTAGTTGAGGCCCGCCATCTGCTCGTGTCCAACCTCGGGGTTGATGCCGACGAGCTCGGGGCGTTCCAGTGTCCCGATGAAGGCAAGGGCATGGCCCAGCGTGGGAAGCAGGATGTCGCCGCGAGGCTCGTTGGGCTTCGGCTCGATGGCAAAGCGGATGTCATAGCCCTTGTCGGTGACATAGTCACCAAGCAGGTTGACCGCCTCCCGGTAGCGTTCCAGCGCCCCGCGGATGTCCTTGGCCGCGTCATACTCCGCGCCTTCTCGGCCGCCCCACATGACGAACGTCTTCGCGCCGAGCTCGGCGGCAAGGTCGAGGTTTCGCAACACTTTGCGCAGAGCGAAGCGACGCACCGCGCGGTCGTTGGACGTGAACCCGCCATCCTTGAACACGGGCGCGCTGAAGAGGTTGGTGGTGACCATCGGCACGATCATTCCCGTGTCGGCGAGGGCCTTCTTGAGCCGGTCGATCTGGTTCTGGCGCTCGGCGTTGCTTGAGCCGAAGGCGAAGAGGTCGTCGTCGTGGAAGGTGAGGCCGTAAGCACCGAGCTCGTGGAGCTTCGTCACTGCTTCCACGACGTCCAGCGGGGGCCGTGTCGGTCCGCCGAACGGGTCGGTTCCGTTGTAGCCGATGGTCCACAGACCGAAGGAGAACTTGTCGTCGCGGGTGGGCGTTCCAGGCATGGGGGTTCCTTCGGCGTGAATGATACTTTGTTGTGAGACGAAACTTATCAGGAGGTCGTGACTTGCGCTAGTGGGGGCGTCGTCGTTCGCCGCGTGGATAAAGCAGGCGGGTTCCCGGCGGCGTATAACGAATTGTCTCCTATTTCGGCATTGACCCCTGCCTACTTGTTGGGCGGGCTAAGGTAATCGTTGTTCGGCACAACGAAATGTTTTCAGATTCAGCCTAGCGCCCCGAGGGTGCGCCGAAGGGGTCCCGGATGACGAAGGCAGGCACGCCACGGTTGAACGTGGCCATGGTTGGTCACGGTTTCATGGGCGCGGCCCACTCGCAGGCGTGGCGTGTGGCGCCGCGCTTCTTCGACCTGCCCCTGACCCCGTGGATGTCCACGATCGTCGGGCGCAATGCCGCGGGTGTCGCGGCGGCTGCGAAGAAGTGGGGTTGGGCCAGTGCGGAGACGAACTGGCGCAGCGTGGTCGAGCGGGATGACATCGATCTGATCGACATCTGCTCGCCGGGCTCGACACATGTCGAGATCGCTGTTGCCGCGCTCGAGGCCGGCAAGCATGTGCTGTGTGAGAAGCCGCTGGCCAACAGCGTTGCCGAGGCCGAGCTCATGGTCGACGCGGCTGACCGGGCTGGCCTCCGTGGCGTGTTGGCGATGGTGGGCTTCAGCTATCGCCGGGTGCCGGCCATCATGTTTGCCCGCGAGCTGGTGACCTCCGGTCGGATCGGCGAGATCCGGCAGGTGCGTGCACAGTATCTGCAGGACTGGCTGGTCGACGCGAATAGCCCGATGACGTGGCGGCTGGACAAGGAGAAGGCCGGATCGGGTTCGCTGGGCGATATTGGTGCGCACGCGATCGACGCGGTGCAGTTCATCACGGGGCAGACGCTCGCCTCGGTCAGCGGCGTCCTACATACCTTCGTTACGGAGCGGCCGTTGCTCGGGGAGTCGATCGGCTTGGGCGGAATCGCCTTGGCGGAACGCGGTCGGGTCACAGTCGATGATGTTGCGCTCTTCACTGGGCGTCTGAGCGGTGGGGCACTCGGTTCGTTCGAGGCCACACGGTTCGCGACCGGTCGCAAGAATGCTTTCCGGCTGGAGTTCAGCGGCTCGCAGGGGGCCATCGCCTTCGATCTGGAGCGGATGAATGAACTCGAATTCTATGATGCACGTGACACGCAGGGGGAGCAGGGGTTCCGTCGCATCATGGTGACCGAGCCGGAGCATCCCTACATGGCCGCATGGTGGCCAACGGGGCACACCATCGGCTACGAGCACCTGTTCTCGCACCAGGTGCGGGACCTGGTGGTGGACGTTGCGCAGGGCAGGCAGCCGACGCCGTCCTTCGCCGATGGCCTCCAGGTTCAGCGGGTGCTTGACGCGGTGGAGCGCAGCGCGGCAGGTGGCAGTGTCTGGACGGATACGGTCTGCTCTGAGGCGGACAAAGGAGTGGCATGACGCGCCCCGCTTACGGTCAGCGGGCTGACATCCTGTCCGAGGCGGTTGCTCCTCTTTCATTCGTGAAGCCCCTCGCCTTCGACCTATCGGCCGCGTCATTGGACGCGGCATTCGGCGCCTCCCGTTAGTTCTTGCTCTGCACCGCCCACCAACCGAAGGGAAACAGCATGACACTTCACAGCAGAAGCTCAGATGCGCGCACCTCGGCACACTCCAGGTCGAGACTACGCACCACTGCCGTCGCGGCTGGTGTCGCCGCGATGCTGGTGGGGGCGGCCGCGTGCTCCAGTGGTTCGGGCGGATCCACATCGGGAGGTGCCACTCTCTGGGGTCTGACCGGGACGGACCAGGACAACGTCCTGGCGCCGTCGCTGGCAGCCTGGAACAAGGCCAACCCGAACGATCTGGTCAAGGCCACGTATTTCGCCAACGATGCGTATAAGACCAAGATTCGTACGGCGGTCGGCGCCGGATCCTCGCCGACCATCATCTACAGCTGGGCTGGTGGCACGCTCAACTCGTATGTCAAGGCGAAGAAGGTCGTTGACCTGACGAGCGCGACCTCCGGCGTGAAGGACAAATTCTTGCCGTCGGTCTGGGGCCAGGGCATCGTCGACGGCAAAACCTATGCCGTTCCGATGAACGCGGTCACACCGATCATGTTCTATTACAACAAGGACGTGCTGAAGAAGGCTGGCGTCGAGGTTCCGAAGACATGGGACGACATTCTCGCCGCTGTTCCGAAGCTGAAGAAGGCAGGCGTGGCGGCCTTCTCGCTCGCGGGTGCGAGCAAGTGGCCGGAGTTGATGTGGGAGGAATACCTCGTGGACCGCGTTGCCGGCCCCCAGGCTTTCAATGACGTTATGGCAGGCAAGGCAGGTTCCTGGTCCAATCCGGGAATCATCAAAGCCAACACCATGATCCGGCAGCTCGTGGATGCCGGTGGCTTCATCGATGGCTTCGCCTCCGTGACCGCGGACAGCAATGCCGACGTCGCGCTCCTCTACACCGGCAAGGCGGCCATGATGCTGCAGGGAGCATGGGTCTACGGCACCTTCCAGCAGCAGGCGGCCAGCTTCGTCAAGTCCGGTCTCGGATACACGACCTTCCCCGCAGTGGCCGCAGGCCAGGGCGACCCTGCCGATATCGTCGGTAACCCGTCCGGTTACTTCTCCGTCTCATCCGCTGCGTCCAAGGAGCAGCAGACTGCGGCGATCGCGTACCTGACGAAGGGCGTTTTCGACACCGGGTACACGGATCGGATTCTGAAGAGTGGGCAGGTGCCGCCGATCAAGAATCTCGACACCAAGATTTCTGCGGCTGGATCCGACTTCGGAGTGACCGTCTACCAGCTGACCAAGGCGGCGCCGAATTTCCAGATGTCGTGGGATCAGGCGCTCCCGCCGGCACAGGCGACCGCGCTGCTGAGCAACCTCGATCAGCTCTTCAACAAGCAGATCACCCCTCAGCAGTTCTCCGACAACATGAACAAGACGATCGGCCAGTGACAGAGTGAGTACAACGCGTGGGGACGGTGCGGCGAGCAGTGGCCGCACCGGCCCCAGCGGTTGGATGGTGGCGCCGGCCCTGGTGTTCTTTTTTGTCTTCGCCATCATTCCACTCGGAATTGCCCTCTATTTGAGCTTCACCAAATGGGATGCGATCAGCGATCCCGTGTGGGTTGGCCTGGCCAACTGGCCGAAGGTCCTCTCCGATCCCGTGACCATCAACGCGCTCGTGCTGAGCCTGAAGGTGATCGTGATCTCCTGGGTCGTGCAGACGCCGATCAGCCTGCTCCTGGGTGTGTTCACGGCTGGCCGGCAGCGGTATCGGGCAGTGCTCGCGGCGATCTTCTTTCTGCCCCTTATCCTGTCGTCTGCGGCGATCGGGATCGCGTTCAAGGCGATTCTTGAGCCCAACTTCGGGCTCGCGGCGTCATTCGGTCTCCCCTTCCTCAAGCAGGACTGGCTCGGGAACCAGGAACTGATCCTCTACGTGGTCATCTTCATCATCGCCTGGCAGTTCGTGCCGTTTCATACGCTGCTCTACCAAGGAGGTGTTCGCCAGATTCCGGTCTCGCTCTATGAAGCCGCGGAGATCGACGGCGCGGGTCGGCTGCGGCAATTCTGGTCCATCACGCTGCCTCAGTTGCGCTACACCATCGTCACGTCCTCGACGTTGATGGTCGTGGGTTCGCTGACCTATTTCGATGTCATCTTCGTCCTGACCGCGGGTGTGCCCAGTTCGGGCATCCGAATTCTGCCCATCGACATGTATGTGACCGGGTTCTCGGCCAATCAGATGGGGGAGGCGAGCGTGATGGCCATGATCCTTGTCGTGATGGGGCTTTTGCTCGCCCTTGCCATGACCAGGCTCACCGGTTTCAGCAAGATGGCCAGCCAGCAGGAAGGTCTGTGATGTCAACCTCGAACGTTCGAACGGACGGGCAGGCCCCTGTCTCTGCTCGCGGGCAAGACAGTCGGTCGCGGCGATGGCCGCCGGTGCGTGTTCGTCGGCCCGGTCAGAGACCGAACGTGATCGGCGGGATAGGGGGTTTCGCCTGGTTCTTCATCATTATCATACCGATTTACTACATCGTGATCACGAGCCTGCGACCTCAGGCGGGGTTCTACGCGGGCAACCAGTTGGTGCCACCTTCAAACGCGACCCTGGATCAGTATGTCCTCGTTCTGAAGAGTGATTTCCTTCTGTACCTGGCCAACAGCGTGATTGTCACGGTCGTGAGCGTGGTCGTGACTGTCTTTATTTCGATCATGGCCGCGTACACGATCGTGCGGTCGCGTACGCGGTTTGTGAGGTCGAGTTTCTCGCTGTTCCTGCTCGGGCTTGCCATTCCCCTGCCGGCGACCATCATCCCTCTCTTCTACATGCTCACCAAGGCGGGGCTTTATGACACTCTGTTTGCGCTGATCCTGCCGTCAATTGGGTTCGCGATTCCGCTGACCGTGCTGATTCTCGCGAATTTCATCAGGGACGTCCCGAACGAGCTCTTCGAATCGATGAGGGTCGACGGAGCACGCAATTGGCGGATGCTGTACTCGTTGGTTATCCCGCTCTCTCGCCCGGCAATCGTGACGGTCAGCGTCTACAACGCGTTGAACGTGTGGAACGCATTCCTGTTCCCACTCATTCTGACGCAGAGTCCGGACAAGAGGGTGCTGCCACTATCACTCTGGACCTTCCAGGGCCAGTTCACTGTGAATGTTCCTGCCGTTCTCGCCGCCGTCGTGCTGTCGACGTTACCTATTTTCGTGCTCTACATCTTCGGGCGTCGGCAATTGGTCAGTGGTATGACGGCAGGCTTCAACAAGTGACGCAGCCCACCGGCGAAAATCGAGCCATCCGCCCCCGATCAGGAAGATCAAAATGACCACTGCCCCGCCTCCCGGCCCACCATCCTCACGCAACGCGCTGATCGTGCGAGGAGGCTGGGACGGCCACCAACCCGTCGAAGCCACCGAGCTGTTCATTCCGTTTCTCGAGCAGCATGGATTCAGCGTTCGCGTCGAAGAGTCTCCGAAGGTTTACGCGGACGCGGAATACATGGCCACGGTGGACCTCATCGTGCAGACGAACACGATGTCGACGATCGAACCCAACGAGTTCGCCGGGCTGCGCCAGGCAATCGAGAACGGAACTGGTCTTGGGGGCTGGCACGGCGGCATCGCCGACTCGTACCGCAACAGCGCCGACTATCTACAGTTGATCGGGGGGCAGTTTGCGGCGCATCCAGGTAAGCATCCCCAGGAGCGCACGGGGGAGCAGTCGGACAACTACATGCGCCATACGGTCAACATGCTGCCTGCTGCTGCCGCTCATCCCATCACACAGGGCATCGCCGACTTCGAGCTGGTGACCGAACAGTACTGGGTGCTGCACGATGACTATATCGACGTGCTGGCAACGACGACGCAGGCCGTTCGCACCTGGGACCCATGGCACCGCCCGGTGACCTCGCCGGCGTTCTGGACCAGGCAGTGGGGCAAGGGGCGCATCTTCGTCTCGACACCGGGCCACCGCGTCGAGGTTCTTCAGAACCCCACCGTGCGCACCATCATCGAGAGGGGCCTGCTGTGGGCGGCCCGCTGACCGTCGGAGTCGTCGGTGTCGGCAAGATCAGCGAGCAGTACTTCGCCCAGTTCCCGAAGCTGCCTGGGCTGCGGCTGCTGGCGGTTACTGACCTGAACGAGGCACGCGCGGCCTGGGTCGCCGCCGAGCAGGGGGTCGAGGCGCTCTCGGTGGATGCGCTGTTGACGGATCCACGCATCGACGCGGTGCTGAACCTGACTATCCCCGCGGCACATGTCGACATCGCGATGCGCGCGCTTGCGGCAGGCAAGCACGTCTACGGTGAGAAGCCGCTCGCGCTGGCTCCTGCCGATGCTGCTCCCATGCTCGAACTGGCCCGATCGCGCGGTCTGCGGGTAGGCAGCGCCCCGGATACGGTGCTCGGCACGGGCATTCAGACAGCCAGGCAGCTGCTCGACGCCGGCTCGGTCGGCGAGCCCGTTGCCGCGGCCGCGCACTGGACCTCGCCTGGTCACGAGCTGTGGCATCCGGACCCGCAGTTCTACTATCAGCCAGGTGGCGGGCCCTTGTTCGATATGGGACCGTATTACCTCACGAGCCTGGTCACCCTTCTCGGCCCGGTCGCGCGGGTATCCGGAACGACCAGCAGGTCGGGGCGGGCGCGCGCCGTTGCGACGGGGCCGCTTGCCGGAGCGCCGATCAGCGTCGACGTCGACACCCACATCAGTGCAATCCTGGAGCATGCGAACGGCGTCTCGTCGACGGTGACCATGAGTTTTGATGTCTGGGCCTCCCGCATCCCGCGGTTCGAACTGTATGGAACCAGGGGCACGATTGCGGTGCCGGATCCCAACCGGTTCTCGGATCCCGTCGAGGTGTACACCGTCAAGGAGCGCAGTTGGCGCGAAGTTGCGGTCTCCGCGGGTTACCCCGACGCGGGTCGCGGCTGCGGACTTGCCGACATGGCCCATGCGATCCAGACGGGCCGCCCGCACCGCGCATCCGGTGAGCTTGCCTTTCACGTGCTCGAGATCATGGACGCCATCATCCGTGCGGGCCACGAGCATCGGGTGGTCGACCTCACGAGCACCGCCGAGCGACCTGCGCTGGTTCCACACTCCTGACGTGCTGAGTGGGTCATGCGAAGACAGCGTGGCCTTTGATGTCGTGGGCGATGGTCAGGTCGGTGCCGGGGTAGCGGGCTTGGTGTCGGTGCGCAGGGGGCCTGCACGGCTTCCGGTCAGCGGCGGCCAGCGCCCCGAGGCAGGACAGCTGGTCAATACGGGACGAGGGGCCTAGGCCTAGCCAGACAGTTCGATGGTCGTCCCAGGGAGTTCGATAGTTGCGGAGAGCGCTTCTGGGTCGCCGGCGAAGGATGCCACCTCGATGATCGCCCGTGAGCTCGCGGGCGTGAATGCGCTGAGGCTCGGCTCCCAGCGTTGCAAGGGTCGGATCGATGACCCAATCGTGACACGGCGGGTCTCTGCGGCCGTGAGCGTGACGGGAGCGAAACCGAGAAGCACCCTCGTGGGAAAGTCATCTCCGGCATCGACAGCGCATCCGTAGATTTGGATGACATGGCGGCCGTCGCGGCGACCGCTGTTCGTGACGGAGACGCTGGCGGTGAAGTTCTCGCCGTTCACGGCGGAGACTGTGGCGTCGGAGAGGGCGAAGCTGGTGTAGGACAACCCGTGCCCCAGGGGGAACGCCGGCTCGACACCCAGACGATCAAGCAGACGCTGACCGAACCACTTGTCGTAGCGAACCGTGGTCGCGTTTCGGTCGAACGCGGGAAGGTGATCCTCGGAGGTGGGAATCGAGAACGGAAGTCGACCGGAAGCGTCAACGTGGCCAAACAACACGTCGGCCAAGGCATTGCCGCCCTCGAGCCCGCTGTACCAGCTCAGGAGAATGGCTGGCACTTCGCTGCGCCACTGCTCGGTCATCACCGCACCCGCGGTCACAATTGCCACGACCGTTCGCGGGTTTGCGGCTGCAACCGCCCGGATCATTTCGACATCGATGGATCGTAGTCGCAGGCTTTCGCGGTCGCCCCCGGTCTTGGAGCCGCCAACGATGTCTGGTTCGTCGGCGTCCGGCGCGGCCATGGCGGCTGCAAGCCGCGCCGCTTCCGGCGCCCCGTTGGCAGGCGGAAACAGTGCCACAAGTCTGGGATCGCTGAAGATCTCGGAGCCGATGTATTCGCCCTCGTCGTCTGCGGTGTATCCCACGAATACCACGGCGGCATCCGATGCCGCCGCCGCTCGTGCCGCGGCGATGGGGTCGTCGTCGGCAACGTGCGCTATGGAGACCCTCGACGAACCGACTGCCCGCCGTATCCCCTGCAAAGGAGTGACCACATAGGGCGAGCGAACGTCGGAAGAACCGTGGTCTCCTGTGTTGGCCACATCGGAGAGTCGTCCGATGACGGCCAATGACGAAAGGGCCTCCAACTGGAGAGGGAGCACCGGTGAGCCGTCGACATCCTGGTTCTTGAGCAGAACCATCGAGAGCGCGGCAGCTTCTCGCGCGAGCTCCCGGTGCGCGACACAGACAATGACGTCCGTGCTGGGGGTTTCCGAAGTCCGGCCCGCGTAGAAATGGAGTTGGGTGCCCAGGATGCGACGAGCGGCACGATCGACATCGGACCAACCGACTCGGCCACTGTCGAGGTCGGCCCCAAGATACTGAGCACGTTGTTGCCGGAACGGCTCCTCGACGTCGAGGCCGGCGTGCAGCGAGAGGCTCGCGTCGCGCAGGCCCCAGATGAAGTCCGACACCGTGATCCCGCTAAAACCCCATTGCTTGCGAAGCACGCCCTCCATGAGTGGTTCGTTCTGACCGGCCCACTGGCCATTGACCGAATTGTACGAGGTCATGATTGCGCTGACGCCTTCCTCCACAACCCTGCGGAAGTGCGCCAAGTAGACCTCGTGTAGAGCCGCGTCGTCCACCGTGACGTCTACCCGGAAGCGAGCATTCTCCATCGAGTTGAGCACGTAGTGCTTGGCCACGGCCATGGCGTGTTCCTGCACGCCGCGCACCAAAGCCGCGCCGAACTCGCCCAGAATGATGGGGTCCTCGCCATAGGTTTCCTGCACCCGCCCCCAAGCCGGATGCCGCGGGAGATTGATGCAGACACCCCCGAAGAAGTTCGCTCCCTGGGCACGCATCTCAGCGCCGATCGCCCGGCCGATGCGTTCCTCGAGGTCGACGTCCCACGTAGCTCCGCGGGCCATCGAGACGGGGAAGGCGGTGGATGCCCCCATGACCACACCGCGGGGACCGTCGCTGAAGCGGAGCCCGGGGATTCCCACGCGGTCGATCCGCCCGTGCACGATCGGTATGCGGTTATAGCCGTCGAGCATCATCGAAGCCAGGCCAGGCCAGAACTCGAGATCGCCGTCAAGGAGTTGCAGTTTCTCTTGCGGGGCGAGCGCACCGAGCAGATCTTCGGTCACGGTCGCGTGGTCTTCCCCCGAACGAATTCGCTGGATCGCGGTTTCGAAATTGGTTTCCGTTGTTGTCATCGACGGCGCTCCATCTTAATCAAGTTCGCCCACACTATCTCCCCGTCTACTTGGGAGAAATGACGATCGTAGTCATGAACGACAAATCGAAGAAGTTATCCTGATAGAACAGATACCGACCACATCCACCTAACTGGTGGAACAGTCGCTCATCCCAGTAGTTTTATGCCACCACGAGATATTGTCAAGTGTAGGCGGGCCGTCCGCTTCGAAACCCTCCAAGCCGCATCGCTCACGGATCGGCGTTCTGCTCATCGCTATTCTCGACGCAACTATCCCGGAGATTTCACGGCGTGGCTGTGAACGGTTTTTGAACGGCCGAAGGGTGTTCCCTATGGGCGAGAATATGGATTGTCGAGGTCCATAATCGGCACGTTCAAGAAGCACCTTCCAGGTTGGGATCGGACAAGGAACAGGCTGCTGTGATATCTTGCGGAGTATGGCTTCCACCCATTCATTTACACGTTGAAGATCATCACGGTGAACCAGAGCATGCCCCCGGCGTCGTGAACGATCGAGGAACAACCGGACTGCGGGATGGGATGCACCGGCCGGGATGAATTCGGTAACACGCCGACGTAGGACGCACCTATCTTGGGCGCCATACTTTTCGGACACCGCGATGATCCTCGCCAACGCGTCGCTGTTGATACCGCCTGCGCCGGTGTTCCTTCTGATGTTGGAGCGCCGGATCGTAGGTGGGGTGAGCGGTGCGGTCTAGGGTTTGGCGTGCACGGTGACGTGGCTGATGTGCAGGTGTCGACGACGGGAACAGGAAATCTCATGACCTCCGACGGTGTCCGGGCCTCCACCATGGCCATGGTCCCGGGCACGGTTGGTGCGGTCCCGACCGCAGCCACCCGGGCGCGGGACGAGGCCCGCGCGGGCGAGGTTCTCGCGCGGATGAGCCTGGAGGAGAAGGTCGCTCAGCTTGTCGGCTATTGGGTGGACCAGGGCGGTGAGGTCGTCGCGCCGATGCAGGACCAGATGGCGCCGTCGGCGCAACTCGAGGACTTCGCACAGCACGGCCTCGGCCACCTCACGCGCGTGTACGGGACGCGCCCTGTGGACCCCGTTGTGCGGGCGCGGTGGCTGCGGGACGCGCAGCGCCGCCTCGTCACGCAGACCAGGCTCGGCATCCCGGCGATCGTGCACGAGGAATGCCTGACTGGGCTGGCGGCATGGCAGGCCGCGACCTTCCCGACGCCACTGGCCTGGGGTGCGTCCTTCGACCCGGAGCTGGTCCAGAGCATGGGAGCCGCCATCGGGTCATCGATGCACATGCTCGGGGTCCACCAGGGCCTTGCGCCCGTGCTGGACGTCATCCGCGACGCGCGCTGGGGGCGCGTCGAGGAGTGCATCGGCGAGGACCCCTATCTGGTCGGCACCGTCGGCACGTCCTACGTCCGCGGACTGCAGGGCGCCGGCGTGCACGCCACGCTCAAGCACTTCGTCGGCTACTCCGCCTCCCAGGCAGGTCGCAACCTGGCCCCCGTCCATGCCGGTCCGCGCGAGGTCGCGGACGTGTTGCTGATCCCGTTCGAGATGGCCGTGCTGGACGGCGGCGTGCGGTCGGTCATGCACTCCTACGCGGAGATCGACGGCATGCCGGTCGCAGCCGACCCACGGCTGCTGACTGACCTGTTGCGCGGGCGCTGGGGTTTCGATGGGACCGTGGTGGCCGACTACTTCGGGGTCGCTTTCCTGCATACGCTGCACGGCGTCGCCGCCGATCTCGGCGACGCAGCGGCGCAGGCGCTCACCGCAGGGGTGGATGTCGAGCTGCCGACCGGCACGGCCTACCTTGACCCGCTGCTCGAGCGGGTCCGGGCCGGGGTGGTCGAGCAGGCCCTCGTGGACCGGGCCGTGCTGCGCGTGCTGCGCCAGAAGTGCGAGCTGGGGCTGCTCGACGAGACGTTCGAGGCCGATCCGCCAGCACAAGCTGACCTCGACCCGGCGGGCCACCGGCAGATTGCGGCCATGCTGGCGCAGGAGTCGGTGGTGCTGCTGGCCAACGACGGCGTGCTTCCGCTGACCGGTCAGCGCCGCGTCGCCGTCGTCGGCCCCAACGCCGACCGGGCCAAGGCGTTGTTCGGCTGCTACTCGTTCACCAACCACGTGCTCGACCACCATCCGGACCTCCCGCTCGGCTTCGCGGCCCCGACGGTGCTGGAGGGGCTACGAGCCGAGCTCGCCGGCGCGCAGGTGACCTTCGCCCCGGGCTGCGCCGTACAGGATGCCGAGCGGTCGGGCTTCCCCGATGCCGTCCAGGCCGCGCGGGAGGCCGACGTGGCGATTCTCATCGTTGGCGACCAAGCGGGGCTGTTCGGTCGAGGGACTGTGGGGGAGGGGTGCGACCGTGACGACCTCGAGCTGCCGGGCGTGCAGCGCGAGCTGGTGGAGGCGGTGCTGGCCACTGGAACCCCCGTGGTGCTCGTGTTCGTCACCGGCCGCCCCTACGCCGTGTCGTGGGCGCTGGAGCGGTGCGCTGCCGTCGTCCAGGCCTTCTTCCCCGGCGAGGAGGGGGCCCGCGCCATCGCCGGCGTTATCTCCGGGCGGGTGAACCCGTCGGGGCACCTTCCCGTGAGCTTGCCGCGCTCGGCCGGCGCACAGCCGTACTCCTACCTGCACCCGCCGCTCGGCGGCCCGACCACGGTGAGCAACCTGCCGACCGCACCCGCGCTGCCATTCGGGCACGGCCTTTCATACACGACGTTCGAGCACGCAGATCTGGCCATCGGAGGTGATGTCGAAGCGGGCGCGGCGTTCGTCGCGACCGTGCGCGTGACCAACACTGGCACCCGCGCGGGGGCGGACGTCGTCCAGCTGTACGGGCACGACGTGGTCGCGTCGATCACCCGGCCGACGGCGCAGCTGCTTGGCTACCGGCGGCTCGAGCTCGAACCCGGTGAGTCGGCCGTCGTGCGGTTCGTGGTCCCGACGACCCGGCTTGCGTTCTCGGACCGGGACCTTGTGCGGGTGGTCGAGCCGGGGGACGTCGAGCTGTGGGTCGGCCCCTCGTGTCAGGGGCGCGAGACCGAGGCGCGCCTGCGGATCACCGGCCAAACCCACCAGGTCACCGTCGACGATCCCCGCTGGAGCACGTCGGACCTCATCCCGGCCTGACCCCGTCCCGCAACCACGCCGCGGCCGAGCGCGCTTGTGCCGGCAGGTTCGGCCCGAGCGCCCGGCAGTACCCGGCGGGAGAACACCCGGCGGGACAGCGGTAGCCTCGGGGCCCGTGAATGTGACGCGACAATGCGAAGGAGCAGGCGTGGTGGTGGATCCGGGATTTGTGCGAGTCCGTGCGTCGGGCGCCGCCTCAAGTGAGGTCGCGCCGTGTGTCGGGCGGGCGCCGGAGACCGCGGGGGAGGTGAGCTACTCGTGAAGGTGGTCCGCCTGCACGGCGTGGGAGACATTCGGATTGCCGATGAGGACCAGCCAACCCCGGGTCCCGGCGAGAGCCTGGTTCGCGTGACTGCGGTGGGACTGTGTGGCTCCGACCTCCATTGGTTCACCGAAGGAGGCATCGGGGACTCCCAGCTCCTGCATCCGCTCGTGCTCGGGCACGAGTTCGCTGGCGTCGTCGAGGGCGGGCTGGACGATGGGCGACGTGTCGCGGTCGACCCTGCGCGTCCGTGCGGAACTTGTGAGCTGTGCCTGGAAGGCAATCGCAACCTCTGCCTGTCGGTCCGTTTTGCCGGGCACGGCGGGGACGACGGCGCTCTGCGCGACTATCTCGCGTGGCCTACGGCTTTGCTGCACACGGTGCCCGACGCCTTGAGCGACGCCGACTCGGCCATGCTGGAACCGCTCGGCGTGGCACTGCACGCCCATGATCTGGGCAAGACCCGGGCCGGCGGTGATGTGGCCGTCATTGGCTGCGGGCCCATCGGGTTGTGCCTGGTCCAGGTGGCCCGGGCCGCCGGCGCCCGGCACGTCGTGGCGATCGAGCCGTTGGGCCACCGTCGTGAGGCTGCTGCTGCGATGGGTGCGGACGTCGTCCTGGACTCCGGCGCCGACGACGTCCGCGCGGCCCTGGCGGAGGCGACGGGCGGCCGGGGCGTTGATGTGGCGTTCGAGGCGGCCGGCAATGATGCGGCCGTCGCGCTCGCCGTCGCGGCCGCGAGGCCCGGGGGACGGGTCGTGCTGGCCGGAATTCCGGGGCAGGACACCACCACGTTCCCCGCCTCGGAGGCGCGCCGCAAGGGGCTTACTCTCAAGCTCTCCCGGCGGATGAAGGAGATGTATCCCAGGGCAACGCGGCTGGCAGCCGGTGGTCTGGTGGACGTCTCATCGATCGTCTCGCACACCTTTCCGCTGGCCAGGGCCGACGAGGCGTTCCGGGCTGCCAGCGACAGGGTCGGCCTCAAGATCATCGTGTCGCCGAACCCGTGAGCACCGGGGCCGCGCTGGTCGTCGCGGTCGACTGCTCGACGACCGCGGCCAAGGCGGTCATTCACGACGAGGTGGGCCGCGTCGTCGCGCAGGCCGTGCGCCCCCTGCGCACGCTGCAGCCCCGGCCGGCCTGGCACGAGCAGGACGCTGAACAGTGGTGGGTGGCCACCCAGGGGGCCGTCGCCGATGCGGTGGCCAGTCTGGCCGACCCCGGCTCTGTGGGCGCGCTGTGCCTGACCCACCAGCGAGAGTCGTTCGTGTGTCTGGACGGCGCCGGGCAGCCGCTGCGCCCGGCGATCCTCTGGCTCGACGGCCGGGCCCATGAGCAGATCGCACAGTTCGGCTCGTCGCGGGTCCACGCGTTGTCGGGCAAGCCGCCGGACACCACCCCCGCCATCTACAAGCTGGCGTGGCTGGCCATGACGCGGCGCGCGGCACTGGCTCAGGGCCCCCCGTTGCGAGGCGGAAGCCGCATCGCAAGAAGCCGTCTGACTGGATCATCCTCGCCGCCGCCATCGTCGTCGGGATCCTCATCGCGGTGCCGTTCCTATTGATTGTCATCAACTCGTTCAAGTCGCCCGCCGACTACAACACCGGTGGCCCGCTTCAGCTGCCGACCCACCTCTACTTCGACGGCATCGTCAAGTTCTGGAAGTACGTCGACTTCCCGCAGAAGTTGTGGAACAGCATCTTCATCAGCGGGACGGTCGCCATCTTGGCCATCATCATCTCGGTGCTCAACGCCTATGCACTCGGTATCGGACGCGTGAAAGCCCGCCTGTGGATCATCGTGCTCTTCTTGCTGGCAAACATGGTGCCGCAGGAGGCCCTGCTCTATCCGCTGTACTCCATGTTCAAGCTGGTCGGGCTCTACGACAACGTGTGGAGCGTCATCATCATCTTCACGGTGATCCAGAGCGCGTTCGGCACCTACCTCCTGTCCAGCGTCTACGGAACCTTCCCCAAAGAGATACTGGAGGCGGCGGCCCTCGACGGCGCGAGCCGGTGGACGACACTGTGGCGCGTGATCGTGCCGATCAGCCGCCCGACGCTGAGTGTGCTCCTGATCTTCTTCTTCATCTGGACCTGGAACGAGTTCCTGATTCCCTTGACCTTCCTGGTGAGCAACAACAACCAGACCGTGCCTGTGGCGATCAGCGTCCTTCAGGGCGACCGGCTCATGGATGTCACGACGACCAGCGCATCGGCGCTGCTCGGCCTGCTTCCGACCCTCATCTTCTTCCTCATCTTCCAGCGCACACTCACGCGAGGCATCACCGCTGGCGCGGTCAAGTAGCGGCCCGCGCGACCCCCCGAAAGGCAAAACAGTGAAGTTCACCGACGGATTCTGGCATACGCGGCCCGGAGTGAGGCCGCTTTATGCGCAGGAGGCGTACGACATCTTGGCGGGGGAGAACTCGCTCACGGTGACGGCACCGACGAAGGTCATCCAGGGTCGTGGCGACACCCTTAACTGTCCCACTCTGACGGTCACGCTCAGCTCGCCACTGCCCAACATCGTCGGAGTGAGAATCGAGCATTTCCAGGGGCTGGGCGAGGAGGTCGGCTTCGACCTGGTGGGCAGCGAGGCCGGCCATGGCACGGTGTCCGCCACCGATCGCGCTGGCACCCTGACTAGTGGGGAGCTCACGGCGACCGTGGCAGCAGGCGCACCGTGGAGCCTGTCGTTCAGCGTGCAGGGTCGCACCATGACATCGAGCGGGCACAAGTCCATCGGCTACCTGGAAGTTGCGCCGGACTTCGAGGCGACCAGCAGTATCGTCGATAGCGCCCGCCTGGCCGCCGCCCAGCATCGGGGCAGGCCCGCCGCCTACGTTCATGAACAGCTGACCCTGGGCGTGGGCGAGCTCGTCTACGGGCTCGGCGAGCGCTTCGGACCGCTGGTCAAGAACGGCCAGGTCGTGGACATATGGAACGCCGACGGCGGTACCTCCAGCGAGCAGGCCTACAAGAACGTTCCGTTCTACCTGACGAACCGCGGCTATGGCGTGCTGGTCAACCATCCAGGCCACGTCTCCTACGAGATCGGCTCCGAGTCGGTCGAGCGCGTGCAGTTCTCAGTTGCGGGGGAGAGCCTGGAGTACTTCGTCATCTATGGGCCGACACCCAAGCAGATCCTGGAGCGGTACACCGCGCTGACCGGGCGTCCGGCATCGGTGCCTGCTTGGACTTATGGCTTGTGGCTCTCCACCAGCTTCACTGCGAAGTACGACGAGCAGACCGTCTCCAGCTTCATCGACGCGATGGCCGAGCGTGACCTGCCGCTGTCGGTCTTCCACTTCGACTGCTTCTGGATGCACGAGTTCAACTGGTGCGACTTCACCTGGGATCCGCGCACCTTCCCAGACCCGGACGGCATGCTGGCGCGCCTGCACGAGAAGGACGTACACGTCTGCGTCTGGATCAACCCCTATATCGGGCAACGCTCGCCGCTGTTTGCCACGGCGAAGGCAGCAGGTTACCTACTCAAGCGCCCCAACGGGGATATCTGGCAGTCCGACCTCTGGCAGGCGGGCATGGGCCTGGTCGATTTCACCAACCCTGAGGCGACCAGGTGGTACCAGAGTGAGCTACGCCGGCTGCTCGACCAAGGCGTCGATGCCTTCAAGACGGACTTCGGCGAGCGGGTCCCGGTGGACGTCGACTACTTCGACGGCTCGAGTCCTGAGCGTATGCACAACTACTACACGCAGCTGTACAACCAGGCCGTTTTCGACGTGCTGAAGGAGGCGCGCGGCGAGGGCGAGGCGGTGCTCTTCGCGCGATCGGCGACCGTCGGCGGCCAGCGGCTGCCGGTGCACTGGGGTGGAGACTCCACCTCGACCTACGAGTCGATGGCCGAGACTCTGCGCGGCGGGCTCTCCCTCGCGTTCAGCGGCTTCGCCTTCTGGAGTCACGACATCGGCGGTTTCGAGGGAACTCCGGACCCAGCAGTCTTCAAGAGATGGACTGCCTTCGGCCTGCTCTCCAGCCATTCCCGCTTCCACGGCAGCAGCTCGTATCGGGTGCCATGGATCTTCGACGACGAAGCGGTCGACGTGACCCGCACGTTTACCAAGCTCAAGCTTCGCCTGATGCCGTACCTGTACGCAGCGGGCCTCGAGGCGACGCGGACGGGCACCCCCGTGTTGCGTCCGATGCAGCTCGAGTTCGACGAGGATCCGGCAACGGGCTACCTCGACCGCCAGTACATGTTGGGTGCCGACCTACTCGTGGCTCCCGTGTTCAGCACCGACGGGAGTGTGGAGTTCTACCTGCCTGCCGGGAGCTGGACCAGCTTCTTGACCGGCGAGACAGTGACAGGTCCTGGCTGGCGTAAGGAGACGCACGGTTTCGACAGCATTCCGCTGTACGTTCGTGACGGCGCTGTGCTCGCGATAGGCGCCCGGGAGGACCGTCCCGACTACAACTACCTGGACGGCTTGGTCCTGCAGCTGTACCCAAGCTCGCTGCCCGGCGTTCTTGACGGTTCACGCCAGGTAACGGTCACCACCCCGGACGGTGAAAGTGCCGTCTTCACGATCCAGCGATCGCAGGGGCGAGCCATCGTCAGCTCGCCGTCGGCCAGCAGGTGGTCGGTCAGGGTCGCCGGGGGACAAACCGTGGCAACGACAACGGGAGAGGCGGCAGTAACACTGTGAGCTCAGGCAACGCGGACTACCGGGACTCCGGTCTGATATTTCCTCCGGAGTTCATCTTCGGTGCGGCGACCGCCTCGTATCAGATCGAGGGCGCCTGGAACGAGGGTGGCCGGGGCCCGTCGATCTGGGACACATTCAGCCACACCCCGGGCCTTGTGGTGGGCGGTGACACCGGAGACGTCGCCGACGATCACTATCATCGCCTCGACCAGGATCTTGACCTGATGGCGCGTCTGAACCTTGAGGCCTATCGATTCTCGATCTCCTGGTCCCGGATCATTCCGGCAGGGTCGGGGGCCGTCAACCAGGCCGGCATCGATTTCTACGCGCGGCTCGTCGACGGGCTGATCGCTCGTGGCATCAAGCCCATCGCCACGCTGTATCACTGGGATCTGCCGCAGCCTCTTGAGGATGCGGGCGGGTGGCCGAATCGCGAGACCGCCTACCGTTTCGCTGAGTATGCTGCCGTGATCGGCGCTGCGCTCGGGGATCGCGTGGAAACCTGGACCACCCTCAACGAGCCGTGGTGTTCGGCATACCTCGGCTACGGTTCCGGTGTCCATGCCCCTGGGCGAACCAGCGGCGAGGATGCCCTCAAGGCCGTTCACCACCTCAATCTCGCGCACGGGCTTGGACTCTGCGAATTGCGCAGGGTCGCGACGAACGATCCGAAGTACTCGATAACCCTGAACCTTCATGCCCTGCGTGGTGTCGGGGACAGCGGCGCCGAAGCTGTCCGTCGCCTCGACGCGCTGGGCAACAGGGCCTTTACGGGCCCGATGCTGCACGGTGCGTATCCGGCGGATCTGCTGGACGACACTGCCGAGGTGACGGACTGGGGCTTCGTCAGGCAAGGTGATGTCGAGCTCATCCACCAGCCCATCGATGTACTGGGCGTCAACTACTACGCCACGACGGCCGTTCGGCTGTGGGACGGCATCAGCGACAAGCTGAGTGCCGACGGGCACAAGGCCGGTTCCGGAACTGCCTGGCCAGGCGCGGACTGTGTCGAGTTCGTCCAACAGGATGGGCCATATACCGACATGGGCTGGAACATTGCCCCGGACGGCTTCGAAGAACGGTTGTTGGCCGTCCACCACGAGTTCCCTGGTCTCCCGCTCATGATCACCGAGAATGGGGCGGCTTTTCCCGATGTCGTGCAGGACGGTCGAGTACATGATGGCGAGAGGGTTGACTACCTGCGTCGCCACATCACGGCCGTGCATCGAAGTATCGATCGGGGTGTGGACCTGCGCGGCTACCTGGTGTGGTCTCTGTTCGACAACTTCGAATGGGCTTACGGCTACACCATGCGGTTCGGAATCGTGCGGGTCGACTACGACACGCTTGTGCGCACGAAGAAGGACAGCGCGTTTTGGTACGCCGAGCTAGCGGCCAGCAAACGACTACCCGATTAGGGTCTTAGGCAGGAGCATTCGCTCAGCGGGAGAGGGAGCGCATTGACATGGCGATGGGCGCGGTGGCTCAGACCGGCAGTGGTAGTAACAACGATCACGTGCGACGTCACAATCTCTCGGTGGTCCTGGGTCTGGCCCATCGAACCGGTGGGCTGTCCCGAGCCCAGCTGACCAGGCAGACGGGGCTCAACCGGTCGACCGTTGCGGACTTGGTCGGTGAGCTGGTCGAGCGACAGCTTGTCGTTGAGGCGGAACCGGATTTGTCCGGCCAGGTGGGCCGACCGAGCCCCATCGTGCGGCCCAATCCCCAGGCCGTCGGTCTGGCAATCAACCCCGAGATCGATGCAATTACCATCGGCGTCGTGGGGCTTGGTGGCAAGGTGCTCAAGCGCGTTCGCTATCCAACCCCGCACAGTATTTCCGCAAAGGAAGCCGTCGCGATTTGCGCCGCCGTGATTGAAGGAATGCGTTCGGAGCTGGATACCCGCTACCTCACCGTTGGGATCGGAGTTGCCGTGCCCGGTCTGGTGCGGGAACAGGACGGCTTGGTCCGTCTGGCCCCTCACCTGGGCTGGGTCGACGAACCGCTCGCCCAAATGCTGACCGACGCCACCGGGTATCCGGTTGTGGCGGCAAATGACGCGAGCCTGGGGGCGCTGGCCGAGAGCACATTCGGTTCTGGACGCGACGTGAGCGACCTGATCTACCTCAACGGTGGCGCCAGCGGGATCGGTGGTGGGGTGATCGCGGGGGGTGTTTCGCTAGCCGGCATCGCCGGTTATGCAGGCGAGTTCGGTCACACGCTCGTCAACAGTGCCGGAGTGATCTGTGACTGCGGAGCTCAGGGCTGTCTGGAGACCGAGGTGGCCAGGGCTCCGCTTCTCAGGCTCGTCGGCCTGACGGATGCGGACGGAGATGAGCTCGAACTGGCGCTCACCACATCACGCTCGCCGGCGGTCAAGGCTGAAGTCGAGCGTCAGCTCGACTATCTTGCCGTCGCGCTTCGGAACGCGATCAACGTCTTCAACCCACAGCTCATCGTCCTGGGCGGATTCCTCGGCTCTCTCTACTCGGTTGCTCCGGCCTACCTCGACCAGAAGCTTGCCAACCAGCCGCTCTTGGCAGCAAGGCAGGAGGTCACGATCACTCGTACCCAGCTTGCGTCCGACCTGCTCATGATCGGCGCTGCGGAGCTTGCGTTCGAGTCCATTCTGTCCGACCCGGCAAGTGCCCGTTCGGCACTTCTGCCAGGCTGACCGCGAGCCCATCGACAGGGAACGTCTCGAGGCTCAGGCCCGCTCGAACTTCAGGTGCGTGACGCCCGGCGCTGCCACCGTTGCGACGTGGGTGAGCCGCGGGTTGCCGGCGCCCAGGTTTTCGAAGAGTCGTTCCCCGTCGCCGAGGAAGATCGGCACCAGATCGATCTCCATCTCGTCGACCAGGTTTGCGTGGAGGTACTGCCGGCCGGCATATGCGCCGCCCGCCGGTGACACGTCCTTCCCGGCCGCAGCAACCTTCGCCTGTTCGAGCGCCGACTCGATGCCGTCGGTGACAAAGGTGAACGTGGTGCCGCCCTCGCACATCAAAGGCGTGCGCGCATGGTGGGTCAGCACGAACACCGGGTGGTGAAACGGCGGGTTGTCGCCCCACCAGCCGTTCCACGGGTCGTCGCCCCACGGTCCGGTCCCGCCGCCAAACATGTTCCTCCCCATCACGGTCGCGCCGATCCTGGCCAGCCTCTCCTCGATCACGGGGGTGCTCTCGTTGACCTCGCCGTCCTCGAGCCCATGCGGCTCGCGCCACGCGGCCAGTGGGAACGCCCAGTCGTGCAGGTGTTCGCCGCCAACGCCCAACGGGGTGTCGGCGTCCTGCTGGGGGCCCGCGACGAAACCGTCAACGGACATCGCATCCTGACTACACCTATGTTTGCTTTCGCCAAGGACTCACCGTCGCGAACACATATCGAGAACGCTCCCGCCTGGACCGCGCAGGCACCCCGGGTTGGCGCCATCCCCGCAGCTCAGAAGCAGCAGCTGACAGCAGTTCTGGGGCTTCGGGATGCCGCGGCTGCAGAGGCCCTGGCCACCGCCGTCTCCGATCCGTCCAGTGCGCAGTACGGCCACTACGTGACGGCCGCGGCGTGGCGTTCACGATTCGCCCCGACGGAGGCCGATGTCGCCCAGGTGACCAGCTGGCTCAGGTCGCAGGGCTTCTCGATCGGCGCAATCCCCTTGAACCACCGTTTCATCTCGTTCAGCGGCACCAGCGCAGAGGCTGAGAAGGCGTTCGCCACTGACCTGCAGGTCTTCAAGAAGGACGGTCAGGTGGTTCAGGGCTCCGGACATGGTGCGCGCCAAGCCGGCAGCCTTGACCGTTTGACCTGGCTGTTTGTAGCTATGGGACGGCTGCTTCTCGCCTTGGGTGCGCCAAAATTGATGTGATGGTGAAGTCCA
>Ga0097691_1000331_pt1 | contig 42894 bp, 41 predicted proteins | sample NGESurdeep072012_8_FD_72858 | JGI IMG/M metagenome (GOLD analysis project Ga0097691, IMG submission 72858) | Arctic peat soil microbial communities from Barrow, Alaska - NGEE Surface sample 210-1 deep-072012 | ecosystem: Environmental > Terrestrial > Soil > Wetlands > Peat ... | reverse complement strand
TTCCTGCTCGAGCTGGATTGTCGTGAAGTCAGCAATGACGTCGGGTGTGATGTACTCGTGCGGATCGCCCATCTCATACACGAGTTGTTCGGTTACCGAAGCGACGCTGACTCTCCCGCCCGTGCCGGCGTGCTTGGTGATGACGAACGTTCCATCGGCGCGCGCTTCTGCGATCGGGTAGCCGACATTTGCGAGGTCGGGTATTGAGCGCCACTCGTACAGGCAATTTCCGCCGGAGCATTGCGCGCCGCATTCGATGATGTGTCCGGCGATGATGCCCGCAGCCAGCTTGTCCCACTCCTCCGCGCCCCACCCGAACTCGTGGCGCAATGGCGCCATCGTGAGCGCGGTGTCGGTGGAGCGGCCGGTGACGACGACGTTTGCGCCGCGCGCGAGCGCTTCGACGATCGGTGTCGAGCCGATGTACGCGTTGGCCGACAGCACGCGATCGCGCACGGTGCTCAGGGGCTCGCCATTCTCCATATGCGTCAGGCTGTGGCCTGACGCAATCAGCTCGTCGAGTCGCGGGAGCAGATCGTCGCCCGTCACGACGGCGATCCGGACCTTGTCCGACACGCCGCGGCTGTCTGCCAGCTTTCGAATTGCCGCCGCGCACGCAGGAGGGTTCACCCCGCCCGCATTGGCGATCACCTTTACGCCCCGCTCTGTCACGCCCGGCAGTACGCTCTCGATTGCGCCGACGAAATCGCGAGCGTAGCCGAGCGAAGGATCGCGCTCCTTCTGTTTCTGCAGAATGGACATCGTCACTTCGGCCAGGTAGTCGAGCATGAGATAGTCCACCGGGCCGCCTTCCACCTGCTGCCGGGGTGCCTCCAGCGAATCACCCCAGAAACCCTGGCCGCTTGCCACTCTGACCAGATCCTTCAAGAGTCTTCTCCGAGATGTGGAGGGAGGACGAACGGCCCGAGATGCGGACCCGGATTGCGGCGGGACGTGCGAAGAGCCATGGCGAGGATGTCCCGCGTTTCCTCGGGATAAACGATGGCATCGACAAAACCGCGGGCCGCTGCGTAGCGCGCATCGAGCTGATGCTCATAGTCCGCGCGCATTGCCTCCGCGGAAGACGCAACCTCGGCCGAAGGCTCGGCGCGCGCATTCTTTGCGGCATTCAGGGCCGGACCGTGCACCGCCTGGACGGCCGACTCGCCTTCCATCACCGCCATCCTCCCGGTGGGCCACGTGAAGATGAAATCGGGATCGAAGCCCTGCCCCGCCATCGCGTAGTATCCCGCCCCCGAGGCATGGTTCACCGTCAGCACCAGCTTTGGCACGCGGGCCGTTGCCATTGCTTCGACGAACCTCGCACCTGCTCGAATTATTCCCTCGTGTTCGGCCTCCGGGCCCACCATGAAACCCGAGACATCCTGAACGAAGAGCAGAGGAATGCCCTCGCGGTCGCAACGGTCGATGAAATACGCGACCTTCTCTGCGCTCTCGGCGTAGACAATTCCGCCGAACCGCGGCTTCTCGCCGGCTCGTCCCTTCACCAGCCCACGCTGATTGGCGATCACGCCGACCGGCATGCCTGAAATGGCTCCGTCGCCGCAGATCATCTCTCTCGCCAGCGAGCCCTGGAATTCGTCCAGCAAGCCGTCGTCGAGGATCGCCGAAAGTATTGGATGGATGTCGTACGACATCCTGTGATCGCTCGGCAGCAGATCGTATAACGCATCACTCTGCGGTGTCCTGGGAGCGGCGCTCCTGTCAGCCTTTCGGGAGGCCGTTCGGCCGCGTACCCGAGGCGATCTGAAGCGAATCGCATACGGATCCCCCTCATCAGGGAGAGCTGGGGCACTGCCCGGAAGCCGGCCGACAAGATCACGCAGCTTGGAGAGGCACTCCTCATCGTCATCGAGAGCGTAGTGCGCCACTCCGCTGATCTCGGTATGCGTCACAGCTCCGCCCAGGGTTTCCGAGTCGACGGTCTCGCCGGTGGCGCCCTTCACCAGATTGGGGCCTCCAAGGCCCATGAACGAAGTTCCCTTCACCATCAGAATCACATCAGAGAGCGCCGGCAGATACGCGCCGCCCGCAACGCACTGTCCCATCACCGCCGCGAGCTGCGGAATCTTCAGGTAGCGACGCATTATCGAGTTGTAGTAGAAGATGCGCGACGCACCGTACTGCCCGGGGAATACGCCGCCCTGGTAGGGGAGGTTCACGCCAGCCGAGTCGACGAGGTAAATGATCGGGACGCGGCAGCGCATCGCGATCTCCTGCGCGCGCAGGATCTTCTTGATTGTCTCCGGCCACCATGAGCCCGCCTTGACGGTGGGATCATTTGCGACCACCACCACCTCTCGACCATGAACCATCCCGACGCCGGTGATCACCCCTGCTGCCGGCGCCTGACCGTCGTATTGGTCATATGCGACAAGGAGGCCGATCTCGAGAAAACGGGCCCCGTCGTCGCAAAGCCGTGTCACGCGCTCACGGGCGGAGAGCTTTCCCTGCTTGTGGAGTCTGGCGATTTTTTCTGCGCCGCCGCCTTCCCTGAGGCGCGCCTCGAGCGCGCGCAGCTCGGCGCTCAGCGTGCGCAGGCGGGAAGTCATTTCAGGAATCCGCGTGTGACGCTGCGGCGCGTTCCCTCGACGCGAACCATTCCTTTATGTAGGCGATGAGGTCGGCGGTCGGCGTACCCGGGCCGAACAGGCGCCCGATGCCCTGGGCCTGGAGAGATTCCATGTCTTCGCGCGGAATGATCCCGCCACCGGTTATCAGGATGTCGTCCCGGCCCTGGCCCGCGACGAGCTTCTTCACACGCGGAATAAGGGTCATGTGGGCTCCGCTCAGAATCGACAGCCCGATCACGTCCACGTCCTCCTGGACTGCGGCGGAGGCAATCATCTCCGGGGTCTGGTGCAGCCCGGTGTAAATGACTTCCATGCCCGCGTCCCTCAAGGCAGCGGCGACGACTTTTGCCCCGCGGTCGTGTCCGTCGAGGCCGGGCTTTGCGACGAGAACTCGAATGGGTCTCATATCGGCGTTCAAATTAGCAGGAATGGCTGGAGCGCGGCACCACTACTGCTTGCGCGCCACGAGAAGCATCTCCCCGGAGCGCCGCGTCAGTGGCCGCGAGGTAAATCCGTCGAACCCCTCCTCGACGATCAGATTCTCGCGGGCACACAGTTCGGCGAGGCGGGTTGCCGTATACAGCCGGATGCGGTGCTCGCGACGGTTTGTGCGGCCGCTCTTTCGCCTGAAAGTCGAGTGGATGCTGAGAACACCTGAAAGCGGGTCGAACGCTCGCTCCTGGGCGACCATCGTTCCGTCCCGCGTCTCCCACCAGTCGCGCGACAGGAAGCGCGACATCACGCCGTCCCTGCTGCCTCCATGCCACACGAGCACACCGCCCGGCTTGAGCACGCGGGCAAACTGAGCGATCACTTTCGCGTCATCCGACGGACTGTCGAAGAACCCGAACGACGTGAACAGATTCACCACTCCGTCAAACCGGCCGGTCCATCCGGAGGGAAGTTTTCGCATGTCGGCGCGGCGGTAATGCAGCGATGGGCCGGTGCCTCGCGCAGACGCGAGCTCCAGCAGGTGAGGTGAGAAATCGATGCCGTCCACGCGAAACCCCGCCTCAGCCAGCAGATGTGCGTGGCGGCCCTGACCACACGGCGCGTCGAGAACGCGGGATCCAACCGGCAGGCCGAGCACTTCGATCACGCGGCGCGTCTCGCGGCGGGCGCGCTCGGGCGTAAAGATCGGATCGTATTCCTGGAGATACTGCGAATCGAAATAACGTTCCCACCACTCCGGCTTACGACTCAGAAGAACACCGGCTCACGATACGCGCCAAACACCTCTTCCATGGCGGCACGGATCTCGTAAAGAGTGGCGTAGGCGCGAGCCGCCTCGAGGATGTGTGGCATCATGTTCTCGTTCGAGCGGGCGGCAGCCCGCAGCGCGTCGAGCGACTTTGTCACCCGATCGCCGTCGCGGGAGCTCCGAAGATGCGCGAGGCGCTCGCGCTGCTCCGCCTCAGTGTCACCGATCGTGAGCAGAGGAATTGTGAGCTCGGGCTCGTCGGTGACAAACTCATTGACGCCGACGATCACGCGCCGGTGCTGCTCGATCTCCCACTGCTGCCGCGCCGCCGATTCTGCAATTTTGCGCTGCAGCCAACCAGTCTCGAGCCCTGCCACCACGCCGCCGATCTCCTCGATCTGCGTGAACAACAACTCAGCTTCTTCCTCGAGCTCCGACGTCAGCGCTTCGACATAGTAGGACCCGCCGAGCGGATCGATCACATTCGGGACTCCCGTTTCATACGCCAGCAGCTGTTGAGTGCGCAGTGCCACCTGAACCGACTCCTCGGTGGGCAGGGCGAGCGTCTCGTCCATCGAATTCGTGTGCAGAGACTGTGTTCCGCCAAGCACTGCCGCCATCGCCTGGTAGGCGACGCGGACGATGTTGTTCATCGGCTGCTGGGCAGTGAGCGTGACACCGGCCGTCTGGGAATGGAAGCGCATCACGAGTGAACGCGGGTCTTTCGCACCATACCGCTCCTTCATGTGGCGCGCCCAGATCCGCCGCGCCGCGCGGAGCTTTGCAATCTCCTCGAAGAAGTCGTTGTGAATGTCCCAGAAGAATGACAGGCGCGGCGCGAACGAATCAACATCGAGGCCGCGCGCGATTCCCCGCTCTACATAAGTGAATCCATCGGCGAGCGTGAAAGCGAGCTCCTGCGCGGCTGTCGCTCCTGCCTCGCGAATGTGGTAGCCCGAAATCGAAATGGTATTCCATTGCGGAACGTGCGTGGCCGACCAGGCAAAGCAATCCACGATGAGCCTGAGCGCAGGCTCGATTGGAAAGCACCACGCGTGCTGCGCCATGTACTCCTTGAGGATGTCGTTCTGAATCGTGCCCCGGAGTGCGGCGGACTCGACACCCTGCTTTTCAGCGGCGGCGATGTAGAAGCAGTAAAGGATGACCGCCGGCCCATTGATGGTCATCGATGTCGACACCTTATCGAGCGGTATGCCCTCGAACAGCAGCTCCATGTCGGCAAGGCTCGATATCGCCACGCCGCACTTCCCCACTTCACCCTCGGACCTCGGATGATCCGAGTCGTATCCCATCAGCGTCGGGAAATCGAACGCGACGGAGAGGCCGGTCTGGCCGTGTGCAAGCAGGAACTTGTACCGCTCGTTTGTGTCACGAGCGCTGCCGAAGCCGGCAAACTGGCGCATCGTCCAGAGTTTTCCGCGGTACCCGCTGGGATGGATTCCACGGGTGTAGGGATAGACTCCAGGAGCGCCAAGGTTCACGCTGTCTTCAGGCGACACATCGAGTGCCGTATACAGCGGAGCCACCTCATGCGCGGAGTTCGTGAACGCAATGTCACGCTTCTCTGCCGCGTCGAACGTTCGTTTCCACTCGGCGATTTCTGCGCGCAGGCGCTCGTTTTCTTCCCGGACGGATTCCAGATCGGTCGTTGGTTTTCCCCGCCGGCTATCGATTGAGGTCAATGCTCCGCCCGTGTTACAAGGTGCCCGTGCGCTTCCAGCAGCTCGTCCGCCACCGTGTACGGCGTCGTGGTCCCGGACTCGAGCTCCGGAATTCTCGACTGAAGCCAGCGGCTTGCCTGCTCGTCCTTCCAGAGTCGCAAGCGCATCCTGCGATCGACAGCGTCGATCACTCTTTCCACCAGCCGCTGCCTCCGCTTGTCTCTCAGAGCGCCGCTTTTCTCAAGATAACCGAAATGCCTGTCCAGCGACTCGACAAGCTCGGAAACGCCCTCGTCCTTCGCCGCAACGGCGCGGAGAACCGGTGGCGTCCATGCGTTTGCGCTGTCGTTGCGCGATGCCTCGCGCGCCTCACGCGCTGGATTCATTGCCCGATTGAGGTCGATTCCGTGATGCGCAGGAACGCTTCCATATCCCACACCGCGTCTGAGCCCGAGCATCAGCTCGATGTCGTTGCGCAGGCGGTCTGCGCCAGGACGGTCCGATTTGTTGACGACGAAAATGTCAGCTATCTCCATGACGCCCGCTTTCAGAGTCTGGATCGAATCGCCCGACTCGGGGACGAGGACAACCACCGTCGAATCCGCAGTCCTTGCAACGTCCAGCTCCGACTGCCCGACGCCGACAGTCTCGATGATGATCCGGTCGAAGCCGAACGCGTCGAGCACGTCGGCAACCTCCCGGGTAGCTGCCGCCAGTCCGCCAAGTGAGCCACGGGTGGCCATGGACCTGATGAACACGCCTTCATCCAGAGCGACCTGCTCCATTCTCACACGATCGCCGAGAAGTGCTCCGCCAGTGAACGGTGACGTAGGATCGACGCAGACAATGCCAACCTTGCATCCGGCCGCGCGATAATCTCGCGCCATCAGTGTGGTGAGTGTGCTCTTTCCGGCTCCCGGCGGGCCCGTGATGCCGATGCGCCGCGCCCGGCCGATCAGCGGATGCAGCGTGGCCAGAATCTCGTCCGAGTCAGGCCGGCGGTTCTCGACAATGCTCACGACTCTTGCCAGAGCCGCAATCTTCCCTTCACGAAATGCGGCCAGCAGAGTCTCAGTAGAACGAGTCAACGATCCTCTCCTGTTTTCTCCACATCGCCGACGAAAAACGCTTTTCTCCGTCCGGATGCTCGTAGCCGAGAATGTGAAGCGTGCCGTGAACGACAACCCGCGCGAGCTCCACCCGCGGCGGAATGCCGAGCCTTCTCGCGTTTCGCTCGGCCACCCGCTGGCAGACGTAGATGTCGCCAATTACCGGCAGCGAGCGACCCTGCCGGCCGAGTGCAAACGAGATCACATCGGTCGGACCGGAATGCGACAGGAATTCCCCGTTGAGACGGGACATCGCGTCAGTTCCGACAAACGCAACGGAAACCAGGGCCTCCCGCACGCCTTCCGACTCGAGCGTTGCTGCAACGAGCTCCCGTACGCGTGCCGCCGGCAAACCCGGCCGCCGCACCGTCGCCGAGACGTCAACGGTTATTCGCGCTGACCGGCCGGCGGAGTTACCGCCCTGAGAACCACCCCGCTCAGATGCCGGCGTCGTCCGCGTACGCCCGGATGATCTCTCGAACGAGCCGGTGCCGCACCACATCCGAGTCGTTCAGGTAATGGAATCCGATTCCCTCGATGCCCGGCAGGATTCGCTCGATCTGCACCAGGCCCGACTCTTCCCTCCGGGGGAGATCGATCTGGGTTTTATCGCCGGTGATGACGGCTTTCGAGTTCACGCCGAGCCGGGTCAGGAACATCTTCATCTGCGCATTGGTGGCGTTCTGGGCTTCGTCAAGAATCACGAATGCGTCGGCGAGAGTACGGCCGCGCATGTACGCCAGTGGCGCGATCTCGATGGTTCGCGTCTCGATTGCCTTCTGTACCCGCTCCGGCGGCATCATGTCTTCAAGGGCGTCGTACAGCGGCCGCAGGTACGGGTCCACCTTCGCCTGCAGGTCGCCTGGAAGAAAGCCCAGGCTTTCGCCCGCCTCGACGGCCGGCCGGGCAAGCACGATCCGCCGCACGCGTTTGCGCGCGAGCGCGTCCACCGCTGCGGCGACTGCGAGGTATGTCTTGCCTGTTCCCGCCGGCCCGATGCCAACCACAATGTCGTTTTCGAGAATCAGCTTGAGGTACTCTGCCTGCCCGCTCGTCTTGGGCTGGATGATTTTCCGAACGCCGGGAAGCACGATGCGCAGGTTGTCCTCGGCACCATTCCCGTCACGCGGTGCCTCCATGCTCATTCGCAGCACATCGTCGGCGGTCAGCGGCATCTGCTGCTTGGCCGCGTCGATCATGCGCTGAGCGATTGGGCCTGCACGACTGACTGCGTCCTGCGTCCCGGTCATGGTGAGTGTATCGCCGCGGAGGCCGATCTTCGCCCCGGACTGCTTGGCGAGCTCGACGAGATTTTCATCATTCACTCCGGCGAGAGTGAGCATGTCGGCGCCTTCAGTTGTCAGGCGGTGGATTACCGGTTCGTCAGTCAAGCTGTCGTATCACTCCGCAGGTGAAGTTCGGAAAGGTCCTTGGGATCGACGGGCGTCGGCGCACCCTCGAACAGAGCGCGCGCCGCAGTGGTTTTTGGGAACGCGATAACGTCCCGCAAGGAGGGAGCGTTGGTAAGCAGCATCGCAATCCGATCGAAGCCGAGCGCAATCCCGCCGTGTGGCGGCGCACCGGCGTTCAAGGCTTCAAGAAGAAAACCGAAGCGAGCTTCTGCTTCCTTTTCTGTCACACCGAGCATCTGCAGGACGCGTCGCTGGAGGGCGGGATTGTTTATTCGAATGCTCCCGCCGCCCAGCTCGGTACCGTTCATGATCACGTCGTAGGCAAGCGCGCGCACGGACTCAGGTGCGTTTTCGAGCTTGCCGAGGTCATCTGGATGCGGCGCAGTGAAGGGATGGTGAACGGAGGTGAGATTGCCGGTTGCCGCGTCCCTTCCAAAAAGTGGGAAATCGGTCACCCAAAGCATCCGCACCGACCCTTCGGGAATGAGATTCAGCCGTCGTGCTGCGTCCTGCCGCACGCGGTCGAGTGCGGGAGAGCTCACATCATCTGCCGCGGCCACCATCAGCGCGAGGTCGCCGTCGTTCAGGGCAAGCACCGCTCTACCCTCCTCCGAAACAAACTTCGCAGCCGGGCCTTCCGGCACACCATTGGCGTGCTTTACACGCAGCAGTCCTGAGGCGCCGGCAGACTTGGCGACCGCTTCCAGCTCGTCAACCTGTTTGCGCGACAGAGCCGCGCCGCCCGGTATCCGGAGGCCGCGCACGCGTCCGCCACTCTCGAGGGCCGCCTGCGTTATCGCAAAATCACTTCCGCGGAAAGCATCACTGGCGTCGAATATCTCCAGCTCGTACCGCATGTCGGGACGGTCACACCCAAAGCGCTCCATGGCGTCCGCATGTGTCATCCTGCCGAAGCGTTCCGGCAGATCTATGCCCGCGTCCTTGAACAGCGCGCCGAGCATACCCTCGGTGAGCGACATGATGTCTTCGCATCCGATGAAGGACGCCTCGATGTCGATCTGGGTGAACTCCGGCTGGCGGTCAGCCCTCAGATCCTCGTCACGAAAACAGCGGGCGATCTGAAAGTACCGGTCGAAGCCGGCGATCATGAGCAGCTGCTTGTAAAGTTGTGGCGACTGCGGAAGCGCATAGAACTCGCCGGCGTGCACTCTGCTCGGCACGAGATAGTCGCGCGCGCCTTCCGGAGTCGGCTTGGTCAGAATCGGAGTCTCGATCTCCAGATAGCCGCGCTCATCGAGATGCTTTCGCGTCGTCTGCTGGAGCCGGTGGCGGAGCAGCAGATTTTCCTGAAGCTCGGGCCGCCGCAAGTCGAGGTAGCGGTGGCGAAGCCGCAGCTCTTCTGCGGCGAGCTTTTCACCCTTTCCGCGGGCGACGGGAATCGCCGGCGTCTCCGCCGGCCCCGTCAACTCAACTGAGCTGGCGTGGATCTCGATTTCGCCGGTCGCCAGCTCGTTGTTGCGCATTTCCACAGGGCGGAGCGCAACTTCTCCGCGTACCGTCACGACGCATTCCTGGCCGAGAGCAGCGGCGCTCTGAATCGCTTCCGCGGGAGTCCACTTGGGATCGAAGGACACCTGCACGAGTCCGGCCCGATCTCGCAGGTCGAGAAAGACGATTCCGCCAAGGTTTCTCGTCCGGTGCACCCAGCCGGCAACCACCACTTTTTCCCCGGCGTTGCCGGCGCGAAGAGCGCCGGCGCGATGGGTTCTCAGCGAAGTTTGAAAAACGGATTCGGGGATCACGCGGCAGCGTTGTGAATTACGCCGATCATCGATTTGGGGAATGGGATCGGGAGCGAGGCGGGCTCATCGCCGTGAGACGTGAACGCGGTCTCGTGACCAGTTGTTCGTAGATGGGAGGGCAACGGGTTAAACTTAGTTATGACATACAGTTGGTGGAAGGAGCGCAAGTGACGGATCAGGCATCCGCGCCGGCCAAAGAGGAGGCGGTCAATCTCCTCAACCTGCTGCCCCGTGACGCAGAGGCAATGCTCCGCTCATTTGCTGTCGATCACGGCGAGCGTGCGTTTCGCGCCGCGCAGGTGATGCAGGACCTGTGGCGCGCTCCGAGGGCAGGATTTCAGGACATGCACGAGCTTCCCGCGCCATTTCGCGCCGAGCTCGGCGCAGCGTTCGCCATCCCGAGGCTCGCGCTTTCGGCGCGCCAGGTTTCGAGCGACGGCACGGAGAAATTCCTGTTCCGGCTGGCGGATGGTGAGCACATCGAAACCGTATCCATCCCCGAGGAGTCGCGGCTGACGCTATGCATCTCATCGCAGGCCGGGTGCGCGCTTCAATGCTCATTCTGCGCGACAGGCGCGATGGGATTCTCGCGCAACCTCACGCCCTTCGAGATCGCCGGCCAGGTTCGCGAAGTGATGCTGCTCACCGGCCGCAAGCCCACCAACATCGTTTTCATGGGTATGGGCGAGCCGCTCATGAACTGGAAGGCGGTTGACGTCGCCCTCACGATTCTCAACGACGAAGCGGGAGTCGGCATCGGGGCACGTCACATCACCGTCTCGACGGTTGGCATTCTGCCGGGGATAGTTGCGCTGTCCAAACGCCCCGAGCAGTTCCGGCTGGCATTTTCGGTGCATGCGCCAACGGACGAGCTGCGGCAAAAACTGATGCCGATCAATACGAAGTATCCATTGGCCGACGTGATCGAGGCCGCGAGCGCGTTCGACCGCCGGGTGACATTCGAATACGTGATGCTCGGCGGCGTCAACGACAGCCCGCGCCAGGCGGTTCAGCTGGCGGAGCTGGCGCGCAAATGCAAGGCGTTCGTGAATCTGATTCCGCTGCATCCCGGAGGGGCGAGCAGCTTCACGCCCACCACGCCGCATGGAATTGCCGTATTCGCCCGCGCCATTCGTGCGAAAGGCGTGGAGGTGGCAATAAGGAAGAGCCGCGGTACCGACATTGCCGCGGCGTGCGGCCAGCTACGGGTAGAACGGCTCGGAAGGCGGGCGCCAGTTCGCACCGATAAGCACGGTGACATCAACGTAGCGTGAGCTGTCGGGGCGGCTGGTCAGCGTCGCCCCCATGGCGTTGGCGACCAGCCGTGCCCACGCCGGGTGTTTCGAGCGATCGATGACCGTCGTCTCCGCCCGCTGCTGCGAGGCCGTACCGATCGCCACAACGTCGAAACCGCGGTCGCGAAGAAAAAGGGTAGCCCGATGCGCGAGCCCCTTGGTTGTCGTCGCGTTCAGAACCTCGATCTTGATACGCGTGCCCGCGGGAGCTTTCTCTTCCTTGCCGCCCGCCAAGGGACGAAGCGCCACTTCGTAATGCGCTCGCTCGTACCTTTTTGCTCCATAATAGGCGGCCCCTCCAACAACGACTGCGAGAAGGATCCATCTTCCCGGTTTCACCGCAGGCTGTTCCAGAGCGCGATGGTTTCGGGGAAGATGTGATTTCCTTCGCGAACTGACCAGTCGAGGCGGAAGCGCACGACCTGGCGAAAGACCTGGTCGAACGAGTGAGGCACCTGGGCGGCGAGAAAGAACCGGTCCTCGTGCAGAAACTTTCGTCCGGGCTCGAGGTAGTCGGCCATGTAGAGGGCCTGCCCTGTTCGGCCCCAGTCTGGCGAGCCAACTGTGTGATAGCGAATCGCGGCGAGCACCTCACGGCGCTTCTCTCCGTCTGTCTCCAGCCGAACCGCCGCCGCGGGACCATGCAGCAAGCCGGCGGGCGACGTTTTGTCGCCCGTAATTTTCCGGAGCTCGTCGTCCGGGGCGTCGCGAAGCGCGTCGTGCCACGCTCCGGCATCGAGCCATGCGTTGGCTTCGTCAGCCGGAAGCCGCATTGCCGCGCCCCACGCGCGAAGCAACGACGACACGCGCTCGATGTGGCCAAGCCGCTTCTGCCCGACGCAGGCCCACGTCGGCAAGCCGTTGCTGTCAGTTCTGATCATTCTCGCCGAGTATGATGTTGTCGATCAGCCGCGTGGAACCCAATCGTGCGGCGACAATTGCCGCCGAACCGCGGGCCGCTTCGGTCACGGGTTCGAGTGAATCAGCATTCACCACCGCAAAATATTCAAGACGCGCCGCCGGAACCGCCGCGAACATCCGGCGACCTTCTTCCTCGATACGGCGTGCGTCTCGCTCGCCTGAGTCGAACGCCGCCGACGCCGCCCGAAGCGAACGCGCGAGCGTCAGGGCACGCAGCCTGTCGTCCGCACTCAGATAGATGTTGCGACTGGAAAGCGCCAGGCCGTCATCCTCCCGAATTGTCGGCGCGACAACAACCGACATCGGGAAGTCGAGATCGCGAACCATCGCCCGCACCAGCGACGCCTGTTGAAGATCCTTTCGGCCGAACACCGCCACGTCGGGCTGCACGATGTTGAAAAGCTTCGCCACGACCGTCAGCACGCCGTCAAAGTGCCCCGGCCGGATCTCGCCCTCCCATCGTTTTGCGCTTTCGCCCGCATTGACGGTTGTGATGCGGCCCTCGCGGTACATCTCGCGCGGAGGCGGCGTGAACAGGATGTCCACGCCTGCGTCGGCAGCGTTGCGCGAGTCGGCTTCTATCGAGCGCGGGTAACGACTGAAGTCCTCCGTCGGCCCGAATTGCAGCGGATTGACGAAAATGCTCATCACCACTACGTCGGCCTCGCGCCGCGCCCGGTCGACCAGGCTCAGATGGCCACGATGAAGGGCCCCCATCGTGGGAACGAATCCGATCCGCTGGCCTTCGCCGCGCGCTTTTCCGACAAGAGCGCGCACGTCGGCGATGGTCTCGACGCGCTGTGCCCTAGTTGCTGTGATCGGCATCCGGGTACTCACCCGCTCTGACCTCGGCCGCGAACCGGGACACCGCGGCCCTTGTCGTTTCGGCGAGATTTGCATAGCGCTTCAGGAATTTTGGAGCAAAGCCTTCATTCAGCCCGAGCAGGTCGGGAAGCACAAGCACCTGGCCATCGCAGTGAGGTCCCGCACCGATCCCGATCGTCGGTATGGTTACAGCCGCCGTCACCTGGCGCGAGACTTCCGTCGGCAGCAGCTCGAGCACCAGCGAGAACGCTCCCGCATGCTCGAGCGCCATGGCTTCCGCCGCCAGGCGCTCGCCGTCTCCCGGTTCCTTTCCCTGAATTCTCATGCCGAGAGTTCGCACGGACTGCGGCGTGAAGCCAAGGTGGGCCATCACCGGAATTCCCGTTCGCGTCAGCGCCGCGACTGTCTCCACCATCTGCGGGCTTCCACCTTCGATCTTGACGGCGTCGGCACCGGTTTCCTGAAGTACCCGGCCGCAATTGAGAATCGCACGCTCGATGCTCGCCTGGTAGCTGAGAAACGGCATGTCAACAACGAGGAAGGCCCGTTTCACTCCGCGCCGTACCGCCGCGCCGTGATAAATCATGTTGTCGAGCGTGACGCGAAGCGTCGAGTCGAAGCCGGCGACCACATTGCCGACAGAATCGCCGACGAGAACGATATCGACACCGCAGGCGTCAACGGCGCGGGCGAAAAGCACGTCATACGCCGTCACGACGACCAGCTTTGCATTTTCGCGCTTGGACCTCGCGATATCGCGCAGCGTGACGCGCTTCGAGCTCGCGCTTTCAGCCATGGTGCACGCTTCGCAGCTCGTCCAGCTCACGCTGCCAGAAATCGCGATTCGGCAATTCCGGATGCGGGACCGTCAGCGACTTTTTGGAAATCTCCTTCCCTTCGATCATCACGATGTCCAGGTCCAAGGTTCGCGGCCCCCAGCGAAGAGAGCGAACGCGGCCGGCCGCACGCTCGATCCGCTGCAGCGCGGCGAGAAGTACGGGCGGGGCAAGCGCGGTTTCCACAGCGATCATCTGGTTGAGAAACGGCCCCTGTGGCACGGGTCCGATGGGTTCTGTTTCCTCAATTACCGTCTCGGCCACAATACAGGTGCTCCGGATACCGGCGATCGCGGCCCTTGCGCGGGCCAGTGTCATCTCACGATTGCCCACATTGGAGCCAAGCGCAATGTACACAACGTCACTCATCTGCCGCTCGCTCGACGGTCACTTCAGCGTATGCCAGCGGCCCCGCGAGTGACACGTGCGGCTTGCGTACCGCGACACGCACGCGCGTGACCTGAACGATGCCAAGGATGGCCGCCGCGATCCGTTCAGCGAGATTCTCGAGATAGTGAACCTGTCCCTCGTCGACGACCTCGGCGACGAGATCGTACAGCTCGCGGTAGTCCACGATTCCGTCGGGACCCTCGGCCCCTTCGGCTCGGATGACCCACACCGAAACGTCGATTTCGATCGACTGCGCAATCTGGGCTTCGTGTGGCAGAGCCCCGATGCGCGTATGGAACGCCATCGATTTGAGAGTCACGGTGTGAACCAGGTCCACGTTTTCTTCCCTCAACCGACGCTCGAGTCGAGTGCGGCGCGGAGCGACGCAGTGAGGAGGAGCGCTTCCGTTATGCTCCGCCCCGCTGCCTGGACAAGTGCGCTTCCTACGACGACGCCGTCCGCGAGCTGCGCGACGGCTGTGGCCTGCTTGGCGGTGGATATGCCGAATCCAACGCAAATGGGCAGACTCGTGGCCCGTCTCAGGCGCTCGACGGTTGGCGCGAGATCGGCGGAAATCGTCTCCTGGATGCCGGTCACGCCGAGCCGGCTGATGAGATACACGAACCCGCTCCCATGACTCGATATTTCGCGCATTCTCTCGATTGGCGTCGTCGGCGCAACGAGCCGGATGAAAGCGAGGTCGCTTTCTCCCAGCCAACGCTCGCGGTCCGCGTCAGCGCCTACGGGAAGGTCGGTCACCAGCACTCCGTCGACACCGCACCTGGCCGCCCGCCGAAGGCAGTCTTCACCAGCTGCAATCAACGGATTGAGATAACTGAACAATACGACGGGGATGTTCAGCTTCGCGCGCGCTACCAGATCGAGCGTCTTTTCCAGCGTCATTCCCGCGGCGAGCGCGCGCTGCGAGCTTTCCTGGATTACGGGCCCGTCCGCGATCGGGTCGGAAAACGGCACGCCGATCTCAACGACGTCTGCTCCCTCGGCCTCGAGGCCACGGAGCAGCATGAGCGACTGGTCGATGTCCGGGTAGCCGGCGGTGATGTAGCAGACGAGGGCCCTTCGCTTGGTCGCCCTCAAAAGGCCGAATCGCTGGTCGACGCGATTAGACGATAAAATCGCCAATGTTGATGCCATACCTGTCGGGATCCGCCGTCTTGATGATCGTTCGGGGATAGTCGCCGTTGCCGTCTACCTGCGCAAGGTCGACTTCCAGTGGCGGAACCAGCATGTTGCCGTAGGCATCGCTCACGATCTTTACGATTGGGCGGGACAGCGCGTCGAAGCTCGGGTTGGCAGCCGTCACCACCGCCAGCTCGAAGGTGTCGAGGACGACCAGCGTGCCGACCGGGTATATCCCGAGAAGATTTATGAACGCCTTCACGACAACGGCGTCCATCCCTCTCCGCGGGTTGTCCCTCATCTCCTGAAGCACCGCGCTTGGCGGGAATGGAACGGTCCGATATGCGCGCCGGGAGGTAGCCGCGTCGTAGCCATCGGCCACAGCGACAATCTTGCTCGTCATGCTGAGAGACCGCGGCCGAATGACCTGCGGATATCCGCTCAGATCGCCGCGCATGTGATGCTCGTACGCGACTGTCATTGCGCGATATGTGACTTCTTCCTGCTGGCCCTTGAGCTGAAAAAGAACCAGAACTCCGAGCCACGGGTGGGCGGCTATGCTCTTCCACTCGTCGTCCGACAGATCGTCTGACTTCTGGAGGACGCCTGCCGGAAGTCGCGACTTGCCAATGTCGTGCATCAGGGCCGAGAGTCCGAGATCGAAGAGCTGAAGCTTCGTCATTCCGAGCCGGCGTCCCAGAGCAACCGAGAAAATACAAACGTTGACGCTGTGCGTGAACGTGTACTCGTCGTAGTCGCGGATGGCCGTAAGCCCGATGAGAGAGGTTTCCTCGTTCAGAATCTGGTCGACGATCCCCTGAACGACCCTTTTGATCTTCCGGATGCTCGGCGTCCGCCCGAGTCGGACGGAGTTGATGACCTCCTTCGTCAGGGCCACGGAGTGGGTGTACGTGCGATTGGCGGCGTCCTTGAGCTGCTCCGTCTGTTCAGGATCCGTCTCTTCGTCCTGGGGAGGGCCAACCTCGATCGACGTGAATCCCGAGTTCGCCATGTGCGAGGCGAGTGACTCCCGCCGAGCGTCCGGCGGCTCGGTGGAAGCAGAGTCGAGGCGCGACAGCAGCACCAGCCACGCGCGGTCAGTCGCTCCGTCGTGGACCCGGATCATTCCGATTCCCGACTCGCGGCAGAGTCGCAGGAGATAACCGAAGCTTGCGTAATTCGTGAGATCGAGACGAAGCCGCGTGGAGTTGATGAATATGAATTCGCCGGAAACGCGAAATTCCAGCTCGCGCTCACGCGCTACAATCTCATGCCCGATTTCTGTCAGCTCGGCGAGTGATTTTCGCACCGCCGTATGCTCCACTGGATAGAGCTTGATCGCGCGCAGCGTTCCATACAAGGAAGTGATGAAGTCCCTGCCCCGCCGGCGCAGATATGCGGTTGCCGAATCGGGGCCGGGTCGTTTCGGCGCCGCTGCCGCTTCATAAACGCGTATGGGACTAGCCACCGCGCAGCACCCTGCTCACGGCATTCCTGACGATGATGTCCGTGTCTCCACCGAGGCGCTGGAGCACCTGGTTGGCGCGAGACGTTCCGATCCTGCCGAGTGCCACCACGGCACAGGCGCGCACTTCGGAAGGTTCCCGCTTCCCGAGCAATCGCCGTCCGCCGACCATCGCCTCGAGAAACTCCACGCCGGCATCACCGCAGAGCTCACCATAGCTCTCGAAGAAAGCCATCTTTTCCGCGAGTGAGCCTTCCTTGAGCTCGCGACTGCGCAGATGGGCCTCGATGCGTGCAACTGCGACGCCATAGCCGCCCGCCGCGAGAACGCGAACGGCAGCGATTCTGACGTCGCTGTCCTCATCTCCCAGCGCACGCTCGAGCGCCTGCATCGCCCCGGGCGAGGCGATCTGCGAAAGCGCCGTGACGGATGCCAGGCGCATGTTTGGAGGGCCGTGAGCCAGCGTTCCCGCGAGCGACGGTACGGCTGCAGCCGCCTTTGTCGAGCCGGCACGCCTGATCGCTTCGAACGCGACGACATCGTCGTCCGAGCCAATGAGGCGCACGAGCTCGGCCGAGTGAGCCGATGCCATTTTCGAGCCCGCGCTTTCGAGCAGCGCGCGCAGTTCGGCGTTGCGACTCCTTCCTATCCAGCCCAGCACTGTCTCGAGGGCCTTCGGCCGGAGCTGCGCGAAAAGCTCGTGAAGGTCTGGCTGCGGCGGCCGGAGCGCGGTGTGCTCGAGGGCTGTCAGCAGCTCTTCGAGCGTTTCCGGCTCACTCAGTCTGTCGGCCAGCGCAAGCAACCGCTGGTTTTCCGACTCCAGAATGTCGAGGGCGCGCCCGGCGGTGATCGTTGCTTCCCTGATTAGGTAGGCTGCCGCCCTGAAGTGCGTTACCGACAGCGTCACCAGCAGAAGCTGGTCGAGAACGCCGGCGATCTCCTCGCGGACCGTGGGGTCGGTTTCCTGTTCGTACGTGTCGAGAAGCGACGCGATGACCTGGCTCCGAAGGTCCGAGCTGAAGTCGGCTCTGATCTCCCGCTGGAGGTAGTCGATCTCGCCGTCGTCGAGGAAATAGAGCGTCGAGTCATAGTCGTCCATCCGCGCCACCGCGGACGACGTGAGGACCTCTGCACCTCCCGACTCTACGGATTGCGGTGATTCGATCCTCGACCCTGGCTCGGCAGTGGCTCCTGTCAGCGTAGCTGCGGCCTCTCCTCCGAGCTCGACGTACCTGTATTGAAGGCAGCTGAATTCCTGCCCCCAGAGAAGGCTGAGGATATCATCATCGTCGCTCGATGCGAGTCGCGTCCGCTGAATCAACTGCAGGAGAATGCCAAGCTCCTCGTCCTCGAACCCGGGCAGCATCGTCAGCTCGCGAACGCCGTCCTTGTAGAACAACCAGGGGAGGCTGTCGGATGTGCGTCCGGGCTCCTCGACCACAGCGCGTCCGAGCCAGCAGAATTCACTGTCGCTGATCTGCAGCACGAGGGCTTCGCTTTCCCTCCACAGCGCGCGAAACGAATCACGCACCGCATCCATCGCCCGCAGATGCATCGGATTGTTGGCCATGTACAGCTGCTGCGCGCGCGCCGCTTTGCCGAATTGCCGCAGGGCGTCGGCTACAACCGAGACAGGAAACGGCGGCTCGTCCAGCTCGTCGTCGAGCGACAATGCGGATGCGGGCTGGGTCACCGGTCGAGAAGTCCCATTTCGGCAACCTGCGCCATGTCCTTGTCTCCGCGCCCGCTCACGCAGATGAGCAGAACGTCGTCAGCGGTCCACTCAGCAGACCTTTTTCGTACCCATGCAATCGCGTGCGCCGTCTCGAGCGCCGGAATGATTCCTTCCAGCCGGCTCAACATGACGAATCCGTCGAGCGCCTCTTCATCGGTAACGGCGACATAGCTCGCGCGGCCGGAATCCTTGAGAAATGCGTGCTCGGGGCCGACACCGGGGTAATCGAGTCCGGCCGAGATCGAATGGGCCGGATGTACCTGGCCATCGTTATCCTGGAGCAGGTAGCTGAGCGTGCCATGCAGCACTCCGGGCGTCCCCCGAAGCAACGACGCCGAGTGCTCACCCGACTCGAGACCGTGTCCGGCGGCTTCGACGCCGATGAGCCGAACCGCAGCGTCGCTTTCGAACGCGTGAAAGATTCCCATCGCGTTCGATCCGCCTCCGACGCACGCGACTACCGCGGAGGGAAGCCTTCCCGCGGTCTCGAGTATCTGCGCCCGCGCCTCCCTGCCGATCACTGACTGAAACTCGCGCACCATCATTGGATACGGCGCGGGTCCAACGACCGAGCCAATTATGTAGTAGCTGTGTTCGACGTTGGTGACCCAGTCCCGGATTGCCTCACTCGTGGCGTCCTTCAGGGTTCGCGTCCCGGATGTCACGGGAACGACTTTCGCGCCCATAAGCCGCATGCGATACACGTTGAGCGCCTGCCGGCGGATGTCTTCCTCTCCCATGTACACGACGCACTCGAGGCCGAACCGGGCGCACACAGTCGCCGTTGCCACACCGTGCTGGCCAGCTCCCGTCTCGGCGATGATGCGCGACTTGCCCATACGCTTCGCCAGGATGGCCTGCGCAACCGTGTTGTTGATCTTGTGGGCTCCGGTGTGGTTCAGGTCTTCGCGTTTCAGGAATACCTGAGCGCCGACCTCAGCGGACAGGCGCGGCGCCGTGCTGAGCGGCGACGGCCGCCCGACGTAGGTGGACAGCATCCAGTCCACCTCGCGCGCGAACGCCGGATCGGCAAGTGCGTGCTCGAACGCGGCACTCAGCTCGTCCAGGGCTGGAATCAGAGTTTCCGGAACGTAGCGGCCGCCAAAGGCGCCGAAACGTCCCTGTTCGACAGTAGTCGTCATTCGGTCTCGAGACTGGAGGAAGAAGCGGCTCTTCCTCGTTTTATAGACGCGGAACGTGCCGCTTCGGCAAAAGCCTGCATCCGGCCATGGTCTTTTTTGCCCGGTGAGCGCTCGACTCCTGATGATACATCCACCACGTCCGGGCCAAGCGCGCGCACCGCCTCTCCGACGTTACCCGCATCGAGCCCGCCAGCCAGAATGACGCTGGTGATCTCCCGGAGGACGGTCACGGCTGCGCCAAGCCGCTCCCAGCCCAAGCGTACGCCCGTGCCTCCGGTACGGCCGTCGACGCGGCTGTCGAGCAGCACTCCGTCCGCGGCTCGTGCCAGCTCCTCAGCGCCGGGCGGGAGCGTGGACGCGCCGGGGCCGAGGCCGATCACTGCCCATATCCGGCCTGCAAACCAGCGGCGAATATCGTCAATGTCAGTCGGGCTCGAACTGCCGTGAAGCTGAATGACATCGGGCACGAGGATGTTCGCCATGGTTGCGATCTTGTCAGGTGATTGTTCCCCAAAAACCGCCACGTGCGCCACGTCGGGTCCGGCGGCCGCGAAGATTGCCTGTGCTTCCTGGATGTCGACCTTGCGCGGGCTCTGCGTCAGTATCACTCCGGCGTAGCCAGCGCCAAGCGCCGCTGCCTGACGCGCGTCCTCGCTTGTCGTCAGACCGCAGAACTTGATCAGCACGGGACCGGCATTCGGGCCTCGCGGCGACCCGCTATCGCTCACGGGGCTTTGCGGAAATGCCAGTCAGACGCCGGACTGCCAGCTCGGGATCGGCTGCCGCCGAAAGGAGCGAGCCGATCAAAACCGCGTCCGCGCCGAATTCCGCCACGGCTTCGACGCTGGCCCGGTCGGAGTAGCCGCTTTCCGCAATCGCAACGCAGTCGCGCGGGATTCGCGGAATTACCGTCTCGGCGGTTCCCCGCTCGATCTCCAGCGTCTCCAGATTCCGGTTGTTCACGCCAATGATGTGAGCGCCGGCGGAGAGAGCGCGTTCCAGCTCGGCAAAATCTCTAACCTCGGCGACAATTTCCAATCCCACGCCGTTGGCGGCCTCGACCATTTCGATAAATCGAGCCGGCGGCAGGGCACGCACAATCAGGAGTGCCGCCGACGCACCGAGTGTTCGCGCGTGAAACAACTGGGCTGGCGTGACGTGAAAATCCTTGCGCAGAACTGGAATGGTTGCGGCGCGAACGGCGGCCAGGAGGTCGTCGTCCGTTCCACCGAAGCTTTCCGGTTCGGTCAGAACTGAGATTGCGGCAGCCCCGCCGGCTTCGTACGCCCGGGCCTGAGCGGCGGCATCCAGATCCGTCCTGATCGTCCCCAGGGAGGGTGACGAGCGCTTGATCTCAGCTATCAGCGCAACGTCGGGCCGGCGAAGTGCCGCGAACAGCGAGGGTCTCTGAGCTGAGGCGCGAGCGAGCCGCTCCAACTCGGAGCGGTGAGGCTCGACCGAGGCGGCGCGGTGAGCGGCCTCGGCGGTGAGTCGTCCAAGCGTTCCAAGCGGGTGGGCCCACGCCAAATTCTCTTGCGCTTCGGGAGTTGTTCGGATATTCTTGGAATTCGGCAAATGTTCGGTTCCGGCGGTTGTCGGACGGCTAGGCCCTAATCGAGGGAAAGATATGTCGCTTACCAGGCGCCAGCGGGAGATTCTCACATTCCTTTCGGAGTACTCGGAGGAACGCGGCTACGCACCCAGCTTCGAGGAAATCGCCGGCAAATTCGGTTACAGCTCGCTGGCGACGGTCCACGAGCATCTGAGCAATCTCGAAAAAAAGGGCTACATCAAGCGCGAGTACAATGAAAGTCGCGCCATCGAGGTCCTCCCGTCCGATATCTATCCTCGCGCCCTGCAGCTGCCGCTCGTGGGTACGGTGGCCGCCGGGTTTCCCATCGAGGCAATCCAGACGCAGGAGTCGATCGGAGTTCCGGACGATCTCATTCGCCGGGGTGGCAACCACTACGTGCTGCGAGTTCGGGGAAACTCGATGATCGACGAGCAGATACGCGATGGAGATTTCGTCGTCGTCAACGAGCGCCAGGCGGCCGACAACGGCGAGATGGTAATTGCTCTCGTCGACGGAAATTCAGCGACGGTAAAGAAGTTTTACCGCGAGCGAGACGGGCGCATTCGGCTCCAGCCGGCCAACGAGGCAATGCTCCCCATCTATGTTCACGAGAACGATATTTCCATTCAGGGCGTTGTGGTTGGAGTCATTCGCCGCTGCTAGTCGGCCGCCTTCCGTGGGCCTCCCTCAGACGGTCGAGGGTCATGAGGGCGGCGCCTGAGTCCAGTGCCTGCTGGGCTGCCGCAATGCCTTCCGCGTACGTTGGGACTCTTCCGCTGACGTAAATCGCCGCGGCCGCGTTCATCACCACCGCCGCGCGGGCACCGGCGGTTGCCCTGCCCTCGATCCTGCCTCCCAGAATGTCGTTGATGATGCGCGCGTTGTCTTCCAAATCGCCGCCGGCGAGCTCGGCCCCAGTGAACCCTGAGTAGCCGAACTCGGCGGGATCGATAGTCCATTCTGAGGTTGTACCGCCACGGACTTCCACAACCCTCGTGAGTCCGAGCGGTGAGATCTCGTCAAGGCCTGGCTCGCCGTGAACGACCAGCGAATGCAGTGTGTCGAGCTCGAGCAGCGCGCCCGCGAGAATCAGAGCGCGCTGCGGATCTGCGACGCCCACGACCTGCCGTCTTGCTCCCGCCGGATTGGCGAGTGCCCCCACGACGTTCATCACCGTGGGAATAGCCAGTTCCCGTCGCACAGCACCAACGTGTCGCATGGCAGGATGCATCAGTGGAGCGTACATGAACACGATCCCCGCCAGATCGAGAGCTCGCTCCATCGTTTCGAGCGGGACGTCGATAGCGACGCCGAGCGCCTCGAGCACATCGGCGCTTCCGCACCTGGACGTGAACGACCGATTTCCGTGCTTGGCGATACGGACACCGGCCCCGGCGGCGAGCAGCGCCGCAGCTGTTGAGATGTTGAATGTCGTAAGGGCTCCGCCGCCGGTTCCACAGGTGTCCACGAGGGCGTCAGCGTCTTCTGCTTTCAGGTGGACCATCACTTCGCGCATCGCCCGCACAACGCCCGCCACTATTTCGGCGGTTTCCCCCCGGACGCGCAGTCCCGTGAGCATCGCCGCCACCTGCAGTGAGGTCGCTTCACCACGCATGATGACGCCAAAGGCGTCGGTGGCATCCTGCGTGGATATCGGCGAGTGGTGGGCGAGCTTGACGATTGCCGCCTGCAGCGGGGACTGGTCAGAGGCCGTGGTCATGCGAGGCCGTCGCTAACTGCGAGCGCTGAAGACAGCGCGAATCTTTCGAATGACTTCTTCCGGCTCTCCCGCCTCGTCGAGCGCTCTCTGAATCTCGTACAGAGTGCGTCCCTGGCCGCGGGCGAGCTCACCCTGGGTATGCAGCTGGACGTGTGCTTCCTCGAGGCGACTCACCGCGCGCGAAATCTGGTCTTCGACGGCGGCCAGACGTGCGCCTCGGGATTCAGCATCGCTTATGGCTGCTGCCAGGGCCCGTTCGAGCTCGCTGATGCGCGCCGCGGCAGCACCTTCCGGCGAGCTGTTCTGCCTCCGGGCTTCGTCGAGGTCGGCCTTCAGCCCCCGCACCGTTGTGTTGTACTCCGTGTGGATATTTCGCGTCAGCTCTTCGAGCGCCTGCACTGCCTCGAAGCGGGCGTCGTGCTCGGCAATCCTTTCGAATGCGAGCGCAAAAAGGTCGATCGCCGGTGCAAGGCGTTCGACCACTCTGTTCCCGAATCTCCGCCTCGGCTCGTATACGGCTACGAAGCCGGCGAGCTCACCATCGAGCGTCAGCCCGCGCACAGTGAGAATCCCCCCGCCCTGCTGAGGCGTGAGCCCGAGCAGCTTGAGGTAGTCGTCGGACTCGGCGCCGAAGTCGGCGAGAGTCGCCCCCGAGATCAAGGCCCGCCTGATTGCGGGAGGCAGGTGGTCCACGGCCACAGTCATCGGCGTCCGACCAACGCCATCTGCCTGCGGAGTCAACCGCTCGGTGATGAGCGAGCGGCGGGAATCGCACAGAAACAGCGCCAGCTGTGCCGATCTTTCTATGTCCCACGCTTCGTGCTGAAGCAGCGTCAACGCCGCATCCGCGTCGCGCGCTGCAGACAGAACCATGGCAAGGGTGGCGAGAGTGCGAGGCGGCATTGAGTCGGAAAACGTTGATCGCCGGGCGCCGGATGCGCGTCTCCGAGTTTGACCTGTGCTTCAATGAATGTCAATCGCGGCTCGCCGGTTTGCCGCGGATTCCATGTCGGGGTAACTTGAGTCATGACGTCACGCTGCGTGCAACTGGTGCTGCAGTACGACGGGGCGCGCTTCGCGGGGTGGCAGCGACAACCTGATGAAAGAACAGTACAGGGCGTTCTCGAGGACGCGTTACTCAGGTTGTGTCAGGTACATGTCGCAGTACTCGGCGCCGGCCGCACCGACGCCGGGGTGCATGCCCGCGGACAGGCCGCCGGCGTCCGCGTTCCGGAGAAGTGGACCCTTTCATCCCTGCGCCGCGCCATGAATGCCGTTCTTCCCGATGATGTCTGGGTGAAAGCCGCCTTCGAGATGCGAGACGACTTTCATGCGCGTTACAGCGCTGTTTCGCGCACCTACCGCTATCTGGTTGGAACCGACGAGGAGGCCGAATCGCCTTTCAGAAGAAACCGTGAGCTGGTCTGGCGGCGGCCCCTCGACATGGAGGCGCTCGCAACGTCTGCCGCAACGATTCTCGGTCAGCATTCGTTCCGGGCGTTCGCCGTGAAAGGCACCGCTCCGGCGAGCGACGATCACCGTTGCATCGTTCATGAAGCTGAATGGAGCCACCGTTCCGGGGGCCTTTTCTTTCAGGTTCGTGCCAATCGTTTCCTTCATCACATGGTTCGGTTTCTGGTTGCGACGATGCTCGACATTGCCTGCGGACGCCGTGAACCCGCAACGATGACGACGCTGCTCGATTCGGCAGACAATCACGACGCCTCAGCGCCGGCACTTCCTCACGCACTCTATCTCGAAAACGTCGAGTACCCGGCCGAACTCTATCTTCAGATTACATGAATATTTTTCTCGAGAGTGTGTCGATCGACGAGATCAGGCGCGTGTCGGCAGCCGGGTTTGCCGATGGCGTGATCTTTTCCGAGTCGGCTCACGCAGCCAGTGAAAGCGGGGCTGACGGACACGAGGCGATCACAGCGATAGCGCAGGAATTCGCGATTCCGATCTGCGTCGAGGTAGGGGCCGTGAGCAGCGACGAGATGTACCGCGTCGCTCACCACCTGGCGAAGCTGTCGGATCATGTCGTGGTTCAGCTTCCGCTGGTCGAAGACGCGCTGGTTCCGATGCACCGCCTGAGCGCTGAGGGCATCGGCGTTTGTGCGACTTTCGTGTTCAACGGGGCGCAGGCGGTGCTCGCGTCAAAAGCCGGCGCTTCGATGGTTCGTATCTCGCTCCACGACCTCGACGCACAGGGTCAGACGAGCACCGACGCAGTGACAGAGATCCGATCCCTGCTCGCCACCAGCGAATGTGAATGCGATGTGATGGTGGCATCGCCGAAGACGGCAACGCAGTTCACCGAATGCATTGCCGCCGGGGCGCAGATTGTTTGTGTCGAGCCCGAAGTGCTCCGGGCGCTGCTGCTGCATCCGCTCACCGACCGGGGACTCGATCGGTTTTTGAGCAGGCTCAGCCGGAAGCCTCGCCCCGCCGATCAATGAAGAAGTCGGTTGCGCTGGCCGGTCTGCTGTTTGTTGTCGCTGCATGCCGCGACAAAGGACTGCCCGCGGCTCAGGCAACGCAGCTTCCCGTTCAGCAAACCGAGGAGATCGCTGCTGGCCGGCGCACGGCCATAACGTCCGCGGTGGAGCGAGTCGCCCCGAGCGTCGTGACAGTTCAGACGGAGGTCGTGCAGCGAGTCCCCGCTGATGTTTTCGAACAGTTTTTCGGCGGCCGCTCGGGCACGCGGTCCGCTGCGGGACTTGGCTCCGGATTCATCGTTCGCGAGGACGGCGTCATCGTGACGAACGCCCACGTCGTGAGCGGCGCGTCGAGCATCTCGGTCGCGATGAAGGACGGGACGACGTATCCAGCGAAGCTTCTCGGCTCCGATGAAACGAATGACCTGGCCGTAATCAAGATCGACGCCAAGGGCCTGCCGGTTGCCCCGCTCGGGAACTCTGCCAACCTCCTCGTGGGTGAGTGGGCAATCGCAATCGGGAACCCGTATGGATTTCTTCTCGGGAACACGGAGCCGAGTGTAACGGCTGGAGTCGTCAGCGGAACCGGACGGAATCTCGCGGCGGAGGGTGAAGGCGCCGGAGTGTACGTCGACATGATTCAGACCGATGCCTCCATCAACCCCGGCAATTCGGGCGGCCCGCTCGTCAACGCCCTCGGCGAGGTCATTGGTGTGAACAGCTCGCTTTTTTCGCCGACTGGCGGATCAATCGGGCTCGGGTTTGCAATTCCTATCAACCGTGCGCGGAGAGTGACGGAAGACCTTCTGGTGCACGGAGTCGTCAGGCGCCCGTGGATTGGAATCAAGCTCCAGCTCGGGAACGCGTCCAACGCGCGCGACATAGTGGCGCGAGGAGTGGTGGTCAGCTCCGTTGTGCCGGGGTCTCCAGCGGACCGTGCGGGAATCCGCCCCGGCGATGTTCTGGCCCAGTCGAGAACGAGGGTTCTGCACAATCCCTACGATTGGGAAGCCGAGCGGCTGGAGCTGCGCGTCGGCGAGGATGTGCCACTCGTTCTCAAGAGGGCCGGTCAGCAGATCAAGGTCAGTGTGCGCGTCGCCGATCTGCCGGAGGTGAATGCGCCAAAAATCACGGTGCTGAGGGAGATCCAGCTCGTCACACTCACGCCGGCGATTCGGGCCGAACGAAACATTCGTCGGGCAAACGGCGCGCTCATACAGGCCGTGAGTGCGCGGGTCGCCGATCAACTGGGAATTCAGGCCGGTGACGTGATACTTCAGGTCAATCGAGTGCCAATTGCCGACGCGCAATCCGCAGCGCGCGCAATAGACTATTATGCCGGCCGCGGGGTGATCGTCATGTATCTGGAGCGCGAGGGACAGGTGTACACGACAGAATTCGTGATACAGTAGCCGATGCACGACATCTACTCCTCGCCCCTCGCTGAGCGCTACGCGTCGCGAGCGATGCTGGAGCTGTGGTCGCCACGAACCCGCTATGGCCTCTGGCGTCGTCTCTGGCTGGCACTCGCCGAAGCAGAGAAACAGCTCGGCGTGCCGATTCCCGACCTGGCAATCGAGCAGATGCGCGCCAATCTCGACAGCATCGACTTCGACGCGGTCGCCGCGTACGAGCGACGCTTCCGGCACGACGTAATGGCTCACATGCACGCGTTCGGAGACGCGGCGCCAGCCGCGAAGCCACTCATTCATCTTGGCGCGACGAGCGCCTACCTCACCGACAACGGCGACCTGATTCTGATGCGCCGGGGCATGCACCTGCTGCGCGGAAGGATCATCGCCGTGCTGCGATCGCTGGCAGCATTCGCCGCGCAGTGGAAAGACGAGCCAACCCTGGGCTACACCCATTTACAGCCGGCACAACTCACGACTGTCGGGAAGCGCGCCACGCTGTGGATGCAGGACCTTCTGCTGGATCTCCACGATCTGGATGTTCGAGTCGCGACCCTGCCCCTTCGCGGGGTCAAGGGGACGACTGGTACGCAGGCCAGCTTCCTCGAGATCTTCAATGGGGACCACGCGAAGGTGCGCGAGCTCGACCGGCTCGTCACGGCGGCGATGGGTTTCCCGACTTCGATTGCGGTCACCGGGCAGACCTACACGCGGAAGCTCGACGCCTCGATTCTTTCGATCGTTGCCGGCATCGCGGCGTCGGCTGCCAAGTTCGCCGGCGACATCAGGATGCTGCAGTCGTTCGGCGAGATCGAAGAGCCTTTCGAAGCCGAACAGGTGGGATCGTCGGCGATGGCCTACAAGCGCAATCCGATGCGCTCGGAACGCATCACGGCGCTCTCGCGGTTCGTCCTTTCGCTCGAGCCAAACGCCAACCAGACCCATGCCGCGCAGTTCTTCGAGCGCACGCTCGACGACAGCGCCAATCGCCGGCTTGTCATCCCGGAGTCGTTTCTCGCCGTCGAGGCAATTCTTCTCCTGACGGCCAACGTCACGTCCGGCCTCGAAGTTCGGCGCAACCGCATTGCGCAGCGGGTCAGCGCCGAGCTGCCCTTCATGGCGACGGAGCGGTTGATCGTGCGCGCGGTGCGCAATGGCACCGATCGCCAGGAGGCGCACGAGATCATCCGGCGCCATAGCGTAGCCGCATCAAAGGCCATGCACGACGGAGCGGCCTCCAATGATCTCCTCGACCGTCTTGCGCGAGACCTCGCACTTGGCCTGAGCCGCGACGAGATCGACGACGCGACGGACGCACGCTCGTTTGTCGGCCGGGCGCCGGAACAGGTTGACGAGTTTCTGTCCGAGATTCTGAGGCCCGCTCTTGCGGGATCCGAGGAAGCACCGTCCGAGGGAACGGAGATTCGCGTCTGATGCTGGTGGCATCCACGCAGCTGCCGCTTCCACTGCTCCGCCGCGGCAAGGTGCGTGACGTCTACGAGGTCGACAGCAATCGCGTTCTTCTCGTTGCCACTGACCGCGTCAGTGCCTTCGATGTCGTGATGCGGGAGTCCATCCCTCACAAAGGGGCGGTGCTGACGCAAATCACGGCATGGTGGCTGCGCCAGCTGGAAGGGCTCGTGCAGCACCACATGCTCTCATCCGACAGTGACGAGGTAATTGCCGGGATTCCGGTGCTCGCGCCACACGCCGGAGACCTTCGCAACAGGATGATGCTCTGCCGCCGCGCTGAGGTCTTTCCTGTCGAGTGCGTGATTCGGGGGTACCTGTCGGGCTCGGCGTGGAAGGAATACGCCTCCCGCGGCACGCTCGCCGGCGAGGCTCTGCCTCCCGGTCTGCGCGAATCGGAGAAGCTGCCGGCGCCGTTGTTCAGTCCGGCAACAAAAGCCGAGGAAGGTCACGACGAGAACATCACCGTTGCGCGCATGCGAGCGATTGTCGGGCCGACCGAAGCGACTGAGCTGGAGCGTCTCACGCGACTCGTCTATGATCACGGGCAGGCGGTGGCAGCGGAGCGCGGCATCATCATCGCTGACACCAAGCTCGAGTTCGGCCGTGGACTCGGCAGCGGCAAGGAATTGGAGCCGGGCGAGGTTATATTAGTAGACGAAGTGCTGACTCCTGACAGCTCCCGATTCTGGCCTGAAAAAGGGTACGAGGCCGGTCGGCCGCAGCCGAGCTTCGACAAGCAGCCACTCCGGGATTATCTGGAGAGCCAGCGAATGGCCGGCGACTGGAACGGCGATTCCCCGCCTCCGCCGCTCCCGCCCGAGGTCGTGGAGGCCACGAGTCAGCGTTATCTCGAGATTTTTCGCCTGCTGACGGGCAGCTCTCTTCAAACCGGATCATTCGATTGAATTTTGCGCGCGAGGGATATCTCTTCATCGGCATCGCCGCCCTCGCGGCGGCGCTGGCGTTTGCCCTGGCGCTTGGACGTCGCTCGTGGGCACTGTGGCTGCTGGCCGTCGTCATCACGATCATCGCTCTCTGGGTGGCTTATTTCTTTCGCGATCCGGAGCGCACTGGTGAGCGAGGCGCAGGCCTCGTCGTCGCTCCCGCAGACGGGCGGCTCATCATGATGACCGAAGTGGACGAGCCGGCGTTCGTCCAGGGACGCGCAATCCGCCTCTCCATCTTCATGAACGTCTTCAGCGTCCACGTCAATCGCTATCCGGTGGATGGCACGGTCCGCTACGTCCAGTACAACAAGGGAAAGTTCATCAACGCCGCCGCCGAGAAATCCAGTCTCGAGAACGAGCAGATGTCGGTAGGCATAGAATCGGGGAAATACCGCATTCTGGTGCGCCAGATCGCGGGCCTGATTGCGAGACGAATCGTCACTTACAGCAAGGTTGGCGAAAACGTCCGTCAGGGAGACCGGATGGGAATCATCCGCTTTGGATCGAGAGTTGACGTCTTTGTCCCGACCGATGCCCGTCTGCTGGCAAAGACCGGCGATCTTACGACCGCCGGGACGACCATTCTCGCCGCGCTGCTCCAGTGATGCGCAAGCCGGACGATCCGCGAGTGTACCGGGCGGGCAATCAGCGCCGCATGATGCGGCGTGGCGTGGTCGTCCTGCCAAGTGGCCTGACGCTGGCCAATCTGTTTTGCGGCATCTACGCGATCATAAGTGCGTCGCGCGGACAGCTCGACCTTGCCGGTCTGCTGATCGTGACCGGCGGCGTGGCCGACGCGCTCGACGGGCGGGTTGCCCGCGCAACTGGCAGCGGGTCGCGTTTTGGCTCGGAGCTCGATTCGCTGGTGGACATCGTCTCGTTCGGCCTCGCACCGGCCATGATCATGTACTTCGCGGTGATGAACCGCGAAGGCTGGGACTGGATCATCGTCTTCTTTTATGTGGCGTGCGCCGCAATCCGGCTGGCCCGGTTCAACGTCGAGCAGGCGGGACGCGCGAAGAGGTACTTCCACGGGCTTCCCAGCCCGGCCGCGGGGATGACGCTCGCGACCTATTACTGGTTCAGCCAGACTCCGCTTTACAACGAAACCGTGCTCGGCGACCTGCCGTGGCATTTCTGGCTTCGCTTCATGATGCTGACGCTGGCGTTCCTCATGATCAGCAACGTTTCGTATCCAGCGGTTCCGACGATCGGCTATAAGAAGCTCTCCGAGATACTCGGCTCCATCGTGGTGGCTGCCACGATCTTCGGCATCATCTTTCTTCGCAAGCAGTTCTATTTCCCCGCCCTCGTGGCGTACGTGTTGTATGGTGTGGCCAAGACAGTCTTTTTCGGATTGATCGGCCGGCTGCCGCGGGGTGACATTCCGGTGATTACGGACGATGACGAGGTGTTCGGCGCGGCCGTCGAACCGGCGATTCTTGTGCCGGACATCGGACCGGAGCAGCAGCGTAGCCAGCGCCGGCGCAAGCGCCGGCGTACGCATCCGCGCGACGACCCGAACCGTCCACGCGATTTCCCGCCGCGCTCCGAAAAGCCCGAGGATGGAGAAACGTGACGACGTTCCGCGTGTCCGTTCACATCACTCCCCGTCGCGGTATTCTCGACCCGCAGGGCAAGGCTGTCGAGAGTGCGCTCCACAGCCTGGGATTTTCGGGAGTATCATCAGTTCATGTCGGCCGTCACATCGTCGTCGACACGGACTCCGAGAGCGCGGACGCGGCAATCGAGTCGGTAAAGGCGATGTGCGAGCGACTGCTGGCAAATCCGGTAATCGAAGACTTCGAGATAGAATCCGCGACCGCTGCATGAAATTTGGCATCGTCACCTTCCCCGGCTCCAACTGCGACTACGACACTTTCCGCGCAGTCGTTGATACGCTGGGTGAATCGGCCCAGTACCTGTGGCACAAGGACCACGACCTCCTCGGCGCGGATATCGTCGTGCTCCCGGGCGGCTTCAGCTACGGTGATTACCTGCGGCCCGGAGCCATCGCGCGATTCAGCCCGATAATGACGGAAGTGATGGCGCACGCGAAGCGCGGCGGCCCGGTCATGTGCATCTGCAATGGCTTTCAGATTGCCTGCGAAGCGGGACTGCTGCCCGGAGCCCTGCTCCGCAACCAGAGTCTGCAATTCATTTCCGCTCCGGTGACGATGCGTGTCGAGAACGCGCACACGATGTTCACATCGGCATATGAGCCCGGCCAGATCGTCACGATGCCAGTGGCGCACGGAGATGGTCGTTACACTGCGGACAGCGACATGCTCGACAGGCTGGAGCAGGAGAGCCGGGTTGTCTTTCGCTATGTCAACCACAACGGTGAACCGACTGCGGATGCAAACCCGAACGGCTCGAACGGAAACATCGCCGGGATCCTGAACGAAGGCGGCAACGTCATTGGCCTGATGCCTCACCCCGAGCGTGCGATGGACGAGCTTCTCGGGTCGAGTGACGGCGTCGGCTTCTTCGAATCGCTGCTCAGCTCCGTGGCCGCCTGACATGGCAATCGTACTTCCCCGCCCCGGCGATCCGACGATCACTCCCGAGCTCGTTGCCGAGCACGGACTGACGTCCGAGGAATACCAGCGACTCGAGCGCATGCTGGGGCGGACGCCGACATTCACCGAGCTCGGCATCATCAGCGCCCTGTGGAGCGAGCATTGCTCGTACAAGCACTCGCGGAATCTCCTGAGGACGCTGCCCACCGCAGCCCCGTACGTTCTGCAGGGTCCGGGCGAGAACGCCGGCGTCATATCCATTGGCGACGGACTCGCCGTCGCGTTCAAGATCGAATCGCACAATCACCCTTCCGCAGTCGAGCCATATCAGGGCGCGGCAACCGGCGTCGGGGGAATTCTTCGTGACGTGTTCACGATGGGCGCCCGGCCCATCGCAATGCTCAACTCCCTTCGTTTCGGATCTCTCGACAGCGCCCGCGTGCGGTATCTCTTCGCCGGCGTCGTGAAAGGCATTGGCGACTACGGCAACTGCGTCGGCATTCCCACGGTGGCCGGCGAGATTGTCTTCGACCCGGCCTACGAGGGAAATCCCCTCGTCAACGCGATGTGTGTGGGCTTGATGCACGAGGACAGCCTGATTCGCGCCAAGGCAGAGGGAGTGGGCAACCCGATCATGGCAGTCGGTGCGCGCACCGGACGCGACGGTATTCACGGGGCATCGTTTGCGTCCGAAGATCTTTCGGCGGCGAGCGACGCAAAACGACCGCGCGTTCAGGTTGGCGACCCCTTTACCGAGAAGCTTCTGCTCGAAGCGAGCCTCGAGCTCATCGCCAGTGGCCACATTGTCGCGATCCAGGACATGGGAGCTGCCGGCCTCACGTCGTCATCGGCCGAAATGGCGGAGCGCGGAGAAGTCGGCGTCGTCATTGACGTCTCGAAGGTCCCTGTGAGAGAGAGCGGCATGACGCCGTACGAAATTCTTCTCAGTGAATCGCAGGAGCGGATGCTCGTAGTCGCCCACCGTGGCCGCGAAGAACGGGTGCGGGCCATCCTCGCGAAGTGGGACCTCGATGCCGAAGTCATCGGTGAGGTCATTGCCGAGCCGGTTTACCGGGTGACGGAAGGCGAGCGGGTCGTCGCAGAGTTTCCCGGGTCGCGGCTCGTCACCGACTGTCCGCGTTACTCGCCCGAGGCACGCGAGGATCCGGCCATCGCGGCACTCCGCGACGTCGACGTGGAAGCCGTTCCCGAGTTGCCGGAAGAGAGCGATCCAGCCTGGACACTCTTGAAGCTCCTTGCTTCTCCCACGATTGCCTCCAAGGAATGGGCCTATCGGCAGTACGACTCCACGGTGCGAACGAACACGGTCATTGGACCCGGAGGCGACGCCGCGGTGATTCGCGTGCGCGGAACACGCAAGGCGCTGGCACTCAAGACCGACTGCAACGGACGGTACGTGCATCTCGATCCGCGCGCCGGCGGACGCATTGCCGTTGCCGAAGCCGCCCGCAACGTTGCGGCGACGGGTGCTCGTCCGATGGCGATCACGAACTGTCTGAATTTCGGAAACCCCCGCCGCCCCGAGGTTTTTTATCAGCTGAGCGAGGCGATTGCCGGGATGGCCGAAGCATGCACTGCTCTGTCGACGCCGGTTACCGGTGGCAACGTGTCTCTCTACAACGAGAGTCCGTCAGGTGCCGTGTACCCGACGCCAGTCATCGGGATGGTTGGACTGGTGGAGGACATCGATCATCTGACTCGCGCTGAGTTCGCCGCGGAAGATGATGCGATCGTTCTGTTTGGCGAGTGCACCAGTGAGCTCGGCGGCAGTGAATACCTCGCCTCGGTGCATGGAATGGTTGCCGGTCACCCGCCCGCCTGCGATCTCGAGGCCGAGCGCCGAGCGATCGACGCGGTCCTCGATAGCATCAGGCAGGGATACGTCACTTCTGCTCATGACTGCAGCGACGGCGGGCTTGCTGTGGCGCTGGCCGAATGCTGCGTGATGAATCGCGACAATGAGCACGGCGCCGACATCGACCTCGCGTTCATTGGGGACATCGAGCCTCGCGCTGTGCTCTTCGGTGAAGCACAGGCGCGTTTCGTTCTTTCAACCGCGTCAGTTTCCGGGCTGCTCGAGATCGCAAGGAAGCATGGGGTTCCGGCTCAACATGTTGGCACCGTGATGCCGCGCGATGGAGACTTCCGAATTGCGACGCGCGACCGCGTGCTCATCGCGAGCACCGGCGATCTTTCCGACGCCTACCACGGCGCCATTCCGGCAATCATGTCGCGCGCTGCTCTCGCGGCGACTCTCCCGGAACCAGCCTTGGCGGGCGTCTAGCGATGTGCGGAATATTCGGCATCTTCGCCCACCCCAAGGCCGCTGAGATCTCGCATCTCGGCCTCTATTCCCTTCAGCATCGTGGCCAGGAATCGGCGGGCATCGTCGCGCTCGACCGCGAGGGCGGCGCGCGCGCCTCGAAAACCATGGGCCTGGTATCGGAAGGCTTCAACGCGATCGACGTGGCGAAGCTATCCGGTGACATCGCCATTGGTCATACTCGCTACAGCACGGCTGGTTCGTCGACGATCGAGAACGCCCAGCCGGTTCTGGCGCGCGTTCGCGACGGCGACGTCGCCCTGGCCCACAACGGAAACCTCACTAACGCGACGGAGCTGAAACGCGAGCTCGTTGATGCAGGGGCGATATTCACGTCGACCATGGACTCGGAAGTGCTCGTGCATCGCATTGCGCGGTCACCCGCCCAAAAACCGGAGGATCGGCTCGGCGACGCGCTTCAGGGTGTCGAGGGCGCATATTCGCTGGTGGTAATCATCGGCGAGACTCTGCTGGCGGCGCGCGATCCCCGGGGGTGGCGGCCACTGGTGATCGGCAAGCTTGGCGACTCGTTCGTCTTTGCCTCCGAGACATGCGCCCTCGACATCATCGGTGCAACCGGGATCCGTGAGGTCGAGCGCGGCGAGATAGTCGCTGTGGACAACGAAGGAATGAGATCGTCGTTTCCGTTGCCGGCGCATGAAAGCCGGCAATGCGTGTTCGAGTATGTCTACTTCGCCCGTCCCGACAGTCGCGTTTTCGGAGGGTCGGTGGACCGCGCCCGGCGCGAGCTCGGACGGCATCTGGCGCGTGAGCATCCCGCTCCCAGCGCCCAGCTTGTATTCAGCGTGCCTGATTCGTCCAACTCGGCCGCACTGGGATACGCGGAGGAATCAAAGTTGCCGTTCGAGCTGGCCCTAATCCGCAACCACTACGTCGGGCGAACGTTCATCCAGCCCACGCAGGCGGGACGCGACGCCAAAGTGAAGGTCAAATACAACGCGGTTCGGGAGGTGCTCGATGGGAAGAGCGTGGTGATGGTCGATGACTCGATCGTTCGCGGCACCACCACCCGGGGTCTCGTGGCAATGATACGGGCCGCTGGGGCCCGTGAGGTTCACATGCGGGTCAGCTCGCCGCCGATCACTGGTCCTTGCTACTACGGCATCGATACGCCGAACCGCGACGAGCTAATCGCCGCCAATCTGGAGATCCCGGAAATTGCCGACGCCCTGGGCGTCGACAGCCTTGGCTACCTGTCGCTCGAAGGCATGCTCGATTCCGTGTCCGGCGGGCCTGACGGGTTCTGCCACGCGTGCTTCTCCGGTGACTACCCGACCCCGCCGCCGACAGATCCGCAGAAGCTCCGCTTTGGCTGTGGCTGCTGAGACAATGACACAGTCGGTTTTCTTCTTTGGCAACGGCTCGGCGGAAGGCAACCGCGGGATGAAGAGCGTCCTCGGCGGCAAGGGCGCGGACCTCGCCGAGATGACCAATCTCGGTATCCCCGTGCCCCAGGGATTCACCATCGCATGCGCCGAGTGCATGGCCTTTCTGCGCGACGGGAAATATTCGGACCGCCTGCGCGCGGAAGTCGAAGGAAACATCGCGCGCCTCGAGCAGGCGACCGGCAAGCGATTCGGCGACACGAAGAATCCGCTGCTCGTATCGGTGCGTTCGGGCGGTCCTGTCTCGATGCCTGGAATGATGGAGACGATCCTCAACCTCGGCCTCAACGATCGGGCCGTGATGGGGTTGGCGGCGCAGAGCAGGAACGCACGCTTCGCGTACGATTCGTACAGGCGATTCATCCAAATGTATGCCGACGTCGTTCTTGGCGTTCCGTCAGGGGACTTCGAGCATCTCCTAAAGGCGAAACGAATGACCACGGGGGCGGCGACCGATGCCGACCTGAAAGAAGATGCCCTTCGTAATCTGGTTGAGGAATACAAGACGCTCGTTCGCAACCGCACAGGCGCTGATTTTCCGACCAATCCCGTGGTGCAGCTCTGGGGCGCCATCGAAGCGGTATGGAAGTCCTGGATGCTGAAGAAGGCCCGTGATTACCGCCGGGTGAACGGAATTGCCGACGATCTCGGGACGGCGGTGAACATCGTTTCGATGGTTTTCGGCAACCTCGGAGATGATTCCGGAACCGGCGTTGCTTTTACGCGCGACCCGTCAACGGGGGAGCGGAAGTTTTACGGCGAGTTTCTCGTCAATGCTCAGGGCGAGGATGTCGTCGCCGGAATCCGCACGCCGCTCGACATTGGGCAGATGGCGGAGAGCCTGCCCGGTGCTTACACCGAGCTGATGAGCACTCAGGAGCGTCTCGAGCATCACTACGCGGAGATGCAGGACCTCGAGTTCACGGTCGAGCGCGGGAAACTCTTCCTCCTTCAGACCCGTACTGGAAAGCGCACCGCTGCCGCGGCAGTTCGCATCGCTCGTGACATGGTCCGCGAGGGTCTCATCGACAAGCGTGAGGCAGTCAGGCGCGTTCCTGCCGGAGAGCTCGACCAGCTGCTCCATCCAATCATCGACCCGTCAGTCAAGGCCAAACCCCTTTGCACCGGATTGCCAGCAAGCCCCGGTGCCGCAAGCGGCGTTGCGGTCTTCGATCCCGAGATCGCCGAGTCCCGCGCTGCGTCAGGCGAGCAGGTGATCCTCGTGCGTGACGAAACGACACCGGAGGACTTTCACGGCATCGTCGCGGCACGCGCTGTTCTCACGGCTCGAGGAGGAATGACTAGTCATGCAGCGGTGGTCGCCCGCGGCATGGGCAAGTGTGCCGTTGTCGGCTGCAAGGATATCGAAGTCGACCTCGAGCATCGCAGGTTCAGCGTAAACGGAACCCAGGTGGCGGAGGGAGACTGGATCACGCTCGATGGCGCTACCGGGAGGGTATTCGCCGGGCACCTGCCGACCGTCCCAAGCGAAATCGTGCAGGTAACCACCGGCGTTCTCCGGGAAGCGCAGGCCCCCGTCTACCAGTCGTACGCCGAGCTGCTCGGTTGGGCGGACGAGATCAGGACTCTCAAGGTCAGGGCCAACGCCGACACGCCGCGCGACGCGCGGATCGCCCGGGGCTTCGGCGCTCAGGGCATCGGGCTCTGTCGCACCGAGCACATGTTCTTCGAGGGCGACCGGATCACGCCGATGCGCGAAATGATCGTCGCGCGTGACGAAGCTGGCCGGCGACGTGCGCTGGCCAAGCTCCAGCCAATTCAGCGCGCGGATTTCGAGGGAATCTTCGAGGCGATGAACGGCTTGCCCGTAACAATCCGGCTCCTTGATCCGCCGCTGCACGAATTTCTGCCACATGGCGGAGAAGAGAGCAAGCTCCTGGCGCGAACGCTCGGGCTTTCACGCACGGAGCTGGGGCGAATCGTCGAGTCGTTGCGCGAGACCAATCCAATGCTGGGCCACCGGGGGTGCCGGCTGGGAATCACATTTCCGGAAATTACCGAAATGCAGGGGCGGGCGATCTTCGAAGCGGCAGTGCGCGCCGCCCGGCGAGGAATCGATGTAAGGCCGGAAATCATGGTTCCGCTGGTCTCGAGCGTCGCCGAATTCGACAACCAGCGGGCCATTCTCGAGGAATGTGCCCGCCAGGTAATGGGGGTGATGGGCGAACCAATCCATTACCTCATCGGTACCATGATCGAGCTACCCCGGGCAGCCCTGACCGCCGACAAGATTGCCGCGTCGGCGGAGTTCTTCTCTTTCGGCACAAACGACCTTACCCAGACGACTTACGGCCTTAGCCGAGACGACGCCGGACGTTTCCTTCCCTCATACGTCGAACGTGGTATCTTTGCCGACGACCCATTCCAGGTCCTTGACCCGGACGGGGTCGGACGCCTGATTGAGATTGCGGTCGAAGACGGCCGCCGAACGCGGCCGGATCTCAAGTTAGGTATCTGCGGAGAACACGGGGGTGAGCCCCGCTCCGTCAAACTTTGTCATGATATGGGTTTCGACTATGTCTCCTGTTCTCCATTTCGCGTGCCGATAGCACGCCTTGCTGCCGCTCATGCCGTCCTCAGTTCGAGTTAACAATCTCGCGCGGGCGATCCATCTGACACCGGCACCCTGGCTGCCAGTAGCCGCTCCGCTGTTTGCGCGGCCACTGAGAATTGCCCTCGTCACCGAGTATTACTATCCGCACCTCGGTGGCATCTGCGAACACGTGCATTTCTTTGCACAGGAAGCGCGCCGGCTGGGGCACCACGTGGACATCATCACCTCCCAGCTGGAAGGTGCCGTAAAGGAGCCTCACGTTATCCGCATCGGTAAGAGCCAGCCGGTTTATTTCAACGGCTCGCAGGCCCGGGTGACACTCGGGCTTTCGCTTAGAAAGAAGATGCGAGAGACGCTCCGGCGCGGAGAGTACGATCTCGTGCATGTCCATTCTCCGCTCGTCCCTTCCCTGCCGCTGCTGGCAATCAACGAAGCCGACTGCCCGGTTGTAGGGACATTTCACACCTATTTCGACCGATCGTACCTCTACGGCATTGGCCGCCGCTACTTCCAGAAGAAGCTGGATTCGCTCGCGGCAGCGATCGCCGTATCTCACTCCACCACCGTCGCGCTCAACCGGTACTTCGAGGCCAACTGGACGATCGTTCCAAACGGCATCGACCTCGAGCTTTTCAATCCGCATGCGACTCCCCCACCGGGCATCCGCAAGGACGTGCCGGTGATTCTTTTTCTGGGCCGGTTCGATCCGCGCAACGGACTCACGACACTGATCGAATCGTTCAAGAAGGTGCGGGGACGCAATCGCGAAGCCCAACTGGTTGTCGTCGGCGACGGTCCGCTCAGAAAGCATTACTATCGCGCCGCCGGCGGTGATCCGGATATCACTTTTGTCGGTTCGGTGCTGGGGTCGAGGCCGAGCTACTACGCGCACAGCGCGATGTACGCGTGCCCGACCACAAAGGCGTCGTTCGGAATCACGCTTCTCGAGTCCATGGCGTGCGAGACGCCGGTCGTGTGCTCCGACATTCTCGGCTTCCGCGACGTGGTGAAGCACGAGCGAGAAGCGTTGATGTTCCATTGCGGCGATCGCGATGCCCTCGCCGACAGCCTGGTGCGGCTGCTCGACGACGAGACGCTCCGCGCGCGTCTGGGAAAGACCGGGCGGCAGGAAGCCCAGCTGTACGGCTGGCCACGGGTCACTGAGGCGGTACTCGACGTGTACGCGGCGGTGCTTGGCTCGACGATATCGGCATGATCGTTCCCGCGGCACTGGGCCTCTCGATACTGGGAGCCGCGGGGCACGGTGCGTTTCACCGTAACAGCTTCGTGTTCGGGCCGGTCCTCGGTCACCTCCCCACAAAAGAGAAAAAAGTCGCTCTCACGTTCGACGACGGCCCCAACGCCGACGCCACTCCGCGCATCCTCGGCACGCTCGCCGAGTACGACGTAAAGGCGACTTTCTTCGTTCTCGGCAGCCACGCCGAGCGCTGGCCCGATCTCGTCCATCGCGCGGTGCGTGAAGGTCACCAGCTCGGCAATCACGGATACTTCCACAAGAAGCTGCATCTCAGGTCGCCGGGTTACGTGCGCCGTGACTTGCTGCTCGGCAAGCGCGCGATCGAGCGCGCCGGCTCGGCTTCCCCCCATTTCTTCCGCGCGCCACACGGGTTCCGGAGTCCGTGGGTATCGGTGATCGCGCGCTCGCTCGGTGAGCGCACAGTCGGCTGGTCGCTCGGAGTGTGGGACAGCGACATGCCGGGTGTCAAAGCCATCGTCGATCGGACGATCGAGGGCGTGAAGCCGGGCTCGATCGTCCTGCTGCACGACGGCGACGGATACGACGCCGATGGTGACAGGACGCAGACCGCTACTTCACTGCCCGCCATCATCACCGGATTGCGAGAGCGCGGCTACGAGTTCGTGACGCTGCCGACAGAATGAATCACAAAATGGCACGCAATGTCCGCTGGGTGGTGACGGCGGCCATTGCCGTGTTTCTCATACTTTTCGCGCGGACCATCGACTGGGGTGCAGCGTGGAATTCCATTCGTCACGCGTCGATGCCTTTGCTGCTCGCGGCAATCGGCGTGAATCTGCTGTCGATCTGCATCAAGGCGGTGCGGTGGTGGGTTTTTCTCCGGGCCGCAGGTTCGCCATCGCTGGCACTGGCATTCAGGGCGACTATCGCTGGAGCGGGGTTGAACAACGTCCTCGTCGCGAACGGTGGCGATGCAGCTCGTGTAGTTTTTGTGTCCCGCGCTACCGGCGTTCCGAGTTCGACCATCCTCGCGACGCTCGCACTCGAGCGGCTGTTCGATCCGGTTGGCTTCGTGATCCTTCTCGTTTTCGGCGCTATCGCGTTCGAGCTTCCCCAGGCGCTGGAGAAATGGCGGCGTCCCGCCGAGATCCTGCTCGCGCTGATCGCTGCTGCGCTTGTCTGGTTCGTCTACAACGCGCGCAACATCAAGCCGGAGCACGTTCCCGAGCGGCGGGCAAAGCCGCGCTCTCTCTGGGGTAGACTACGCCGGTACCTTTCCGTTTTTGCGAACAGCACGCGCTCACTCACCACGGGCCCGCGCTTTCTGGTGGCGTTGATACTTTCAATGCTTTCGTGGGCCGGCCAGCTCGGCACCTTTGCCTTCGCAGCGTCGGCCGCACACGTGAAGATGCCGTTTGCCGCCAGTCTCGCCTGCCTTCTCGCGATCAATCTGGGTCTGCTCGTACGAGCGACACCGGGCAATGTCGGTTTTTTTCAGTTCGTCTACGCGCTGACAGCCGAGCAGTTCGGAGTCGCGCGGAACGACGCGATAGCAGTATCGCTGCTGATTCAAACGCTGCAGATACTTCCGCTGACGCTGATGGGAATCGCTCTCGCCCCGGAGTTCATCTTCAAGAGCAGAGCAAAGGGGCAGGCCGAATCGCTCACCGGGAATCGCGAGCCGGTGCTTCTAGGAGACAGTCCCAAGGAAAGCGAGAAACTCGGCGGGACTCCGCGTTAGTCCGGCGAAGGTCCGAACGGTGCGGCCGCTGGCGTCGACGATTGCGTAGAGCGGCAGCGCCACCGTTCCAAACTGGCGCTCCTGGAACTGTTGCTGTTGCTCGTACAACGGGCCGTCGCCGTCCGTGTAGAGCCTGCTAAGAACGAACTGGTGAAGCGCTGCGGTCACATCGGGCCGGCCAAACATGTTCGATTCCATCCACCGGCAATTCGTGCAGGTGTAGCCGGTGAAGTCGATGAGTACGAGCTTGCCGCTTTGTCTCGCCTGAGCAAGGGCGGCGTGGTGGTTGTTCAGAATCCAGCCAAGGCGCTGGTCACCGCTGTTCCCTCTCTGCGCAACCGACGTCGCGTCATCGGTGATTTCCTCCGGTGGCAGAAACGCCTCCAGCTCGCCGAGTGACCGGTCACGGGCACCGCTGGCGATCCATCCACCGGCACTGAGACACATCACCATGGCCGCCGCGCGAAGTACCAGGTGGCGGGGGCCGGCTGATCCGCGAACGATCGGCCAGGCCAGATACACGGCGCCAATGACCGCAAGCGCCGCCCATGCGAAAACGATTGCCTGTCGCGGCAGCGCCTGAGTGCGCAAAACGAGATCCGCGTTGGAGAAGAACTTGATCGCGGCGCCGAGCTCGGCCAATCCAACCAGGAAGCGAAGCGTCACCATCCATTTGCCCGGGCGCGGCAGATGCCCGGTCAGTCGCGGCAGCGCCGCGAGAATGAAGAACGGGGCGGCAAACACTGTCGAGAAGACAATCATCCCGAGGAACGGGCGGTGCCATTGTCCGCGCGCGGCCGAGACGAGCAACGGCCCGACGAACGGTGCGGTGCAAGTGAACGAAGCGAGCGTGAACGCAAACCCCATCAGCAGCGAGCTGGCGGCGGTTCCCGGGCGGGCTCGGATGGATGCATCGACTTCAGTCACCGCCTTCATCATGAACGGAAGGCGAAGCTCCCATGCTCCCATCAGGTTGAGAGCGAATGCGGCGAAGGAGAGCCCAATGGCGATGTTGACCCACGGATTCGCGGCGAGGCGGGCGAGGCCGGATGCGCCGACGACGAGTGCCAGTCCCAGACCGAGGGCGGTGAACGTCGCGACAATTCCGCCGGCAAAGAGCAGGGCATTTCGAATCACTCTGTTCCGCGCGTGATTGGCGACCTGGTTGAACCAGGTGACCGTCACCGGGATCATCGGGAACACGCAGGGCGTGAGGAGCGACAGCGCTCCGGTGACCGCGGCGAGCCACAGGAACGAGCCCATCAGCGAACAGCCACCTGGACGCGATTGGTGAGCGTGACCGTACGCGCCGGGAGACACAACGTCTCGTTGCACGCCTGGAACCGCACCTTCACGTCGAGCGCCTGCGGCTGAGCGCCGGCGGTGACGGTGGTGGCTACGGGGACGGTGAACGATGCGGCGCCCTGGTAGCGTTCCGTGTCGATGTTGAACTCCTTGTCGAATACCACGACCGGCGCCGGCGCGCTGACGCTGCCCTCGATGCGGAATGGCGGTGACGGCGCAACGGTTACCGTCATTGGAGTGGGGCCGCCGGCCTTCTGCGTGAGCGAATAGATGTACCAACCATCGTCAATCGTTGCGGCAAGGTGAACCGGCGTCGCGGCGTCGGCGCGCAGCTCGGAGACGGCTGGCGTGAGCGTCCATTTGACGGGACTGTGTCCGGCCGGTTCGCGAGCGGGCTGCTTGCAGCCTCCGACCAGCGCGAGCGCCGGTGCAACGAGCGATAACGAGAGTCGCATGGCCCAAATATAGCGCGAGGGACGATGAGCACGACACAGTGCGGTCGTGCGCTCACACGAACTGGCTCGTTGGATGGTCCAAATTGTTCCGATTGCTTGTAGCTTTGTTGAATCCTCGCCCAGCATAATTCGGCCGCAGAATTATTGGTCAGGCTGGCGACATGGAGGCAGTCAGCGAATGGACCGACGCATTCCGCCGGCGCTCACCAATCCCGGTTTGAACCGTGAACTCTTAGCGCACGCAGGCCGCG